>FTDT01000163.1_pt1 | contig 24350 bp, 18 predicted proteins | sample 1640021 | NCBI WGS metagenome assembly FTDT01 (sample SAMEA3914869, study PRJEB12502) | metagenome | biome: forest; material: soil | place: USA | collected 2012-03-12 | depth 0.1 m | reverse complement strand
GGCCAATCGTCCAATGATATTATTCCGACTGCGCTTCACGTATCCGTAAGTTTGATACTGCGCGATCGATTGCGTCCAGCGTTGACACGATTGCACGACGCGCTTTCGGACAAAGCGAAAGCGTTTCAGACGATCGTGAAGATCGGTCGCACCCATCTGATGGACGCCACACCGCTCACCCTCGGCCAGGAATTTTCCGGTTATGCAGCGCAAGTTGAAAAGGGAGTTGAGCGAGTGGACCGCGCGATCGTCGCGTTGGCGGAACTAGCTGTTGGCGGCACTGCGGTCGGGACTGGAATCAATTGTCATCCGGAATTTCCGAAACGCGTCTGCGAGCAACTCAATCGGGAAACCGGTCTCGCCTTTCGCGAGGCGCGTAATCATTTCGAAGCGCAGGGGGGGCGCGACGATGCCGTCGAGGTGGCGGGTCTGCTCGCGACGATTGCCGCAAGTCTCACGAAGATCGCGAACGACATCCGCCTTCTCGGCTCAGGCCCGCGCAGCGGTTGGCAAGAGATCAAGCTGCCACCAACCCAACCCGGCAGTTCGATCATGCCGGGTAAAGTGAATCCGGTGATGAGCGAAATGCTCGTGCAGTCCTGCATCTACGTGCAAGGACTGGCTGGCGTAGTCGCTGCCTGCGGCCGTGATGGCCATTTCGAACTGAACGTGACCATTCCGTTAATCGCGTATGCACTCCACGAGTCGGTAGGGATTCTGAGCAACGCAGCTCGGACCTTTGCGGAACGCTGTGTGAGCGGAATCGAAGCCGACGAGGCACGTTGCCGTGAGCTAGTGGAGAAGTCTTTGATGCTGGTGACAGCATTGAATCCATTTATCGGATACGACGCAGCGGCGCGCGTCGCCAAGGAAGCGCATCGTTCCGGCCGCACCCTGCGCGAGGTGGTCCTGGCCGAAAAACTGCTCGATGCAGACACGCTTGATCGCGCGCTTGAACCCCTGAGCATGACGAAACCTGGCGCTGGCGGTGTGAGCGCGGGCGGAGGTTAGGGATTCGAAAGAAGCATCTTCCGAGACGACTGCCGGCCGCGGGCGTCGGGGAAGCGTGAAGAAACTGGGCGACACCATTGCGTACGGCCACGGAGATTTCAGCTACGATGGTGTTTCGTGATCACGGCTCGACGCGAGGTGAGAATTGGGCAGGCTCACCCCGAGCATCTATGATCGTTTTTCAGCGAGCACTGACTATCGAAACGCGTGGTCAGAAACTCGTTGAATTTACCGAAGCGGTCTCGCAACTAGTGAAACAAAGCGGAGTCGCGACCGGGCTCGTCAGTGTGTTTTGCCAACATACCAGCTGCAGTCTGGTAATCATGGAAAACGCGGATCCGACCGCGCGGAACGATTTAGAAACGTGGCTTAATCGACTAGTCCCCGAAAACGACCCACATTTCCGTCACACCTTGGAAGGCCCGGACGACATGCCCAGCCACATCAAAATGGCGCTGACTCGCACCAGCGAAACCATCCCCGTATCCGAAAACCGGATGCAGCTCGGTACTTGGCAGGGAGTCTATCTCTGGGAACACCGCCGCCAGCCCCACACTCGCAACGTCGTGGTGACAGTATTGGGCGAGTGAGACGTTGGAAGACTCAATCTAACTCACCGGCCGCGAACGACAGTCCGGTTCACGCCTATTGGGCACCCTTTAAGTAGCGTGCGAAATCGAGCACGTCTAACGTGGCTGATGAGTCATCTGTCCAAACAGGATTTACTCCAACGTCGGCATTGAGCGGAGCGACTTCGACCTTCCTTTTCACGCGCCCCTGTTCCTCTTCCAAATCAAACCATTGAGCGATCTCGTGTGCCTCAAAATCGCCGGTGACAGCAATATATTGAGTGGTTGATTTGTCGTAATCTTTTTCGGGGGTCGATTCGGTAATTTCCGTGATCACATTGATAGCGGTACAGTTCAGACTCCGCGCGGTCGAGGCTACGGTTGGATATAGGACGGAGTATCGATTTGACACGTGGATGAGGATCAAGCCGTGTCGTGCGGAGAGACGCTTTCGATATGCAGCCAATGCTTCGCGAGTGATGAGGTGTTGAGGAATGGAATCGCCAACAAACGCATCCACTACGATCAGATCGAAATCAGTTGAAGATTGCTCTAGTCCTTTTCGACCATCGACGTTGTCGATTTTCACGCTACCCGGGCAGTCGGAAAGATAAGTGAAATACTTTTTCGCCAGGTAAATTGCTTTTGGATCGATGTCCCAAAAGGTGATCGAATCGGTCGGGCGTGCATAAGCGGCAAGCGTGCCTGCTCCGAGTCCGATCACGCCGATATTGATGGATGGTCTTCGCTGCTTTAATTTTTCGAGCGCGACTCCGGCTGCGGTACTTTCCGAGTAGTACATCGTCGGGTGTCGGCGCGCTTCAACGGTTTTGGTGACCTGGCTTCCGTGGGTTGTCGTTTCGTTCGACAAGATCGTTCCGTTGTCGGTTATATTGATGGTACTAAATCCGTAGATATTTCGAAAATGGAAAAATCGGTTAGTGGGAACGTCTTGGTGGGTCTGACTCCAGACGGCGCCGATGAGTGGTGCGAGCATCGCGATGATGATCGCAAGTTGTGCGGAGCGCTTCGTCGGTGAGGTGATCGAAAGGACGCCGATTGCGACCAAAACGGTCGCCGACAGCATCAGGTCGAACGGTTGAGAAAATAGATTCGAAAGAACGACTGTGGATATTAGACCGCCAAGTGCTCCGCCGACGGCGAGCACGAGATAATAGTTACCCGAGTTCTGAGTAGGGCGAAGTTCGTAGAGGAAAAAGTTTCCGAGGAAACTGCAGCCTGCAGTAACGGCGAGAAGCCATAGTAACGTTGGTCCAGTGATGGTTGTCGCCGACATACCTTTGGTCAGGGCATAACCGGTGAGCGCGACCGACAAGAGAATGAAATAGATGCTTTTGATCGAAGGCCTGCAGATACCCGAAAAGATCACCGAGAAACTGAGAAGATAGAGCGCTAACGGTCCAATCCAAGTGAGCGGATTAGAACCGATTTCGGCCGCTATATAGTTTGTTGCACTGAGCATATTAATCGTCGTCAGCGCACTCACTGAAACCAGGAAAAACTTCCGACTAGTCGGCTCGATAACGTCTTGAACCGGGGTCTTCCCGGTCGACGTCTCCTTGGAGAAAAGTAAAGCGGCCAGACTGACCAGCCCTGCCGCGACTATAAAGAGAGCCTTCCAACCAAAAAACTGTTCTGTCAGTGTGAACCGGCGTTCCACAAAAAACGGATATAGGACGAGCCCGCACAAACTTCCCGCATTCGACAGGGAATATAAATAGTAAGGGATTGTTAGATTCTTTTTTTCCAGCCATCCCTGAAGTAAAGGCGATAAACTGAATAGCAGAATCAAAGCCGGTCCGCTCTTCAGAAAAAGGGATAAAAAAATTCCCAAAAATCCACCCATCGAAATTGACGGAGCTATCAACAGCTCAACGAACGAAACGGCGGCCAGACCGACCACGATGCGGCTTTGAAAAAAGACGGGATAACGAGCCAGTTTTACCGCCATCCCATACCCTATAAGTAGCATGGTCTGGAAGAACGTAATGGCTGCAGTCCAGACTTCCGCGGATCCTCCATAGGCGGGAAGGAGCGCTTTGCTAATCATCGGCTCCATCTCAAACGAGAGGAAGGCCGCAACGGGAATTAGAACGGTTGCCGCGCGCAGCAACGGATCTTTGCGCGTAGTGGTACTCAAGATTGTCTCTTAGCTAACTTCCTCGAACAAATGAAGCGAGTGATTTGAAGGGCGACGCCGCGATTGCCGGATATGCTTCGCACGGCGTCCAGCAATTCGGGCATTTGCGAGCGCGAATGGCCTTTTGAATCCCCTTTTCTCGGGCGGCTTCGATAATAGGCATGAGCGCGAAATTGCTGTTGCGAACGTTGCCGAGTGGCTTGTTCCAAATCGTGCACGGATAGACTTCTCCTTTTTCCGAAAGATAGGTCGTGAGCGTGAGTGCAGAACACGCAATATCGGTCTTCCCCGTGCGCAGATATTTCATGGCTTCGGCTCGATAAATTCTCTCGAGCGCGCGCATCGCGGCGGTCCCTTCGTTGCGATGCTGATCGGCCGCATACTTCAACGCAGCAGCGACTTCTTCCCGGTGCTCTGGGCCACCGAAACCCTGGCTTTCGATTGCAGAGGTGTTTCCATAATAATGTTGGGAAAGGTGAGGAATGTTGAGATGTAGCGAGCTCCACGAAAGAGGGGCCTCACCGCGTTCTTTCAATGCATCGTTGATCGCTTGATAAGTTTGTTGAACCAACTCCGAGCTGGTGATCCCGCTCGTTTTTGAAAACGCATGCAGCGTTAATCCTGCAAAGGTGTTTTCAGCGCCGATCAATTTTCGCACCGCGACGAAGGAGTTCACGGCGTGCGCAAAATCATTTCGGATCCCGCGAAGGCGATCGTTCAATTCTGGCGGCCCATCGATTGATACAGTGACGACAAGCCGTGCACGCAATGTTTCCGATAAATCTTTGACTACCGCCTCGATTCGTTTTGTCGCAATGCCATTTGTGGGAAAATGAATCAGCAGCAATTCCGGACATTCTGCTGCGAACGTTTTAACCACTTCGGTGAATTGCGGATGGTCCGTCGGCTCGCCGCCGGTGAAATCGATCCATTGGAAAAAGGGATTCTGTTTGGCAACCTTTCGGATTTCCTCGAGTGAAAGCTCACCATCAAGTCCGCCTGGCTGATCTTTTGCTTTCCAAATATCGCAATAGACACACCTGGAGTGGCAGCGCTTTGTTACCACATACATCAACTTCAGGGGATGACTACTGAAACCCGCCGCGGCGGAGACAGTACGAGCGGCAAATTTCGACCAAGCGTAGAGGGATTTCATGAACGTATTAGTGCACGGGTGACGGCTTGCTTACCGGATTAATCCGCTGGATGTGCGTATCCGGTTTGGAAGTACCGCCGAATTTCGCGATCGCCGCCGGCGTGTCCGCGCGTAAAACCGCCATGTAGTGATCTTGAGATGTGGTCGAGACGACTAACTCGGCATCTGTATCGTGGATCAGTTTCCGCGCATCGTCCGCTAGGGTTGGCTCAACATTGTCCCAAAAATTCCAGTGAATATAAATGCCGCCCGGATACTGGTTCCTCAGTTCGATCAACTGTGTGCGGACCATGTCTTCAATTGTGAAGAATTGGGAAGAGTTTCGGCCTTCAATATTCCAAATGCATGGATTGCACGAGATGACCAAACTACCCTCAGGAAGCGTTGGGGCAACACGGTGCACGAAGTCGACGTCGGCGCGCGCTTCCGCTGATTCACGAGTGACGGCGGGCACAAAATGCATGGCGGTGGACCAGTTCAAGGCTGCTCCTCCGAAAACTACAGCCAGCCACGCAGGTCGAAGCGTGAGATAGTCCCATAGGCTGGCTGCTCCGATTCCCATCGCTACAGCCACGGGAGCGCATGAGACAACGCAGTAACGAGAACTCGCACCATAGTGATAACCGCCGGCATAGAAGAGAATAAATATGCCCCAGGCAGGAAGCAGCCACGCCGTGAGCGCAACCCCGCAGACGCTTCGGCGTCGAAACAAATAGATAAGTCCTGCCAGTGCGAAAATCGCTCCCGCCACTGGGAACCAATGTCCGTCTACAAAGTATCCGCCGTTGCTTTTTAGGTTCGCGGGAATGAAGTCGGACGCGAATCGCCGACCGTCGCGAGCACCCCAATCCTCAGTGTGCATTGACCACACATGCATCAACTCGGGTATCGTTAATGTAACTGCGATAGCAACTGCCGCGATAGTGTGGAGGTTCGTCGCGAACCGACGGTCGGAAGCCCAAAGAACTCCGGCGACGAGTCCATAAACAAGAAGCGACTCGGGTCGGAAATAGCATGCAAATCCCATAGCTCCCGCCAAAAACATGCCATCGAGAGGAGACTGCTTTTGAACGCCCGAAAAATCGTAGAGTCGCGCAAACAGACAGGCCGCGAAAAATGCCAAACAGGCCGAACCAGCTGCTCCCGGTTCCACTGCGACCGTATGCCCCCACCAGATCACGAGTGGCGTTAAACAATATAGCGCTGCGGTCCACGCAGCCGCACCGCGTGGGAGTGGCCATGGCACCAGACAGAGCGCGAGATAGAGTGACGCTGCAGCGATCCCTACCCATGCACGATTGACGAAAAATGAAACGTCCGACGAAACGCCAGCGATCCGATAAAGCAAACCGAGTACGTATGGGTGTCCGTTCGGTTGTTTATTAATCCAGCCATTGTATATTTCATACATGCCATACTCTACTCGGGCGTAATTTGCCGCCTCCGCGCGACCGGTGTGCGCGATAGATTGGCCGATCTGCATGTAGATGTGCTCGTCGAAAAATATACGGTTGGTTTTCGGAGCCAGGCCACAGATCAGGTAGCCGCCGATCAGAAAACCCAAAGCGGTGAGCGTCATTTGGCGCGAAAAGAGCGCGCGAGCCCGATGAGCGACTGTCGCGAGACCAGTCAGACCGAGCAGCAAGCACGCGTTCATGGCGCGCACTGTCAGCGTGGGGACCAGATTGCGCTGCTCATCCTGATTGTGGCCGGAAATGAAGATTAACGCAGACGCGATCGCGATCAGGGCAATGGCCACGCAAATCCAAGCAGAACCGTTTCTTGGCAACGTGAATGAAAACCGAACCTCTGGGTCTTTATTGGGAGCGACGGGAGCCATAGCAGTTTAGCTTTTCTTGGATAGGAACGCCGAGCCTAGGGCTAAGTGTTGAACTCCGCTTTCGATCCACGCTTCTACCACGCCGGCGGCGTCGTCTGACATGGGTTTTCCGTGCATATTTAAACTGGTATTAATCACCGCGCCGGTGCCAGTCAGATCCTTAACCTTCATGATGAGCCGCGCCCACGGTTCCGCTGGATTTTCTCGCACCATTTGCGGGCGGCAGGAACCATCGGGCCCAATTGCTCCAGCCAGCGACTGCATTCCAGCGTCGCTTGTCATGAAACCATTGGTCATGTGAAAATTGTCGTCCGCGCCGGGGCGGTAGTCTTTGAGCAGGCGGGGAGCCTCAGAAAGTAGTATCGACGGGCAAAAAGGTTGAAACCAGACCCGCCGCTTCAACCGCAGATTCAGGTCGTCGCGCGCTTTGGTGCTGTCCGCGCGAGCCACGATACTCCGTGCTCCCAGCGCTCGTGCGCCTAGCTCCATGCGGCCCTGAGCCCACATCACAATATCACCGGCGGCAACTTTTTCGGCCGCGAGAATCGCGACATCGGCGGGACGTAGTAGTTCAGCGCCGGTCTGCGCAGCGATCTTTTCGGCGTCGTTGCCCAAGTCCGGGTGAGGCGAGCCCAACCGAAAATCGTCAAATGGTTCAGGACGTTTCCCGGAAAGTTTTTGCCAAGTAAACAACGCGGCTCCCACTGCGAGACCACCATCGCCCATCGCGGGACAAACGTTGAGCTTGGTGATTCCTGCGGTCGTGCGAATAAGCCGGTTTACTTTGATATTCGAAGCGACCCCGCCTGCGTATCCAAAATTTCCGCACGCTGTGGCCTGCGCGACCATTTCAAAAAAACGCGGCACGAGAAACTCCAGCGTTTGTTGCGCCATTTTGCAGACCTGTTCGCGAGGTGTGCAGTAGATAATATTCGCGACCTCTTGCGCCATTTTGCCTGGCTTGATCGAGCACGAAAGAAGGGGCAGGCCGCGGTCGTCTTTTCCCAGCGAGAACCATTTTAAAAATGGGTTCGAAGCATTTGGGATTTGCGCAGCAAAACTTGCCAGCGCCATGACTTTGCCCTCGTCCTCGAGCGGTCGCATCTGTAGCTCGTTCGTGACATGCTCGAAAAAGAGACCGAGTGAAGCGCTCCCGGGAATGGACACTAATTTCTTAAGTTGCTGCGTCGATTCCGACCAGGACCAGACCGAGCCCGATTCGCCATCGCCGATTCCGTCGAGCGTGACGATATTCGCATCTCCGTTCCACTCGGGCCAAAAAGCAGCGGCAGCCGCGTGAGCCGCGTGATGATCAACCAAATCAATTTTAGCGACCGCCGCGTTAAGCGAAGAACTAAACCAGCTGCGGGCGCGTGCTCGCAGGAGGTTATTGGTCGGTAATTGTGTCAGAAGATATTTCGACTTTAGCTTTAGCCCGTGAAACGCACCTGGCGGTACTAAGCGCCGGCGGAGCTTATAATAGTTCTCCTTCATCGAAGGAAACGTGCGGGTCAAAGTTTTAGCAAAATCGGATGTCGTGACTGACCACGTGACTGTACGATCTCCAGCCGCTTCCCGCATGGCTGCGATGGCTCGGATTGGCATGCCGACATCGAGCTTACGGCCGCTCAAGCGCTCTTCGTTTAACGCAAGAACAACGCGGCCATGGATCACCAGTGCCGCGCCAGCATCATGGCCATCCCAAACTCCGATCACAGCGTCGTTGAATTCCATCATGAAACTAAATCTTTACCTGCAGAAGCGGATCGTTCGTCGCGCTTCTTTACCATCCGTGGTTTTGTAAGTGAAAAAAAATACAGATAGCTCGTCACGCGTTTACTCGCGCAGGCGCCGGTCGGACCGCATGGATTTTTTTGCGGCGGCAAAGGCCTTCCAGCAGACGCCATCCATAGGAGGCCCAGATGCTGGGACGATGAAGGGAAATTTTAGAGTAACCTGCTGCCCGCGGACGCTCGTGCGTGGGAACTTCTGTCAGGCGATAGCCCGCCAACAGAGTCGTCATGATCATCTCCATTTCAATGGTCGTGTGGCGCGAGCTGAGGTGAAGGTCGCGGAACACGTCCGTCCGAATCGCACGAAAACCATTTTGCGAATCGGAAAGGCGAGAGTGGAATCTTAAATTAATGAGGTACGTAATAAGCGCCGATCCGGCTAATCGCAGGAACTCGTCGCCCCCGCCGTGAAGTTCGTCGGAGCCGCCGAGAAGCCGTGAGCCGGTAACGTGGTCAGCAACGCCCGCTTTTAACGGAGCAACCAAAACAGGAATATCGATCGGATCGTGTGATCCGTCAGCATCCACGAACACAACAATCGGTGTATTCACATAGTCTACGGCCAGTCGCAGCGCAGCCCCTTTACCCAAACCTGGATCCCGCACGACTTCCGCGCCCGCTTCTTTGGCAACCTGAGCAGTGGAGTCGACTGAGCCGCCTTCGACCACGATCACGTGGCGAGCGTATTTTTTGCACTCCCGCACAACATCACCCACGGTGGACTCTTCGTTGCGGGCGGGAACGACCGCCGTCACCAAATCGTCAGGGGTTTCCTCTAATCCATCAAACGCAGACAAATCTATATCTTGGCGTTGAAGCATTCGGCGGGCGCGAAGCATGACAAACAGGTTTTCTCCTTCGCCGAACCGAACCTTGCCGTGGGGATAACTCATGATGGTTGATGACTTTGGGGGGTTATCGGAACGGTTATGTCTTTGTGTAGTATCTTCGAGCCTTTCTTTTACCGATTGCGTAAAGAAACGATCAAACTGACCGATTGGGGTTTTTACGTTGCGGGCGATTGCTCCATTCTGTCCACTCCGCGCCGTTACCCCATTAGCCAATGCCTAGCGTTTATATATGCCCGTCTCCGGCCGGTCAGCAGGCTACGTCGTCTGCTCCACGGCGCCGTCGCGGCATGACATTGCTAGAGGTACTCATTGCCACATTTGTATTGTTCGTGATCGCTGCGGGAGTTTTGGACGTGATGATGTCGGCCTATAGGCTGACGTTGGTGACGCGCCATAGCGATAATGCGCGGGCCATTCTCGTTGCTTTTGGGGATCAGTTTACTCGGTCAAATCCGCTCGATCTCACGAATCCGACTCAATTGTTGGCGAACTCTATGTGGCAGCCCACTGGTACGACGACGAGTCCATACGGGACCGGCGTCGGCATGACCTGGGAGAATGTAGTTGGAGACGACACCGGTCTTCAAGTGACTCTCGGCGGAGCAAACAGCAGCTCGATCAAGGGAACTGTTTTCCGCAAAGTGGACTATGTTCAAAGTTCTTACCCCTTCGCGTCTACGAATGGGACTGCTACTGGGGGCGTACCGACAGATATGCTGTCCGCGACCTTCACGATTCTGTTTACTATTAACGGTGAACAGAAGGTCGAAACATTGACTGTCGCCCGTCTTTGGAGAAACGCTAACTAAACATGAGTTTTTCCAAAAAACGTGGAGGATTCACGCTGGTCGAAGTGATGATCGCGTCCTTCGTTGCTCTGATTGTTGTGTTAGGCGTAGCCGCGCTTTTCACCATGACGATGCGCTCGTATTACAAATCGAGCTATTCTGATGCTGCGATTCGCGATACGAGACGTTTTCAGGATCATCTGGCTCGAGAAATTTCTTCCGCTGCTTCTGTCTCCGTGGACAGCAGCGTCAGCGTGGACCCCAGGATTATCGCGATTCAGACCTATGCGACTAACCACCCTGGTTGGCCGATCAATCCGATATATTACTCCACGCCGCGACAAACGGATACTTTGGGCCGGCAATGGTGCAGCCAGATCGACTATCGTGTAAATCTCGGCAACGCCCTCAGTCATACCTCGACTGATACGACTTATGCGGGCAATACGATCGTCGTTACCCTGCCTGCTTCCGTCCGTCCCGTTGTAGGCGACTTTATGATGATGGATAGTCCCTCCCTTGGAACCCTTGGGTTGGCGATTACCGACATCACCTCTTTGCCCGCGAGCGGTTCGAGCGGTGACGTGACCATCACGCTAGCCTCTACATTGCAGGTGGGGATTGAAAACGCTAACGATTGGACCCCCGCAGTCTTTGCAGTGCAAATTCCGTCGCCCACATTGGTTGCAGGCACGGCGGTATACTTTCAACGGGGACGTCGATACGAAGTGATTCCAAGCGCAGGCTCAACCCCTGCTCAGCTCGTTTGGTACGAAAACACTGCGTATACTACGACCACGGTGCTATCGAACAATATCGATCCGGCTCATATGGGGCTGTTTTATGATGCCACCGACGATACTAAGCCAGACCATCCTCTAGCTTGGAGTTTTTCCTATGACGGCAACGTCACCGCTCTCGCCAAACTCATTCTTGGCGGCCGAAACGGCTACTATAATACGAACGATTCCACTGGCGAACTTGTATCCAAAGCAGAGACCCCGGGCACGATTGGTTTTGTGACCACCTCGCTCTTCACGACGAGTATTCCCACCACGTTAACTACGACGTCAGTGCCGACGACGGTGAGTTCAACGGTGACGACGACAAGCGCGACGACTACTGCAGCGCCAACTACGTCTACTCCGACAAGCACGATTTCCACGATTACCTCGACTTCTACGACGTCGCTTCCGCCAACCACGGCCGCAACCACAAGTGCGACCACTTCAGCCACGACGACGAAATCAAGCAGTACGACCAGTTCTACGAGCTCAATCACAACCAGCGTATCGACCTCGGTGCCCACAACCACGTCGACGTCCACTGTCACCACGAGCAAGGCCACCACTTCGTCGACAACAATCGCCTCCTCCACGTCGACCTCGACCGCACCGACGACGTCGAAGGCGACCACCACGCTCAGCACCGTTCCGACCACGACCACGACAACGACCTCGAGCACGACGAAGCCGTCAACGACAACATCAACGACCTCGAGCGTTACGAGTACATCAACTTCCAGTAAACCGAGCACGACGACCTCAACGTCCACTTCAACAACCTCGAAGCCGACGACAACGCTGACCACGAGCACGACGACGACGACCAAACCGTCAACTACGGTGAGTACGACAACGTCGACCACCAGTAAGCCGAGTACGACTACGACCACCTCTTCCGCTACAAGTACGGCGAAGACGACGTCAACCACGTCGAAGGCGTCTACGATCGCGACCACTTCGATCGCTTCAACTACGAGCAAGACGACCACGACAACGGTGTCTTCCGTCTCCTCGACGTCGACGAAGGCGTCAACGACTTCAATCACGTCCTCCACGACCTCTTTGCCAGCGTCCACAATCAGCACGACCACGAGCAGCGTGACGACGACAACGACCAAACCGAGCACCACGGTCACTACGACATCGGTGCTCCCGACGACGATCAGTTCCACCACCACGAAGCCGTCGACGACCGTCGCAACGACGACCTTGACCACGACATCTTCGACCACCACTTCCAGCGTGCCGACCACGACAAGCGCGACGACGACATCGGTCCCCACGACGGTATCCTCGACCGTTCCTACCACGACCGTGTCTTCAGTGCCAACGACAACCACCAGCACGACCACGAGCAAAGCCTCGACGACAACAAGTACGAGCGTGGCATCGACCACGACCTCTACCTCGATACCCACGACAACGGTTAGTTCGTCGAGTACAAGTACGACCACTTCGATCCCGAGCACGACCAGCTCGACGACCGTAAAGACCACCTCGACGACCACGACGACCACGATGCCTACAACGACAATCTTCGACGGTTAGAAATTGGCTCGTATGAAACGTTCTCTACAGTCTAGGGGCAGTGCCCTCATTACAGTTGTGCTTATCACCGCCGGGTTGGTGGTGATCATTGGCGGGATCCTCGCGACCGCCCTGCAGTCGTATAAGATGGAGAAAGTGAATGAGGGACGCGATATCGCGCGCGCTCTCGCCGAGTCGGAACTGGAAGAAATCTACTACGAATTCAAATCCTCGGTCACGGCGAACAAGAATATCGATATCGTTCCGTCTACGATCGCTCCAAATCTTTTAGATTATGCCGACGGTAGCGGAAATGCGGGTATTTCTACCGCCACCTCCAGTTACGGTCAGCCCCTTACGCTAAGGGACACCTTCCTGCCGAAATTTCGCCCTGACGTTTCAGATCCTACAAATCATTATACCACGGTCAATAAATGGCAGGTGAAACGCTCTCTCGTCTATAACGTGACCGATAAGGTCCAGGGGCAAATTGGGAATAGTAAGAATAAGGGCAGTAACTATTATCTCACCGCGATGGTGGAAGTCATTCCGCCTACTTCCTACGCGAAGTATGGCGTATCGAACCTGCGCGTTGGCAGGCAAATGGTTTATTCAGTTTATACCATTCTCCAGAAAGGCCTCTTCTATCAGGGAGATCTTGAAATGACCCCGGCGACGAGCTTTGATATCAAGGGAGACATCGCTGTGAATGGCAGTATCTATATGGCGGCAGCACAGCAGGGTGGCCAGACGCCTTCGCTCAATATATTTGGTAACGTCTCCGTCACGGGTTATTTCAATACCGACTCCGGAGGAGCCCAGTCATTCATCGAGCCGAGTCCATACTATCAGGCCGCCGCCGGTGGAGTGACGTTTGTCGCGCCGACGTTCATGACCTCGCAATCTTCTCAGCTGACGATGAACGCACAGCCCACTAACTTTCTTGGTGGTGTCGACGCTGCTTCTGTGCAGAGCGCAAACCCCACGTTGTTCCCCACCACGAACGACGTGTATCGATCTATCATCACGCCGCCCCCCTATTTATACAACGATAGTACTGGTGCTCTTACCTCACCGAATTCGACAGATTACGGGACTACCACTCCACCCGCGGACGATTCAACCGTCGCGAATGTACGTCTCTACAATATGGCGAGTCTGATTATCACTATCGACGGAACGAACGTGAATGTCGAAGAAGTGACTTCAAACGGTACTATCAGTACAAGCACGACCTACGGAAGTGCAGTTTCGGCGCCGACTACCTTGACCGATCAACGGGAAGGAAAGGTGATTTCTGTCACCAATATCGACATCAGTCAGTTAATGGGTCTTCAAACCGACGATAATTTTCAGGGCGTTGTCTATATTAATCAAAAAGATGCCTCTGGCGGTCAAGTGGCTGTCCGTCTAATCAACGGAGCAAGTACCCCTCAGAAGACCGCAACTTCTTCCAGCGAAGCTGTTGGGTTCACAGTAGCGACCAATGGTCCTCTTTATATTCAAGGCGATTATAACAGCGCTACTCCCACCAACACGAGCGTCGTCCTCGCAGACGCGGTGACCGCTTTATCAGCGGGGTGGAGCGACGCGAATTCTACTGCAGCTACGCCTTATGGTCGACCTGCGTCCGCAGATTTAACTATTAACGCGGCGATTCTCACTGGAAGCACCCCCACGACTCTCGCGACCGCAACATCTCCGGCAACCAGCGGAGGCGCTCAAAATCTGGTACGCTACCTCGAGGATTGGCATACAGCTTCGCGAACGGTGACGTTAAAAGGTTCTCTCGGCAGACTCTTCGATTCAAAGTATTTCACCGGTGCGTATCGAGGCAGCAACTACGTTGCTCCGACGCGTAATATCATCTACGATACGAATCTCTCGACGAGCAACCCGAAGGGCGCTCCGAGCGTGAAGAGCTTTAGCCGCGGCGCGTTTTTCGCGTATTAACGGTCGCGTTCCGCAGTTTGCAACGTCATCGCTGCGAGCTTTTCTACTGCTCAATGCTCAGCTTTTGCCCGCTGTCGGCAAACACGCACCGCAGCCGTTCGCGAAGAAGTCGTTGCCTTTGTCGTCGACGAGGATGAAGGCGGGGAAGTCTTGGACTTCTATTTTCCAGACGGCTTCCATGCCGAGTTCGGGATACTCTAAGACTTCGACTTTCTTGATATTCTCTTTCGCCAAGATCGCGGCCGGGCCGCCGATGCTGCCGAGGTAGAATCCGCCGTGTTGCCGGCAAGAGCTGGTCACCTGTGCGCTGCGATTCCCTTTGGCGATCATTACCATCGAACCGCCTTCGGACTGGAATTGATTTACGTAACTATCCATGCGCCCCGCCGTGGTCGGACCGAAACTTCCCGAGGCGTAACCTTTCGGTGTTTTCGCCGGCCCTGCATAGTACACAGGGTGTTGTTTAAAATATTCCGGCAACCCTTGGCCTGCATCGAGTCGCTCTTTTAACTTCGCATGCGCGATGTCGCGCGCGACCACGATCGTGCCGCTCAGGGCGACGCGCGTTGTCACTGGGTGCTGCGATAGCTCCTGCAAAATTTCCGGCATGGAACGGTTCAAATCGATGCGGACAATATTATCGTCCTTCAGTGTGCGCTCGCTTGCGGGCACGAACTGTCCCGGATTCGTTTCTAACTTTTCGAGGAAGATTCCGTCGCGCGTGATTTTCGCTTTGATATTGCGGTCCGCGCTGCACGACACGCCCATGCCCACCGGGCAGCTTGCACCGTGGCGCGGCAAGCGCACGATGCGCACGTCGAGTGCGAAATATTTTCCACCGAACTGCGCGCCAATTCCCGATTCCTGGGCGATCTGCAGAACGCGTTTTTCCAGTTCGATGTCGCGGAAGGCGCGGCCTCCTTCGTTGCCCGAAGTTGGCAGGCCGTCGAGGTACTTGGTCGACGCGAGCTTCACCGTTTTCAAACACGCTTCCGCACTCGTGCCGCCGATCACGAAGACTAAATGATAGGGCGGACACGCCGCTGTCCCGAGCAACTTCAGTTTCTCCGTGAAAAACGTATCCAAGCTCTTCGGGTTGAGCAGCGCTTTGGTTTCTTGAAAGAGATACGTTTTATTGGCCGAGCCGCCGCCTTTCGCCACGAAAAGAAAACTATAGTCATCGCCCGCCGTTGCGTAGAGATCGATTTGCGCCGGCAGATTCGTGCCGGTGTTCACTTCCTTGAACATATCGAGCGCGGCCGTCTGCGAGTAACGAAGATTTTCTTTTGTATAGGTTTCGTGGATACCGCGCGAAATCCATTCCGCGTCGTGGGCACCGGTCCACACGCGCTGACCTTTTTTCGCCATCACGATCGCGGTCCCAGTATCTTGGCAAAATGGCAAAATTCCTTCCGCGGCGATCTCCGCGTTCTTGAGCAGCGTGAGCGCAACATAGCGATCGTTGGCCGAAGCGGCCGGATCGTTCAAAATCGCCGCGACCTGCTTAAGGTGCTTCGTCCGTAATAAAAACGAGCAATCACGCAGCGCGTGTTGCGCGAGAAACGAGAGCGCCTCGGGCTCAACTTTCAAAATCTCCTGGCCTTCAAACTGCGCCGTCGAAACTCCTTCCTTCGAAAGCAAGCGGTACTCGGTCTCGTCCGGACTGAGCGGGAATGGATCTTGATAAGAAAACGGCGTAGGCGTGGCCATGGGAAACGAAGGGCTGAAAGCTGAAGGCTGAATGGCTGAAAATCAAATGGATCAGTTTGCGAGTGTTTCTAATGGAGGCGACTGCCTGCCGCCCGCAATCGCAGCACGCGTGCGTAGGCTGCCAGCGAGCGCAACGCGCGATGCCTCTAATGGGAGCGCAGGCGCCCGCCCGCAATTGCGCCAAATGCTTGAGCCCGTTGTAATTGGCGCTCGTGACTTAGAGTTGGCGAAGAAATTTTCGGAGCGGCCGAGCCGCCCCCGCTCCCAGTAAAGCCATCTGCGCGGAGCTCAGCTTTCGCTCACACGAACTTAAACTTCGGCAGATCCTGTCCATCGACGAGGCCGATTGGATGGCCTTTCCGATTCACCACGATGAGGTCGTCGATTTTATGCTGTTCAAACATTCGCAGCGCATCCACGCCGAGCGCATCTTCCGAAATCGTTTTCGGCGTTCGCGTCATAAAGTCCGCCACCGGCCGTTGCAGAAAATTCGGTCCGGTTAACGCACTGCGCCGAAAGTCCCCGTCGGTCAAAATGCCCGTTAGTTTTCCCGCTTTGCCTTTCACGAGGGCAATGCTGCCCGACTTCGCCTTCGTCATCGCCAAGATCGCGTCTTGCAGCGTGCCGCTCTCATCCATCACCGGCAGCCGATCGCCCTGGCGCATGATATCTTTCACCTTCAACAGCAATAATCGCCCCAGGTTTCCGGCCGGATGATAACGCGCAAAATCTTCGCGGGTCACACCGCGGTTTTCGAGCAACACCATCGCCAGCGCGTCACCCAGCGCCAGCGCCGCCGTCGTGCTCGCGGTCGGGGCTAGCTTGAGCGGACACGCTTCACGCGGCACTTGATAAATGAGACGCAGTTCCGCCAAACGCGCCAAATCCGAGTCGCCCTGACTGGTCAGCGCGATGATCCGCACGCCGAAACGCTTCAGCACCGGCACCAGCCGCAAAATCTCCTCCGACTGGCCGCTGTTCGAAAGCGCGATAGCGACATCGCCTTCATTGACCAAACCAAGATCTCCGTGCAGCGCCTGCGTCGCGTCGAGGAAGCACGACGAAACCCCCGTGCTGTTAAACGTGCCGACCAATTTTTGAGCGATGTGCGCGGACTTGCCCACGCCGCTGAAAATCAGTTTCCGCCCGGCGCGCACCGCGATGTCAATCGCGTCGGCCACCTTCACGAATTCTGCGTTCAACTGCTTTGCCGTCGCTTCCAGAGCGTCGATTTCAGTGTGGATGCAATCGCGGGCACGGCTCAGAGCGGTTTTCGGATCGATGGGCATTTAAGATTGAGTCGGAAGGACGGTTGGCGAATTTATGGACCTCCTTTTTCTCGTTCAAATCCTTTTCCGTGAAGATACGCTCACGTTTCCTTTTCCTCGGCGCGATCGCCATGATGGCGACCCTGTTCTGGGGAGGTTGCGAACGCACTGATAGTTCTCCGTTTACCGCGGAAGTCGATGAAGCAGATTATCGTCGGGCGAAGGAGTTGCAGCGACAAGGCCGCGATCAAGAAGCGCTGACCGAGTTTCAAAAAGTGATCGAACACCGCGGGCTTAACAATGCCCCGGAGTCGCACCTCGAGCTTGGCCTGCTCTATCAAAATCACATGCACGATCCGATCGCGGCGATTTATCATTACCGCCGCTATCGCGAATTGAAACCGAACAGCCCGCAGGCCGATTTGGTCCGTCAACGCATCGATGCTGCGACGCGCGATTTCGCACGCACCTTGCCCGCGCAACCGATGGAAAACCTGGAGCGCTTCGACATGAGCGATGTTGTGCAACGACTTCGCCAGGAAAACGAAGACCTGAAAGCGCAAAACGCGCGTTTGAAAGGAATCGTCGCCGATCACAAACGTCCCGACAACGGCCTGGGCCCAGCCGATGATTCCGTCACGGAGACGAGTGGCCCGGCACACGCGCCCTCTGGGGATTCGCCGATTTCTGCGGGGCCGGCCGGCGATGGGGGCGGCGGGAATCCAGGTGCGGAGACGGCGGAAAACCTCACGCCCGCGCGCACCGCTCCGGGTGCGCGTGCGCCGACGCCCGCGCCTGTGGCGGCATCTTCGACCGCGACACGCCAGTCAGCATCTGCTTCTTCGGCGAGCTCCGCTCCATCGAGCGGCAGCCACCGGCACGTGATCGTGAAGGGCGATACGCTTTATTCGCTGGCCCAACACTATTATGGAAGCCGCTCAAAGTGGCGCCAGATTTTCGAAGCGAATCGGGATGTTCTGAAGAGCAAAGACGATCCGCTGCGTCTGGGCGTGGAATTGAAAATTCCCTGAGCGCCGATCTTAGCGCCTCGACGTTCGTGTCGCTATGAGGGCGAACGCTTCACCGGTTGCAAATTGTTCATCGGCTTTACGCTCCGCAGCCGACATTGCGTTTCCCGCGCGGCCTGCTAGGCTTCCGGCCGATCATGAGCGATCTGACCGATCTCTATCAATCCGTGATCCTTGATCACAACAAACGTCCGCGCAATCGCGGGAAATTGCCGCACGCCACGCGCGTTGCTAGCGGCGATAATCCCACGTGCGGCGATCAGTGCACCGTTTATTTGCGCATGAACGGAGACCGCATCGGTGAGATTAGTTTCGAAGGCGCTGGCTGCGCGATTTCGCAAGCATCCGCGTCGCTCATGACGACTCAGGTCAAAGGGAAAACCGTCGCGGAAGTGCAACAGGCATATGCTCAATTTCAGGACATCGTGAAAACCGGTTCAGCGCCAGATGAGTTCACCGAACTTGCGGCGTTTGCCGGCGTGCACGCGTATCCGGCGCGAATCAAATGCGCCACGCTTTCTTGGCACGCCACGCTGGACGCATTAGCGCAACCAGAGGCCGTTGCATGAGCCCCAACGCTGCAGTTGCGCGCAACACGATCGCTCCGTACGCGCTGCCATCGCGTGGATGGTCGCAGGTGCGCGAAGATTTTCCGGTCCTGCACCAAAACGTCGGGCCGCACCCTTTGATTTATCTCGATAACGCCGCGACCACCCATAAGCCACGCGCGGTCATCGATACGCTGACGGCCTACTATGAGCGGGATAACAGCAACGTGCATCGCGGCCTGCACGCGTTGTCGATGCGCGCGACCGATGGCTACGAAGCTGCGCGCGTTCGGGTCGCGAAATTTCTGAATGCGAAGCATCGCGAAGAAATTATTTTCACGCGTGGCACAACTGAATCGGTTAATCTCGTCGCCCAAACGTGGGCCCTCGCCAATATCAAACGCGGCGATGTGGTTTTGATCACCGAGATGGAGCACCATTCTAACTTGGTGCCGTGGCAAGTTCTGGCGCAACGAACGGGAGCGACACTGCGCTACGTGCCGGTGTGCGGCGAAAATGCTGAGGGTGGACTCGATCTTGAATCGCTCGATCGGCTGCTTACGCCGCAGGTGAAGCTTTTCGCGTTTACCCACATTTCGAACACGTTGGGTGTGATCAACCCCATCGCGGATTTGTGCGCGCGTGCTCGCGCGGTCGGCGCCGTGACAATGGTGGACGCGGCGCAGTCGAGTGGGCACGAGCCGCTTGATGTGCAGGCGATCGGTTGCGATTTTCTCGCTTTCTCGGGGCACAAGATGGCCGGTCCGACTGGCATTGGGGTGCTTTACGGTCGTCGTGAACTTTTGGATACGATGCCGCCTTGGCAAACTGGCGGCGGGATGATCTCACGCGTTGAGTACGAGCAGAGTGCGTGGAAACCGTCGCCCGAGCGATTCGAAGCGGGCACGCCCAATGTGGCCGATGCGATCGGGCTTCACGCGGCAATCGATTATTTGGAAACACTGACGCTTCCGGAAATCGCGCGGCACGATCACGCGCTGGCAGTGCATGCCTTGAACGTGTTGAGCGAAATTCCGGGCATTCGGATTCTAGGACCACGTGGCCATCGCAGCGGCTTGGTCAGTTTCGCTTTTGCCGACGTGCACGCGCACGACGTGGTCACATTCGCGGATCAAGACGGCATCGCGCTCCGCGGCGGCCATCATTGCAATCAACCGTTGATGAAAAAGCTCGGTCTCGCGAGCACCACGCGCGCCAGCTTTTATGTGTATAACACGACCGCCGAGATCGACGCTCTTGCGACCAGCCTTCGCAAGATCGTGAAGTTCTTCGCGAGCTGACGTGGCACCGCCCAGCGCGTAGATGAGCGATCGTTTTTCGCTCTAGCCCACCCGGTTCCGAGGGATTCCCAGGCCCATTTCCATCTCGCATTTAACTCAGGAGATCAGCGTTTCACCCTTCAGTCTTTCAGCAGTCGTCACTCATCATTTTCCGTCACCATGCCGTACCGCATCAGCAAATCCTTCGAAATCGAAAACGGGCACATCCTGTTCAAACATCCGGATCGTTGCCGTTTCCCGCACGGGCACAGCCGCACCGTCGAGATCGTCTTAGCCGCAGATAGGTTGGATGCGAACGACATGGTTTGCGATTTCAAGGCGTTGAAGCAGGCGGTTTATGCCTTCATCGATTCTTGGGATCACGCGCTCTGTCTTAATTCTGCGGATACAAATTTGCCGATGTATCAAGCGGCTTATTCCGATCGCATTGTCGTGTTTCCGGGTGTCGATCCCACGAGCGAAGTGATGGCCAAAGTGATTTTCGATGAAGTGAAGCGGCGTTTGGCGGACGCGCAGGTAAGCCCTCCGGTCGGCAGTCCCTATCGCGTGCCACGGGACGTCCGCCTCGAGCGCGTGCGCATCACGGAAACGAGTTCGAGCTGGGCGGAGTATTCGGAATAGCACTACGGACCGGCCGCCGCCTTTTAAATATAGTGAAGCCGAAGCCCGCTGGGAGCGCGAACATCTGTCCGCTGCTTAAAAACGAGCAAAGCTGCATTAAAATAAAGCAGCTTGAGGCCGCGATTAATGGATGGCGGACAGAATGTCCGCGCTCCGGCGGAACGGGCCTTTGCGAATTCAAGAAACTTATCCGCGTTTCAGCTTCAGCAGCCGCTCGCCGGCTGCATGTAGCGTCGCCGATTTTTTTGCGAAATTTAGGCGCACGAATCGATTTTCTGGATACGGAAAAAAGACCGAACCGGGCACAGGCGCGACGCCAATTTCTTTTGCCATCCAATGCGAAAATTCCACGTCGCTCGCGAAACCAAACGGAGATACATCCAGCATCACAAAGTACGCGCCTTGCGGTTTGGTGTAGGTCAAGCCCGTGCGATCTAAATAGCCGAGCAAAATTTCCCGCTGCGCGAGGTATTCTTGTATCAGCTCACGATAATACACGTCGGGAAATTGCAGGGCAGTAACCACTGCGTGCTGCAAAGGCGCTGCCGCGCCAATCGTCAGAAAATCGTGGACCTTGCGCGCTTGGCTAATGATTTCCGCGGGCGCATGCACATAGCCGATGCGCCAGCCGGTGATCGCAAACGTCTTCGAAAGCGATGAGCAGGAGAGGGTGCGCTTGGCCATTCCCGGCAGCGTCGCGAAGTACACGTGTTCGTGCGGTGGATACACGATGTGCTCGTAGACCTCGTCGGTGATGACGAAGACGTCGAACTCTTCCGCGAGCGCGGCTAACTGAAGTAATTCGGCTCGCGTGAAAACTCGCCCACACGGATTGCTCGGATTACAAAGCACGAAAGCCTTTAACCCGCTCGCGAAAAGTGCGCGCGCTGCGGTCGAATCGAAAGTGAAGTCCGGCGGTTGCAAAGCCAGGTGTACCGGTGTCGCGCCGCAGAGAATCGCGTCGGCCGAATAATTTTCATAAAACGGCGAGAACATCCCCACGCGATCGCCCGGATCGCAGACCGTCATCATCGCGACAAGCATCGCTTCGGTCGCGCCGCACGTGACCACAAGCTCGCGCTCTTCGTCCACGGGTAAGCCTGTGAAGTGCCGCAGTTTGGCTCCGAGCGCCGCGCGCAATTCCGGCGCGCCCCAAGTGATTGCGTACTGATGCCGGCCTGAATCCATCGCTTCTTTGCCGGCTTCGATCAGCGCTGCGGGCGGATTCGATTCGGGAAATCCCTGCGAGAGGTTGATCGCACCGTGGCGAAGCGCGACCCGAGTCATTTCGCGAATCAACGACTCAGTGAAACAAGCAGTGCGGCGCGAGGTTTGCGGCATGGCGTTGAACACTTTGCGGAACGCGCGTGCCGCAACGCCACTTCGATTTTTGAAATCTCAACCCGTTTTCCTAAAAACAAGAATTTTCGAGCGGAATTCACGTAATTTTTTTAATGTATTTGCATTATGACCGCTTAATTGGGCCCCCGTGACGCCGATATTTGAAGCATGGAAAAGAACCACCACGGCACCGACCTCCCTTACCCAATCGAAGAGATCGAGAAGATGGCCCAAGATTGCGGCCTCACCGTGGATCAAGTGGTCAGCACCCTTTATCTAAAGGAAACCGCGAAGGTACGCCGGCTTACGAACGACGAACTCGCCGACGCGCTGATCTGGAACGTCTGGGTCGATATCAACCCGAAGAAGTGCGCCTGGCCTTTCGCGCTGATGGACGAAGCCATCGCCCGCCTTCGGACGAAGTAATAATTTCTCACCAAAATGAGGCCCGCCGAAATGGCGGGCCTTTTTTTGTGCCGGTACAAAATTGTGGGCGTGTATCCGAAGTTTGAATGCGCGTGGGTTGGGGCGAACCGTTCACGTTTTTCCTAAAGCGATTTGCCCCCTTTTTTGGCGGCTAATCCCTGAATGAGTTTCTTCGGGGTGGAGATATTTTTTGATCAGGCATGCGTCTGAAGCCTCTTCTCCTGTCGTCTAACCGGACGATCGCCGCTGCGACCCGGTGGATTAATCGTTTGCCCACTAAAGCGGCGCTGATCGCAGCGATTTTCGCGGCTGGCGTGGTCGGTTTTCCGTATTCGGTTTTTGGTGACACCTCCGCACCCGCAGGGATGCCGTCTCCGTCGACTGCGAAGATGGCTACTTTGCTCCAGAAGATCGCCAACGAGGGCAATGTGATGCGAAATCCGTTTGGCGCGCGGCAGCAGATATCTTTGCTACGGAGCCAGCTCACCGAAGCCACCAATGACCGCGACCGCGTGATGGAGGAAATGCATTTGGCTCAAGCTCTTCTTGAGACCAGTGACTGTGATGGCGCCCTCGAAGAGTATGGCCATGTTGAACAGATTTTCGCTGCCCAAAATGTTCCGATCGACGATAAGTTCGAAACGACGTTGATGATCGACAAGGTGCTTTGCTACCTGCGCATGGGCGAACAGCAAAATTGCTGTTCAAACCACAACCCAGACTCGTGCATCTTTCCTATTCACGGCGAAGGTGTTCATACGAAACCCCATGGCTCCCGTTCTGCCGTCGCGCTGCTGACGGACATGCTTGCGAAACATCCCGGCGATCTGCGCGCGAAATGGTTGTTGAACATCGCTTATTCCACGCTCGGCGAATATCCCAGCAAAGTTCCCCCTTCATTGCTCATCGATCCGAAAGCTTTTGTTTCGGACTATGATATCAAACCGTTCCCTGATGTCGCTGAGGCGGTCGGACTCGATTTAGATACCCTGGCCGGCGGCGTTGTGCTCGAAGATTTCGACGGCGACGGCTTACTCGATATCATGGTGTCGGCTTGGGGCGTGAAGGACCAAATGCGCTTCTTCCACAACAATGGAGACGGTTCGTTCACAGAGCGCACTGAGCAGGCCGGTCTGATTGGCGAGGTCGGCGGACTGAGCATGACCAGTTGCGACTACAACAACGACGGCAATGTGGATGTCCTTGTCATGCGCGGAGCGTGGCTGGGCTCAGAAGGGCACTATCCGATGTCGCTCCTACGCAACAATGCCGACGGCACTTTCACCGACGTGACTGAACAGGCCGGACTCATGCGTTTCTTCCCCTCGCAAGCGGCGGTATGGTTTGATTTCGACGGCGATGGCTGGCTGGATCTTTTTATCGGTAACGAGTCGGTCGGCGGCGATAACAAGCCTTGCCAGTTATACCATAATAATCACGACGGTACGTTCACCGAATGCGCGGCGGCGGTCGGGTTAGACAAGATTGGATTTTTCAAAGGCGTGGTGAGCGGCGATTTTAATCACGATGGTCGACCTGATCTATTGCTTTCTCGGCGCGACGGCCCTCCGGTTCTAATGCGTAACGATGGCCCTGGCGGACCTTATACCGTGCCGCGCGGCGGATGGCATTTCACCGATGTTTCTGACGAAGCTAATATCATCGATCCAGGC
>FTDT01000137.1_pt1 | contig 25090 bp, 17 predicted proteins | sample 1640021 | NCBI WGS metagenome assembly FTDT01 (sample SAMEA3914869, study PRJEB12502) | metagenome | biome: forest; material: soil | place: USA | collected 2012-03-12 | depth 0.1 m | reverse complement strand
TGGTCTGCCTCGATGGCGAGGTGTTGGTCTTCGTGGAAGTGAAAACGCGCTCTCCGGACGCGCTGGTTTCTGGATATTACGCGGTGGATCGACGCAAGAAGGCGGTCTTGCGGCGCGCCGCGGATGCTTATCTGAGAGGGCTGTTGCCGGCAGATCGACCGAGAACTTTTCGGTTTGACGTCGTCGATGTGCAGCTGGCGTTTGATTTTAAAACGGCGCCGATTATTCGGCATTTCGAAAACGTGCCGTTGTTTGGAAAAGACTATGGGTGGTAACCGATCTCGAAAGATAACCCGGTTCTAGAGTTCTCGGGGGAGATTGAAAGGGCCTCGGTCGGAGCGCGAGCGGGTCGCGTGTCTCGAAAATGCACGGCCAAAAAAGGAAGAGTGCCTTCGGCGCGTTATTTTAAAATAGCGAGCGGGCCGCCCGCGCTTCGACGTTCCGTCGCAGCGGGGCGCAATTTCGGCAGCGGTAATCAGATTAGCCGTGCCTGGCCAATTCACAAAAACTATTCATTGACCGGGAGTCCGAGTCGAATCCATCGAATTAATAACCGCTTGCGTCACGGCGCGAACGCCGAGACAAAATCCAACCCGTCATGGCTGAAATCCAACGTCACCCGTTCCTTCAGGGTCTAAGCAAGCATCGCGGCGCCCCTCCCACGGTCGTCGTTATCTTTGGCGCCTCCGGCGACCTGACGGCGCGGAAGCTGATCCCGGCGGTTTATAATCTCAGTTTCGACAATCTGCTACCGGCAGATTTTTACCTGATTGGTTATGGCCGCAAAGCCATTCCCGACGAGGAATTCCGCACGCTCGCAACCGACGCGATCAAGGAATTTTCGCGCCGTGAACTCGATCAAGGCGTTTGGGGACGCGTCGCTGGAAACACCACCTACGTCGCCGGCGGCTATGACGAACCCGCCGCGTTCGACCGTCTCGCGCAACATATCGCGGAGATCGAAAAGAAGATGGGCCGGGAAGTGCAGTCCCTCTTTTATATTTCCACGCCTCCGTCGGTCTTCGCGCCGATCATCACGAACTTGGGCAAGAGTGGTCTCGCTGCCAAATACCTGGGCCAACCGCACCAGTCGAAGGTCATCATCGAGAAACCTTTCGGTAAAGACCTGAAGTCGGCCCAGGAATTGAATAACACGCTGCGCTCCGTTTTCGCCGAGCATCAGGTGTATCGGATCGACCACTACCTGGGCAAAGAGACGGTGCAGGATTTACTCGTCCAGCGTTTCGCTAACTCGATTTTCGAGCCGTTGTGGAATCGCAACTTCATCGACTCCGTACAGATCACCGTCGCCGAAGAAGTCGGCGTGGGTACGCGCGGCGGTTACTACGAGCAGAGTGGCGCGCTGCGCGACATGATTCAAAATCACACCATGCAGCTGCTTGCGCTGACTGCGATGGAGCCGCCGGTGTCGCTGGATGCAGAAGCGGTCCGCGACGAGAAAGTGAAAGTTCTTAAGGCGATCCAGCCGTTGCGCATTGGTCCCGGTGGAGATGTTGCGCGCGCACAGTACGCGACTGGGCTAATCGGCGGCAAACCTTCGATCGGTTATCTGCAGGAAGAGGGCATCAACCCCCAGTCTGCGACGGAAACCTATGCGGCGATCCGTCTCTCGATCAATAATTGGCGCTGGCAAGGCGTACCATTCTATCTGCGTTCGGGCAAGCGCATGGCTCGCCGTGTATCGGAAATCGCAATACAGTTCAAACGTCCACCTGGCACGCTCTTCGCGGAGGGCGATCGCTTCAACCTGGCCGCCAACACGCTCGCGTTTCAAATTCAGCCAGACGAGGGCCTCAGCATGATCCTCAATGGCAAGGTTCCTGGTCTGGAAACGCGGACTCAGCCGGTTAAAATGAATTTTCGCTACAGCACGACCTTCGGCTCGAATACGCCGGAAGCTTATGAACGCCTCGTGCTCGACGCAATGATCGGCGACGGAACGCTCTTCATTCGCGGCGATGAGGCCGAAACGTCCTGGCGCTTGTACACGCCGGTCCTCCAGGCCTGGAGCGCCGCAGGGCGCGAAGGCATCGACACCTACGCCTCCGGCTCCTGGGGGCCGGCCAATGCCGAGGAGCTGCTGGCCGCCAGCAAACACGTCTGGCGCCAACCCTAACGCCGATGATGAGTCACCGGCCCTCGTGGTTGACGCATTGGCACGACGGCGTGGTTTGTTATTTTAACTGATGAGTGCTGCGACGGCTGATTTGACCGCTGCAGCTTTTGCCAAAACGTTTTCCCTATGCCTTCCATTTTCGACGCGTTGCCCGGCATTGAGGTGCCCGCCGGTTCCATTTCCAAGGGCTTGGCTCAACTGTGGTCGGAGACAGCTGCGCGCGGTGAAGCCGCTCCGTCCGCTGATGATGTCAAGGCGACACAGGTCAACCTGGTGTTGTTGCTCGGTTTCAACACGACCCCTGAAGATGCGGTCGCGCAGTTCGATACCGCAGTGAAGTTTTCGCGCCGCTATCCTTGCCGTGTGGTCGTCCTTTGCCCGCTTCCTTCGGACGACAAAACTGTCGGCATCACGGCAAAGATTTACGGTGAGTGTCACTTAGGAAAATCGAAAGGCGACACGCGGTGCTGTGAATTTGTGATGCTCAGTTACGCCGCATCGGCGCGCGCGCATCTGGAAAATCAGGTTTCCATCTGCCTCTCGACGGATCTGCCGCTTTATTATTGGGCGCACCGTTTTGCTTCCAGCGCGCGTATGAGCGAGTATCAATACCTGCTCAATCGCTCGAAGCGCGTGATTTTCGACTCGGCTATCGCGCCGGAAGACGCGGTGACGTTTCCCTGGCCCAAGCCAGAGGCGGTGCGCGATTTAGCGCATGCGCGTTTGCTGCCGGTGCGGCAATCGATCGGGCAATTTTTGGCGAACTTCGCGCCGGCGGTCCTGGCGGATGGATTGGTCAACGTGACTGTTTCGGCGGACGCTTCGTTGAAAGCGGAAGGGCGGGTTCTGACTGGATGGGTTCGCGAGCGACTCAAAAATTGTGGAGCAAAAGAGAGCGTTGTTTATGCGAGCCGTGACACGACTGATCTGGGGCCCGACCGGTTTGAGCTGCGTTTCGACTACGCGGACCAGAAAAAATCTTTCATTTGCTCGGGCGATCTTCGTCAGCACCGCGAGCAATTGAGCGCGGATTTTGGCGCGGGAAAATTGGACTTACCGGTCGCGGTGAGTTTGTTGAGTCCGGAAGCGGCCTTGGGCGAGGCGATGTTTTTCTGACGTCGCAGGCCCACGTCTTCGGACATCAGCAACCGACCGCGCGAACGATTTTATGACCGAGCAATCCACGCCGTATGGCCGACTCGTCGTCGGTACGAGAGAAGAAATTTTTGCGCAGGCCGTGAGCTTGGCTGTTGCGCAAAGCAAAAAAAGCAATGGCCGTTTTAGCTGGGCCCTAACGGGGGGAAATACGCCGCAGGAATGGTACCGCTGGTGCGTGGCAACGAAAGCAATTCCTGGAGAGGTGCTGGCTCAGGCCGATTTTACAGTCAGCGATGAACGCTATGTCCCGTTGGAAAGCGATCAGAGCAATTTCGGCCACGCTGATCGCCAGCTTTTCGTTCCGCTCGGCTTGAGCGTGACTCAGAAAATTCCGTGGCCGGTCGAAAAAACCCCGGTGGAAGCAGCCGCGAGTTACACCGGTTTATGGGCCGCGCGATATGGTGCGGACGCGACCTATGACGTTTGTTTTCTCGGGATGGGCGATGACGCTCATACCGCATCAGTTTTCCCGGGCAGTCCTCTCTTGAAAGAACCGACCACCAATCTCTTCACTGCACTGGATGTGCCCGGCAAAGGATGGCGGTTGACGATTACACCGGCAGGCTTGGCGCAGTGCAAACTGATCGTCATCTCGACACTCGGAGCCGGAAAAGCAAAGGCCCTCGCGCAGATCATGAAGGGTCCCTACGATCCCGTGTCGACGCCGTCGCAATTGTTGAAACGTTGCGCTGATCGCGTCGTATGGCTAGTCGATGAGGCGGCGGCTGGCGCTCTGAAATAGACGCGACGCTGACGGCAGATTTAGGTGGATAAGTTATCCATCGAACGCGACGGTTCTGGATGTTCTGTCGCGGACAGGTTCGCTCGATGGACTTTTGCTCGCGCCACGGGCTGCGAAGCCAGTCGAAGGGGGCCATCTCCTAGATGGCATAAAGGGGCTAGATGGAATGATCGTTACGAAACGGCCCGCCCAGAAATGCCACCTTGCCACGGGGCTTGGCTAAGGCAATTTCATTGCTCCGCATGAGCAACGCCGTCAAAATCTACGACACCACTTTGCGTGATGGTACGCAGGGCGAAGGTATCAGCTTTTCGGTGACAGATAAGCTTCTGATCACTGAACGGCTCGATCAATTTGGCGTCGATTATATTGAAGGCGGATTTCCCGGCTCGAATCCGCGTGACATCGCTTACTTTGCTGAAGCGAAAAAGTTGAAGCTGAAGCACGCGCGACTGGCTGCTTTCGGGTCCACACGACGCGCCGGTATCAAGGCGAACGAAGATGCGCAGCTAAAGACGCTGATGGAAAGCGAAATGCCGGTGCTCACATTGGTTGGCAAAACGTGGTTGCTGCACGTGACGGAAATTCTTCGCACCACGCCCGAGGAAAATCTCGCGATGATCGAAGACTCGGCACGATTTTTTGTCTCAGCTGGCCGGGAGGTGATTCACGACGCGGAACACTTTTTCGACGGTTACAAAGCAAATCCGGATTACGCGCTGAAGACGCTGGCCGCGGCGCTTCGTGGGGGCGCTTCGAATCTATCGTTGTGCGATACAAATGGCGGAACGCTTGTCGACGAGTTTCAGAAAATCGTCTCACACGTGATCCGCGAATTCGGCGCCGACAAAGTAGGCCTGCATTGTCACAACGATAGCGGCCTGGCGGTCGCTCTCTCGCTGGCGGGTGTCCGCGAAGGCGCGACGCTCGTGCAAGGTACCGTCAATGGCTACGGCGAGCGCACCGGCAACGCGAATTTGATCACGATCATGCCGAGCCTATTTTTGAAAATGGGTCGGACGGCACCGTGTGCCGCGAATCTCGATCAGCTGCGCGAGCTGTCATTGTTTTTCGATGAGCTGGCGAATCTTCGTCCGGACACAAAGGCGCCATATGTGGGTTTGTCGGCTTTTGCGCACAAGGGCGGATTGCATGCGAACGCTGCGCAGAAAGTGAAGAGTAGTTACGAGCACATTGATCCAAGTCTCGTTGGCAATCGGACGCGTGTCCTCGTTTCCGATATGGCGGGGCGAAGCAGCATTGCGATGAAGGCGAAAGAACTTGGGTTCGAACTCGACGAAAAATCGCCGGCGATGAAGGGCTTGATTGACGAGTTGAAAGAACTTGAATTTCGCGGCTATGAATTCGAGGCGGCGGATGCATCGCTTGAATTGCTGCTGGCGAAGTGGGTGCAGAAGCGGAAAACGTTTTTTGAAATCGAGAGTTACCGCGTGATCGTGGAACGCCATGGTGATCAGCTTTTCTCGGAAGCGACGGTGAAGCTCACCGCGAATGGTCAGAGCTTGCACACGGTCGCTGAAGATAGCGGTCCGATTGGCGCGCTCGATAAAGCGCTGCGACGGGCGCTCGAGCCGGTTTATCCGGTTTTGAAAACAACTTCGCTGAGCGACTATAAAGTGCGCATTCTCGACTCGAAGCAGAGCACTGGCGCACGCACGCGAGTACTCATCGAAACCACCGACGGGCATAAAATTTGGGGCACCGTTGGGGTGAGCGATAATATCGTCGACGCGAGCTGGGAAGCGCTGCGCGACGCCGTGGAATATAAACTTGCGCGCAGCGCGCTACAGTAGCGGCGCGAGCAGTCGCGAGAGGTCTTCTGCGACGTTGCCGAGGAGGCGGAATTTTCGTTTTCGATCAGCTCTCAACTCGTGGCACTGTCGTGTGAGCGATTCCGCCCAGGCGCGCATCGCCAGGACGTCGGCTTGCGTGTAAAGCACGACGCCGACTTCGAAATTCACGAACAGGCTGCGCAGATCAAAATTCGCGGAGCCGAGCATGCCCATGCGGTTGTCCACGACGATCGCTTTGCAGTGCATCATGCCGTGGCCAAACTGCATTACGCGCGCACCCGCGCGTCGCAGCTCGCGCGTGTAGTGACGGCCGGCATAATCAGTCACCGGATGATTCGAGCGCTCTGGCATGATCAAGGTGACGTCGATGCCGGCGCGCGCTTTCACCACGAGCGAACGCCAAAGCACTTCGTCGGGAATAAAATATGGTGTAACGATCCAAATGCTTTCGTGCGCTTCTTGGATCATCGAGAGAATCCCTTCGTAAAGAGAATCACCCGCGACGTCGGGACCGCTCGCGACCACTTGCACCACGCTCTCACCTTCCTCGAGAACGGCATCGGCGCGAAGTTCTTTATGCAATGCATCGAAGGATTCGCCGCTCGCGAATGACCAGTCGGCGATGAAGACTTCGTTGAGCAGTGCGGCAGCCGGACCTTTGATCACCGCGCCAAAATCGCGCCAGCGTTTTTTCATCGGCGTCGGACCCATGTACTCGATGGCGAGATTGTGTCCTCCGACGATGGCGGTGTGTTGATCGAAGACGGCAATTTTTCGGTGGTTGCGGAGATTGGCGGAGCTGCGTGTGACGAATGGCATCACCGGCATGAAGCGATGAACTTTTCCGCCGGCGCGACGCAGAGGATCGACGAATCCTCGGCTTGAAAACATACATCCGACGGCGTCGAGCAGCAGGCGAACTTGCACCCCTTCCTGCGCGCGGGCCGCTAATGCTTTCACGATGCGGCGACCGGTGTCGTCACGACCCAAAATGAACGTGGTGATGTGGATCGAGTGTTTCGCTTCGAGAATATTTTTCTCGAGTGCGGCAAACATCGCTTCACCGGTTGTCACGAGATCGATTTGATTTCCACCAATCGGCGGACAGGCGCCGCTTGCATTGATGGTTTGCGCGGTCGCGCTGAATTGACTGGGGATGTCGACCAACTCAGCGCCATCGAGCGAAGGGTAGAGACTACGTTTACGCGCGACTAGCCGTTTGAGTTTGCGGCCACCGAGGATCAAATAGAGTGGCACTCCCACGTACGGAATCAACACGATGACGAGGAGCCATGCGAGGGTATTGCCAGGCTGACGTTTCTCGGTGAGCAGACGCGCGACCAAAAAGAGCGCTAACAGAAAACCGCCTACCGTCAGCAGGTGGGACAGCAAGGGACTCGCCGTTGATCGCCACAAGAAATCCATCGTGCCGCGCCGAGCGTGTGCGGGCGAAGAAAGATAGCAAGGCTCAGTGCGTCACCGACTTCGCCGAAGCAGCTGCGCAACGTGATGCGGCGCGATTTGCGCATCCCCCCGACGCCGTCTTATCGTTATTTTAAAGCTATGCTTAGTCCGCTGCCGCGGTGAAGAGAGGATTTTGTGGGCATCGAGCCGATTGAAAATGGTCTGAGAAAGGACTTGAACAGTCCTCGTGAAAGCTGATTTGTTGGCCGTCCCATTGGGGTGGAGTATCCAAGTGGCCAAAGGACGTTGACTGTAAATCAATTCAGCCTCGCTGTTCGTAGGTTCAAATCCTACCTCCACCATTTTTAGAGCTTTGCTCTAAAATGTCCCATCCAAGCCAAACGGGGGAAGACGGACAGCTCGTGATTTAGGGAATTGCGAGCCGCACTCCTCACGCGTCGCAGGCGTCGCGGCTTCACTTCCTTAAGTCCCTATCGCCGTTTAGGAAGAACTCTCAAAACGCGCGCGGGTCTATCGGCGCCCATGACAGTTTCTCGCGGTGAAAAAGGCGACGCGACGGTCGTTGCTCAACAATCTGATCTAGCAGCGACGCAGAATCAGGCGCGCACCTCTTTGCCGTGGACGCGGCGTTATCCAATCGGGGCGGAACTGCAGCCAGATGGCTCGGTGCATTTTCGGGTGTGGGCCCCGAAAAATCGCACGGTTTCGGTCGAACTTTTCAAGTCGGCGTGGGAAGGTGCCCGAGCGTTTCCGCTGACTCGCGAAGAGGGAGGTTATTTTTCGGGTTCGGTTGCCGACGCGCACGCGGGCGACCGCTACAAATATCGCGTTGATGAAGGCTCGTTCCCAGATCCGATTTCGCGCTTCCAACCGGACGGCCCGCATGGTGCGTCGCAAGTCGTCGATCCTAGCACGTTCAAATGGACTGATGGCGCGTGGCGCGGAAGACCGGCGAAAGAATTGGTTATTTACGAAATGCACCTGGGCACGTTCACGCAGGAAGGCACGTGGCGCGCCGCACAGGCGCAGTTACCCGAACTGCAAAAGTTGGGAATCACCATGATCGAAATCATGCCGATCGCAGAATTTCCCGGCGAATACGGCTGGGGCTACGACGGCGTCGACCTCTTTGCGCCGACTCGCCTCTACGGCCAACCCGACGACGTGCGTGCTTTCATCAATCACGCCCACGAACTTGGTCTGATGGTGATTCTAGATGTCGTCTATAATCACTTTGGCCCGGACGGAAATTATCTGCGGCCTTATTCCGACGATTACTTTACGGACGAGCATCACTGCGAGTGGGGCGAAGCGATCAACTTCGATACGCGCAACTCCGCCGGCGTGCGCGAGTTTTTCCTCACAAACGTGCGCTATTGGATCGACGAATTTCATTTCGACGGACTGCGCCTCGATGCGACGCAACAAATTTACGACGACAGTTCCGTTCATATTTTGGCGGACATCAGTCGCGTCGCTCGGGAAGCGGGGCAAGGGCGACAAATTTATATTGTGGGCGAAAATGAAACTCAGATCGCCCGGTTGGTCCGTCCGTATGAAAAAAGCGGATACGGTTTGGATGCGCTTTGGAACGACGATTTTCATCACTCAGCAATTGTGGCGGCAACGGGCCGAATCGAAGCGTATTATTCGGATTATCGCGGCGCTCCGCAGGAGTTCGTTTCCGCCTTGAAGCGAGGCTTCCTCTACCAGGGTCAATGGTATCATTGGCAGAAGATTCGTCGGGGCCATGCATCCTTGGATCTGCATCCGCGCAATTTCGTGATCTTTCTCCAGAACCACGATCAGGTGGCCAATTCGTTGCGTGGACTGCGACTCCATCAGATGACCAGTCCGGGAACGTTCAAGGCGCTCACCGCGATGACCTTGTTGGCGCCATCGACACCGATGCTGTTTCAAGGCCAGGAATTCGCGTCGAATTCGCCGTTCCTCTATTTCGCGGATCATAATCCAGAGCTGCGCAAACTCGTTCACGAGGGGCGCACGAAATCTCTCCTCCAGTTTCGCACGATCGCGGCGGAAGAGAGTCGCGAATTTTTGGCGGAGCCCGGACATCGGGATGTTTTCGAGCGCTGTAAATTGAATTTCGAAGAGCGCGAAAAACACAGCGCGGTTTATGCGATGCACGCTGATCTGTTGAAGCTGCGGCGCGAAGATTCAACGATCGCAGATCCGGCGGGCATTGATGGAGCGGTGCTCGGCTCGCACGCGTTTGTGATGAGATATTTTAGCGCCAATGGGGACGACCGACTTTTGCTTGTGAATTTAGGACCAGATTTGCTGCTTAATCCTGGCCCCGAGCCGCTGCTCGCACCGATCGAAAATCACGGGTGGAAAATTCTTTGGTCGAGCGAGTCCCCGCACTACGGCGGCGCTGGCACACCTCCTTTAGAAACGACGCAGAGTTGGATCATCCCCGGTTTTGCCACGGTAGTACTTCAGCCTAATGACGACACGCGCCTCCCCAGCACCCGCCTTAGTGAGAAAGATTGAGCTGCGTAAATCGACGCCGGCTGACGCAGGTTCATTGCTCCAACAGCAGTGGCTCATCACTAACGGCATGGGCGGTTATGCATCGGGGACGCTGGCGGGAACGCTTACGTGGCGTTATCACGGGCTGCTGATCGCGGCTCTGCCGGGGTCGCTTGGTCGTGCGGTGATGTTGAATCACCTCACGGATTCGTTGCGTTGGCCCACGCATGAGAGTGTGCAGTTTGCGGGCTCCGATCCGACCGCGCTCGAAGGACAAAAGGCACCGATTTATGCGACCGAATTTTGGCTAGAGAACCAGATCCCAACCTGGCTGTACGAGGTGAACGGCGTGCAGATTCAAAAACGGATTTTGATGCCGTATCTGCAGAACACGGTTCACATCACATACACGCTTTTGTCAGATCAAGAAGGCTTGGATTTGGAACTGCGGCCGTCGCTGAATTTTCGACCGATCGAGGCGAACCTGAGTTTGTCACAACTGGATGGATACGAGATGCGTTCGCGCGGCGAGCAATTTGAATTCGAATCGAACGCAGATTATCCGCCGTTGCGGATGAAGGTGTGGGGACAGCCGGCACAATTTCTCCAAGATGGCGGCTCGACCCGTGAAATCACCTACACGCTCGATGATCAGCGCGGATATCCGTCGAAAGGGAAATTATGGTCTCCGGGATTTTTCGTGGTCCCATTGAAAAAAGGTATTTCCGTCACCTTGATCGCATCGACGGAAGATTGGCGGACGGTGAATGCGTTTGATCCAGAGGCGGCGTTTAGCACGGAGACAGAGAGGCGCGGGCGGCTTTTGCGCACGGCGGATCCTCGCGTACAGACGGGCATCGCGGCTGAACTCGTTTTGGCGGCGGATCAGTTCATCATCATGCCCGCGGGTCGCATCAAAAATGCGGCGCGCGCGCGCGCGGCCGGCGACGAACTGCGCAGCGTGATCGCGGGCTATCACTGGTTCACCGATTGGGGCCGCGACACGATGATCAGCCTGGAAGGCCTGACGCTGACGACGAAACGCTATCAGGAAGCCGCATGGATTTTGCGCACCTTCGCACAATACGTGAAGCGCGGGTTGATTCCGAATATGTTTCCCGAAGGCCAAAACGAAGGGCTCTATCACACGGCTGACGCGAGCCTTTGGTTTTTCCATGCGGTGAACCGCTATGTCTTGGCCACGGATGACGAGAATACATTGACGGAACTGCTGCCGACGCTCTCGGAGATGATCGACTGGCATATCCGCGGGACGGATTTCGGAATCGGTGTCGATCCGGCTGATGGTCTGCTCAAGCAAGGAGCCGAGGGCTATCAGCTCACCTGGATGGACGCGAAGGTCGGTGATTGGGTGGTCACTCCGCGGCGGGGGAAGGCCGTCGAGATTAATGCGCTTTGGTACAACGCGCTCAAGCTAACGGAAGGATGGCTGCGACAAAATAAAGAATCAGCGCGTGCCGATGAATTGGCGAAGGTGGCGTCGCGAGCGCGTGAGTCGTTCAATCAACGTTTTTGGAATCCGCAGACAGGATGCTTGTTCGACGTTGTCGACACAGAGCAGGGTGGCAACTATCCAGCGATTCGGCCGAACCAAGTATTCGCGATCGCACTCCAGCATCCGATTTTGAACGAGGATAAATGGGCGCCGGTGCTGAAAGTGGTCGAAGAAAAATTGGTCACGCCGCGCGGCCTCCGTTCGCTGAGTCGCGAGCACAAAGACTATAAGCCAAAATATTTCGGCGACCTGCGCGCGCGTGATGCGGCCTATCACCAAGGCACGGTGTGGGCTTGGTTGATTGGACCGTTTATCGATGCGTATTTGAAACTGCATCCTCAGGAAAAAGCGAAAGCGCGGAAATTCGTGGACGCATTTGCGCCGCATCTGGATGAAGGCTGCATCGGTTCAATCAGCGAAATTTTCGATGCGGAGCCACCGTTCGCGCAACGCGGTTGTATCGCGCAAGCATGGAGCGTCGCCGAAGTCTTGCGTTGCTTCGCGCTGACTGCCCCGGATGAGGGACCGAGGCCGTAAGGGCCCCGCCTGCGCTCCCCACAAGCTGCCTCTCCGAATATAGAAATATTTAATTGTCTATCAAATTGCATGGAATACAGTGCTTCATAAATGGATTCTTTAGCGGAGAGGGGTGGCGGGAATTCCGCGGAGGCACTTTCGACTGATGGGCCTGCTTTGCTGGACATCAATCGTTTCAAAAGCCTGACCATCGCGGAACGCCCGCAGGAGCGCCTCGTGCGGTGCGGCGCGCAGGCGTTGAGCGATTCTGAGTTGCTGGCGATTTTGTTGCGCACAGGGACGCGCGGACAAGACGTGGTCACATTAGCCAACCGTCTGGTCGCCGAGGCGGGAAGCCTCGCAGGTCTGGTGAGCTGGAAGGAGCCGGACTTTCGGCGGTTGAAAGGCATCGGCGCGGTGAAAGCGTGGCAGCTCATCGCGACGATGGAACTCGCACGGCGCGTGCTGGGCCAACAAAACGGCGAAGCCCCGATTCTCGGTCGCGCCGATTTGGTGGCGGCATATTTTCAGCCCATCGCCACCGGCCTCGACGTAGAGAAATTTTGGGTGCTTTGTTTGAATCGGAAAAACCGGTTGCTGAAACGCGTTGAGGCGACGTCGGGCACGGCGACGAATAGTTTGGTGCACCCGCGTGAAGTTTTTCGTGAAGCGATTCGCGGCGGTGCGGCCGCGGTGATTTGTGTGCATAATCATCCAAGTGGCGATCCCACGCCGAGCGCCGCGGATGTGCAGGTCACGCGGCAACTTCGCGACGCAGCGAAAATCGTTTGTATCGATTTGCTCGATCACGTGATCGTTGGGCGCGCAGCGGTCGATCCGAATGGGCAAGGGTACTATAGCTTTCGATCGGCGGGGATTTTATAGCCATGCGAAAACTGCTCGATTTGGAGCGCGGGCCGCGCCCGCAGCCGAATAGATCGAGCCAAAGGCTCCGCGAGATAAAGTTTTGGGACGCATCCTGCGAGCGTGCGCGGCGTTCAGCCGCGAGACTTCAAGATGCAAGCGAGCCGCCCACGCTCCAGCGAGCTTCCGCTCGGGCGGCACTCGGCGAGGTTCTACTAGGAGCGTCGGCTTTGACGTCCCCTTATTCACCCAGGCGCAAAAAAAGCCCGCGAACTTTCCGCGGGCCTGAAAATCTAACGCCTCTGTTGAGCCAAGCTCAATAATGCTTCACGTACCCGGTGCGGCGCAGGCGTTCAAGCCAGTGTTCGGTGCTGCGACGGGCCATCTGCTGCACCAAAATCTGTTCGATTTGCGGGCGCACTTCGTCGATTGGCTGCAAGCCAGCGACTTTGCGGTCTTCCGCGAAAAGCAAGAAGGCGCCTTCCGGCATCAAAATAGGCTGGGTCGTTTCACCTTTCTTCAAATTGAAGACTGGATCGCTCAACTCCTGTTTCACATCGGAACGTTTGATCCAACCCCAGTCGCCACCTTTGCTGCGGCGCGCGTCTTGGCTTACGTCCTTGGCAATGTCTTCGAAGGTCTCGCCGTTCTTCAGGCGACGTAGTGCACTGTCCGCTTTTGAACGGAGATCAGCATCACTCTCACCATCGGCACGACGAAACTCAATCAGGCGAAGGTGAACCGAGTCTTCTTGGAAAAACTTTTCTTTGTTTTCGTTGTAGTACGTCTCGACCTTGACCGGGCTAATAATGCTCTGGCTCTTGCGCAATTGCTGACGCTCGTAGTCGAAGATGATGTCATCTTCTGTTTCCTGGCGGTACTCTTTTAACGTGAGACCGCGGCCGCGCAGATATGCCAAAAATTTCGAGCGATCATTGTCGAACTGATCGTTCATTACTTCGGAGATGCGCTCGTCGACGTAGCTCTCCGGGATGTGGTGCTTTTCGTCCTTCTTGAATTCTTTCACGATTAGCACGCGATCGATCAAGTTCTGTACTTCGTCGTCGTGCAGCGCTTCGAGCTTTTCGTTGAACTCTTGTTCGTTGTGCGACTCACGGCGAATCTGCGGCACCATCGGCGAGATCGCTTGGCGAATTTCGTCGACCGTGATCACCTTATCTTCTGCAACCGCCGCAATGCCGTTCGCGAAGTGAAGATCGTTTTGATCCGGGTTCGCCGCGGCGTCCGCCGTTTGAGCGTGAGCCACCCAGACACTCGGCGCGAGCAACGAGGCAAGCGCTAGCGAAGTCACCGAGCGTTTTGAAAGACGACCAAACATCATGAATTGGGGAGGTTGTTCAGAAAAGTAAGAATTTCCTTTAACCGTAGGAGGGGCCTGGGCGCGGTCAATCTTGGAAACCGCGTGCCTAACATCACGAAATCATCGCGCCGCCCGCTGTTGCGGAGACACTTCAAACGGGAGGACTCTGTTTCGACGGACACGATATTTTTTTGTTCCGCACGGATGCGGATCTCAGTGATCAACAACAAGGAACGCACTTCGTCGCCGAAATCTCCGAACCTATCCTTCAGGTCTGTCTCGATCTCTTTCACTTTGGCGGGTGAGTCCGCCATCGCCAATTTTCGGTAGAAGTCGATGCGCAGCCGGGTCTCTGAGATGTAACTATTAGGAATGCGCGCTTGGATTTTTCCTACTTCGACCGCTCCGGCCGCGTCGTCTTCGGCGCTTTTAGCGATCGTATAGGCATCTTCGTAGCGGCGCCGCGAGCTTTCCGACTCTTCGCCTTCCCCCACGAAAACGAAATCGAGTTTGACGCTCGCACGAATCGCCGCGGCCGACTTCTCGCCTTTCAGGCGCGCGACCGATTGGCGGAGCAATTGACAATACAATTCAAAACCGACGCCGACGATGTGGCCGCTCTGCTCAGAACCGAGCAAGTTGCCTGCGCCACGCAGTTCCAAATCGCGCATCGCAATTCGAAAACCAGCGCCGAGTTGATTGTGCGTGCGCATCGCGTTCAAGCGTTGCCGTGCGATCTCGAGCATGCGTGTGTGACGGTGCAGGAGCAGATACGCATAAGCCTGATGCTTGAAACGACCGACGCGACCGCGCAGCTGATAGAGTTGAGACAGTCCAAATCGGTCCGCGCCTTCGATGATGATCGTGTTGCAGTTCGGAATATCTAAACCGCTTTCGATAATTGTGGTGCAGACGAGCACCTGGTATTTTCCCGCCACGAAATCGGTCATCGTGCGCTCGAGATCGTCGCTCTCCATCTGGCCGTGGCCGACGCCGATTTCCAAACCGGGAAGCAGTTCGCGTAAGCGCGTTGCGACCGCTTCAATCGTCATCACTCGATTATGGAGATAGAAAACTTGTCCGCCGCGGCGAATCTCGTGGCGTATTGCTTCTACCACTACCTTTTCGTCGTAGGTCTTTACGATCGTTTGGATGGGATGGCGATTGGTCGGCGCGGTTTCGATCACGCTCATGTCGCGCGCGCCCGTCATCGCCATGTAGAGCGTGCGCGGGATCGGCGTGGCGCTCATCGAGAGCACGTCGACCGTTGCGCGCATGCTCTTGAAAATTTCTTTGTGCTTCACGCCGAAGCGTTGCTCTTCGTCGATGATGACGAGTCCCAGGTCTTTAAAGACGAGATCTTTTTGGAGCAGGCGATGCGTGCCGACAAGGATGTCAACTTGGCCTGCGGCCGTGGCGGAAATGATTTTGGTCTGCTCCGCGCGCGTGCGAAAGCGGCTCACCATTTCGATGGCGATGGGGTAGCCCGCCATCCGTTCCCGGAACGTGTTGAGGTGCTGCTGCGCGAGCACGGTGGTGGGCACAAGCACCGCGACTTGGCGGCCGCCTTGCACGGCCTTAAAGGCGGCGCGAATCGCGACTTCAGTTTTGCCGAAACCGACGTCACCGCAAATCAACCGGTCCATCGGACGAGTGCGTTCCATGTCGCCTTTGGTTTCTTCGATGGCTTTTAACTGATCGCGCGTTTCGGTGTAGGGAAAACTCGCTTCGAATTCTTGCTGCCACGTGTTGTCCGGCGGGAACGAATGACCGGGCTGGGCTTCACGCGCGGCCTGGATACGGAGCAATTCGGCCGCGAGATCGATAGTCGCGCGTTCAGCGGATTGACGCGCTTTTTCCCAACGATTCGAACCGATTTTTCCCAGCTGGGGTCGCGCTTTGCTCAAGCCGACGTAGCGACTGATCAGGTGCGACTCTTGGAGCGGCACGTGCAAGGTAACATGATCGTCGAACTCGAGTGAAATCACTTCGCGAACGCCGCCGGCGAAATCGACCTTACTCAGGCCGCGATAGAGCGCGATGCCGTGCTGCAAGTGCACCACGAAATCTCCTTCAACCAGTTCAGAAAAATCGAGTAGCTGATCGATCTGCGCACGTTGCACCAGCGCGCGTTTGCTCCCACCGGCGCGCCGCGAGCGTTTGCGGCCGAAGAGTTCTGTTTCGGTGACAACGACGATGCCTGTAGTGGATTTGACACTACGCCAGTGGAGGCGGGCTTGAAACGGGTCCGCCCCTTGGGAGCCTTCGCCGAAATCCGGAGTTGCGCGCTCGACTGATCCGGACTGGCTCGGCCGCGCGTCCGCGTTGGGACCGAGATCTGCATTCGCTGGGGCGACTGCGGAAGAGTTGTCTGCTTCTGGAGAATAATTTCCCGTCGGTGAGGTGTCGTCTGGGGCGAGCGCGCGCGGTGCGAGCACACGAAAGCCTTCGTTGAGCGAGCCGCGCAGAAAAAGCGGTTTGAGCGCTTTCAGCTGACGGTCTTCATCGAGAATTTCGCGGACACGCTGTTCTTCTCCTTCCTTGGAAACGACGAAGACGATGCCTTCACCGCGTTTTTGCCAGGCGAGAGTTTGGAGAAGAAATTGGCGGCGCGATTCTTCTTCAACGTGTAAACGTTCCTGCGCGACGAGGCCATCGTCGGAAAAATTGCGATGATGCGCGAGGCTCTCCGTGTTCCAGGTGGCCTCGTCAACATTGTCCTCGAACAGTGCCGAAACTTCATCGAGGTCGCTGACGCCGATCGTGAGTTCGCTGCGTTGTAGTAACGGCGCAAGCCCGTCGACATTGTTCTCACGCGCGAGCGCGCTGAAGTGTTCGTCGAGCTCGGCTGGTTCCACAAAGATGAGATGCGAGCGCGGCGAAAGATAATCGGCCAGACCTGTTTTTGAAGGATCGAGACGCACGCGTGGCGAGGTGGATAACGAGATCTCTTCAACGGCTTCACCGGATCGTTGCGTGACTGGATCGAAAGCGCGGATTTCTTCGATCTCGTCGCCAAAGAAATCGAGTCGGTACGGTTGGTTGGCGGTGATCGGATAAACGTCGATGATACCGCCACGCACTGCGTAGTGTCCGGGCGCTTCACAGACCGCTTCGGAATCGTAATCGAGTTCGCGCAACTTTTCGAGGAGACCGTGAAAGGGCTGGGTCTGCCCTTTTTTTAGCGTGAGTTCGCGGGTGGCGAATGCTTCCAAGGCGGGCACCGGTTGGAGCAGCGCTTCTGGGGTCGCGACGACGAGGACGCTGTGGGCGGTGGCGCCGCTATTCGATTTTCGGGGACCTGCTTTGGAAGTCGGCACGGTCGCGCGCTGCTGGCGCGTGGCGCGCAAACGCGAAAGCACCGTCAGACGGTCGGCCGAGGCGGCGAAGGCTTCGCGCATGTCCGTGTTTTCCGGCATTGATTCCGGAAAGACGAGGACCTCGAGATTTTTTGCGCCTGCAGCATGGGTATGAAAAAAAGCGATGTCCTCGGCCAGCTGTTCCGCGGCTTTGAAATCATTGACGACGACGAGATGAACGGGGGCCGAATTTAGCCGCGTGAGTTCTTCTACCACCGCTCCTCGCGCCGCGCCACAGACGCCGGTGATTTTGAGACGATGAGAAGGTGCGGAAACGGGCATGGAGGAGGCGGAAGTACCAAGGAAGAATTCGGCGCGTAAAAGGGCACAATAACATCAACAACCCAATAAAGTGCAACCGCCCAAGGGAGCGGTAGCTCCTTTACCGAGAGCGCGAGACTCGCCTGCTTTTCTAAAGCAAGCGAAGGCTAGGCTGCATTTTCAACGAGCCATTTTCGACGCGGGCGAGCCGCCCGCGCTCCGAGCCGGCGTAGCTATTGCGGCTTTTGCGCTTCGCTGTTTTCTACAAAGACGAGGCCTTGGCGCGCGGCGTTCTCTTCGGCGGATTTTTTTGAGGGGCCGCGGCCTTTTCCGATCAGGACCTCGTTGAGAAAAAGCTGCGCTTCATACTCGCGCGCATGATCCTGACCGCTCACATGAACGACCTGGTAACGCAACGCGTGATTTCCGTGCGCGGGCTGCACGCGCTCTTGCAACTGGCCCTTTGGATTTTCTGCGGGCTGACTTTCTAAAAGCCGCGCCTCGAGCGAGCCGTACAGCGCAAGTACGATCCGCCGCGCTGTCGCAAAATCACTGTCTATATACACCGCGCCAATGACCGCTTCAAATGCATCCTCGAGCGTAGATTGACGTTTGCGGCCCCCGCATTGTTCTTCGCTCGTGCTTAAACGTAGGCACGGCGCAATCCCGAGCCGTTCGGCCAGACCGCTCAAGTAGCGGCCTTTGCTCAGAGTCGAGCGACGTTTGCTCAACGGCCCCTCGCGATCTCCCGGGAAAAGTTGAAACAATGCTTCCGTCAAAATCAGCTGCAGCACGGCGTCCCCCAAAAATTCGAGACGCTGATTGCTGTCGGGCACGTCAGGATTGTCCTGCAAAAACGACGGGTGCGTGGCCGCGGTTTTCAGCAGATCGAGAGACTTGAAACGATAACCGAGCCGCTCCTGCAAACCATCGAGCGCTGTCAGAAATGTATCCACGATAAATATACGCGCGGTTACGAACTCGCGCTCGAATAGCGCCGCAATCCGCGATGAAAGATCCATGCGCCGAGCCCGACCCAGCCGATGGTGACGGCGGCGACCCACGGCACGTAGCTAAGTTCTAGGCCGTGGATTAACGTGCGTGCAGGTACGTTGCTCACGATGACCACTGGCAGAGTCCAAACGAAGACAACATTGGCGAGGCCTTTGAAAGCTTCGCGCGGTAGCCGCGAAAATTCAAAGAGCGTAAAGTAACTGCCTTCCAAACCTTGCGAACCGATGATCCAAAAGGTGGCTGAGACGGTCATCAGGAGCGCGCCGTATTGCACGAGCATCCCGCAGATTTCAAAGGCGGCGAACGACAAGATATTCCCCGCGCCTGGATGCAGATGCAGGCGATGGCCGGAATATACGATCAGCGCGACGGCGATGAAGACATTGAGCAAACTATCGAGATCAAGCTTGCGTGTCGAAACCATGAAAAGCGGTTCGCCTGGCTGCGCGAGGAAGAAGTCGAAATGCCCCGTGCGAATATTGCGGCCGAGTTCGAAAAGATTGCTCCAGAAAAACCCCATCAGCAGTCGCTGCATGAGCATCGATGAGCCGATTAAAATGAGCATCTCGTATTCGGTCCAGCCCGCGATTTCGCGGGTGTGTTGGTAAATAACGGATACGAGCAGCACGTTGACCACCATCCAGAACAGCTCGACGAGCGCCCACATGATGAAGTCGAAACGAAACATCATCGTGCGCACGACGGAGTAACGAGCGCAGGCGACCCAGATGCGGAAATAATTCATTAATCCCATGACTCAACCTCCGACGGCGGTGTGGCGACGCAGTCCGCGCGACCAAAGCCAGGATGCGAATGCGAGCAGTGCGACCGCCCAAAATGCTTGAAATCCGAGACCGACGGCCACTGTCGCCGGATCTTGGATACGTCCCGTCAAGATGGCGGCCGGGAAATACATTTGATAATAATAGGGCAGAAAGCGTGAGATGTGGAAAAGCCAGCTCGGCATCAGATCGAGCGGGAAAATTTGTCCGCCCAGCATCATCTCGATCGCCATCGAGAGGATGATAAACGATTGGATTTCTAGAAACCAAAACGTCAGGAGGCCGAAGCAGTAAGCGATGGTGAACTGGATCAGCGTCGACATTGCGAGCGCGGGCAAGCCGAGCGCTAAGCGCCAGCCGTCATGGGGAAACGTCAAGGTGTGCCCGATGATCGGCAGCAATAAAATAAGCGGGACGAGCGCGAGCAGCCCGGATACGAGACGAGCGGAGATGAAGATGCTCAGTCGGTAACCGAAGTAGTTGATTGGTTTGAGGAGGAATTGGTTGATCAGGCCATTGCGAATTTCTTCGCTGATTTGGTAGTCTTCGTTGAAAGCGCTGATGAAGAACTGAAGCACCAAGATGGTGATAAAGTAGGTCAGTGTTTGACCAAGATCGAAGCCACCGATGGTCGATTGACCGTGGAAAGCGGCGCCCCATAAGAGAAAAACGTAGGCGAGGTGAACGAACGAAAAGATCGCGCGAATGCCAAAGTTCCACCGGTAGACCAGACTGCTCTGGAGACCGATGAGGAAGGCGTGGCGATACTTGTCGAACGCGGCGATCATGCGAGAGCCGCAGAGTGAGCGCCGGTCCTTCGAAAGTGCAAGCTTGGGCGGGAGCGGCGCCGCAGTGCGCTCCCGGCAGGGGGAGTCGTTTCAGCAAAGGGCGACTCCTTTGAGCAACGAAATTATTTTGCCGGTTCTGGCGTGGGAGCTGGCTTCGGCTTACGCGGGAAAAAGGTGATCGCGCGGCCGGTGAAGACGAGGGCCGGTTTTCCGCCGGCCGTGGGCGGCTGAAATTTCCAGAGGCGCACAGCTTTGATTGCGGGCGCGACGAGTTCAGGGGCGTCGGCTGACTCCACGTTGGGCACGCGGACCTTCCCTCCACTGTCGACGTAGAAGGTGACGTATGCCTTTACGACTTTCCCTTCGGGTACTTCGTAGCCGACAGGGACGCGCGGCAGCACGGGGTCGATCAAGTGGAGACGCGCGTCGAGTTTTTCTTCGCTGACAGGCTCAAGCGCATCTTTGGAGTTCGTATGTCCCATACGTGCGGCCTGCTCCATGGCGTTGGCTGAAACGTTGCCCTGGAAATCGTAACTCACATTCATGCGCGCAGGAATATTGACATTTTTATATTTCGCTGGCGAAAAGCGCGTGCTTTTCAATTCGTCCGCGAGCGCTTTGCCGAAAGACGGATCGGTGTACTGGGCGGACAGAATGTCTTCTGCCTTTCCGTCGGCGCCCACAAGCACGCTTGCGGTGGCTGAGCCTTGGGCGATGCTGCGGGCCGCCGCGCCGCCTGGGAAATCAATATACAAACGCGGTTGATGCGGACCGAATTGCGCTGGTGTGTAATCGCGTTTCGAGATTGGCGGAAATTCATCCGCGGCCGAATCTGCTGCGAACGCTGGTTGTAATAATAGTGGGGCGGACAACGTCGCCGCCAACAACACACTCCTCAGCCAGGTATGGGTAGGCATGGGAGGCAGCGTGAAACTGCCGTGGACGGGCGCAACCGTTTACTTATCCTTTAATGAGAACCGCGTGATCATTTCCTTCGCGAGGTTCTTGTAGGCGGTCGAGCCCGGGCTCAGCGGATCGTAGTCGAAAATAGTTTTTCCAAAACTGGGCGCTTCGCTCAGGCGGATCGTGCGAGGGATCACCGTCGAAAAAATCTTGTCGGGCAGATGTGTCTTCACTTCGTCGACCACTTGGCGCGACAAGTTTGTGCGTACGTCGAACATCGTCATGACGATGCCGCCGATTTCGAGGGAGGGGTTGACCTGAGCGGTTTTGAGACGGTCAACGACTTTCAAAATTTGGCCGAGACCTTCGAGAGCCATGTACTCGCATTGTAGCGCGATCAGGAGGTAATCCGCGGCGGCGAGACTGTTCATCGAGAGCAGGCCGAGTGCGGGCGGGCAATCGATGATGATGACTTTGAAACCGTTTGAATCGCGCACCGGCTGGAGGCAGGCGCGGAGTTTCATTAAATAATTTTCGGTCTGCGCGAGTTCGATTTCGGCGGCTGCGAGATCGACTTCGCTCGGGATAATCGCGAGGTGTTCGTATTTCGTCGGGGTAACAATTTCGAGCGCGGTACCTTCGCCGTTGAGCGGGCCGTAGAGACTTTTGCCTTCTTGTTTTTCAATACCGAGCGCACTGGTGGCGTTGGCCTGCGGATCGAGATCGATGAGCAGCGTGGAAATTTTTTTGTCGGCGAGTGCGGCAGCGAGGTTAACCGCGGTGGTGGTTTTGCCGACGCCGCCTTTTTGATTGGCGATAGTAAAGACGAGACTGCCCATGTGCGCGATTAATGAAGCCGGGCGCGCAGAGTCTAGCGAGAAAAGAAGCGTTGGCTTTCTGCGATCCAGACGGCCACGCACAAGCAGACGCCGCCGAGGGCGAGACGCACGAGATCGTCAGTGGTGGCGAGACGTTGGCTTTCATGGAAAAATACCAGCGACACAATCACGCCGAGCGGAACCTTGGCGTTATTCATGGCGGCGAGGGTGCCGGCGTTGACCTTGAGCGAGCCGCGATTCCACCAGAAAAAGCAAAGGCCGGAAGAAAGGATACCTAGGTAGGCGAGCACTTCCCATTGCGCGAAGGTCGGGCGGAATTGCGTCCAATTCGTCGTGGCACAGGAGGCGAGGCCGGTTGCTACGAGTGCGCCAAGATAGAGCCAGCCGAAGACTTGGCCGTCTTTCACCTCTGTCATGGATTTTCGGATACGTCGATATGCGAGCTGTCCGGCGGCGAAGCAGAGATTAGAGATCTGCAGCAAGAGAAAGCCGTACCAGAACTGATCGGTGGGAGTTTTTTTCCACACGATGATGCTGGCTGCGACCACGGAGAGTGTGGCGGCGATCCAGTGGCGCGGTTGCCATTCGCGTGCGATGATGGCGTCGGCGAGCGCGAGATAGAGCGGCGTGGTGATCGTAAATAGCGCGACCTCGAAAGCCTGGAGATAGTGAAAGGCTCGCAGGTAGAGCAGGTACATCACGCCGAACTCGACGGCGCCGGTGACGAAGAGTTGCACCAGATGTTTTCGCGACACGAGACGCAGACGCAAAAGTGGTAAAAAAATAAGGAGGGAAAAAGCAATCCGCACCACGGCAACGGCCGTGGGATCGAGGCCGCTGAGTTGATTTTTGATAAGACCGAAGGAGAACGGCCAGATGATCGAAACCAAAAGAAGGTAGAGCACGGGGATGTGGATTAGCGGCGGAAAATAACGGCGGTGGCAATGGGTTTTACTTTACAGCCGAAGCCGGGGGCGCGGACTTCTTCCGCCCAGGTGAATTGCGCAAGGGAACTCGCGCTCTCTTTTAAACAGCAGCGAGCTTCGCTCGTATAGCGAAGGGCGGACAAGAAAGTCAGCGGTCCCAGGGGAGACGTCACACCCGGAACAGCGCGCCCATCTTTTTCCCCAGCATCACCGTTGCGCCGACTAACGTGACGGCGAGGAACGCCATAGCCCAGACGCCGAGGGCGCTGGCGAGAAATTTGCCGTCTCCAAGAAGTTGATACAGTTCAAAAATCGCTTTTGTGATCGGGAAGAAAACTTGTTTTTGCGCGAGGATCAGTGAGTCGCTCACCTCAAGCATCGCGAAAGCGAAGGCGAGCAATCCGCCCGCGATCAGATTGGCCGTCACCAGCGGCAGCGTCACGCGCACGAACGCGCGCATGGGCGAAGCGCCCAAGTTTTGAGCGGCTTCTTCGAGCGTGACGCTGGTTTGCTCTAACCCCGCCATGGCTGAACGCACCACGTACGGAAGGCGGCGGATGGTGTACGCGATGACGAGCAGGATGGTCGGATTGCGAATCGGGTTCAGGAACGCGAAAAATTTTCCTTCCTGGCTCATCGCAAGATAACCAAACGCGAGCACGAGACCGGGAACAGCGAGCGGAAGAATCGCCAGAAAATCGAGCACTTGGCGACCGGCGAGTTTCGTGCGTACGATCACATAGGCGATACCGAGGCCGAGAATCACGTCGGCCAACGTCGAGAGGCTGGAGAACTTCAGGCTGTTGGCGATTGCCGGCACGGTCAAATCGTGTCCGAGCGCAATATGGAAATTTTCCAACGTGAAGTGCGCCGGCAAAACAGTCGCATACCAATCGCTCGCGAATGCGACTAAGATCACACCGACATGTGGAAGCACTGCGCAGCCAATCACGAAAACGAAGGCGAGGGTGCACAAGGTCGCCAGACGAGGTGAGAGCGTTTTTGCGCCTCCTGTGCTGGTCGCCTTCGCCATCATCGAATCGCCAGCCCGTCCAAAAAAACCTTTGCCCACGGCGTAGAGCAAGATCGTCGCCGCGAGCATAACTGCAACCAAGGTGTACGGGATCGGGCTGCCGCCGATGTCTTTAAGCCCGTAAAAAATTTGGACGGCAGTGACACGCGGAAAATCGAACATCAGCGGCACACCGAGTTCAGTGAACGCCCAGATAAAAACGATTGTGCCACCCGCGAAAAGACCGGGCCGCATCAGCGGCAAAGTGATCCGACAAAAACGACGCCACGCGGTGCTGCCGAGATTCTGCGCGGCTTCTTCCATCGCCGGATCGATGTTGGCGAGAGCAGCGACGCAGTTGAGATAGAGAATTGGGTAGAGCGAAAGCGCCTCGACGACGATGATGCCGATGAAGCGGTGGTGCGTGAACCAGTCGTACGTCCATCCGGCGGGCCGCAGATGCAACGCGATGAGGAGCGCATTCAGCGCGCCGAATTGGCCGAAGATTTGTTTGATGCCGATCGCGCCGACGAAGGGCGGCAAGACGATGGGAATGAGGATTAGCGAGGTGAGGAGGCTTTTGCCGGGAAATCGAAATCGGTCCGCGATTAATGCGAGCGGCAGTGCGATCGCCAGCGCAATGGTGAGGGTACCGCAGGCGATCCAGAACGAGTTCAGCAAACCGGCTTGATAAAGCGGATCGCGCAGGAGGACATTAAGAAATGCGAAAGTGAAATGTCCGCTCGCATCGATAAATCCGCCCTTTAAAATTTGGACGATTGGCCAAAGAAAAAAGAGTGCGAAGAAAATTGCTGTAATGGCAAAAACACTACGTGCGAGACCGCGCGACATGCGGAGGGAGCGTGGGAGGCTCTCGTGATTGCTTCAAACGGAAATGAAAAACGCCGTTACTCGGAGCGCGGGCGCCTGGCTCGGTTTCGACAAAACCAACGAGCCACGCATTTGAGGCAGCTTTGCGACTGCGCAGGATTTTCGGCGATTATATCGCCCGCGCACCCAGTAATGGAGCTTCTGCTCCTGGGAACATGCATAAAAAAAACCGCCGAAAATCTTCGGCGGTTTTGGTGTGAAAAAGCTTATAAGGTGCGCAGCACCGGGGCGTTAATTCACGCCGTACTTGTCGGACTTCGTTTCGATAAATTCGCGGATGACTTCCATCCGCTTACGTTGTCGATCCTCTTCGCCGATTTCTTCGGTCG
>FTDT01000075.1_pt1 | contig 25517 bp, 22 predicted proteins | sample 1640021 | NCBI WGS metagenome assembly FTDT01 (sample SAMEA3914869, study PRJEB12502) | metagenome | biome: forest; material: soil | place: USA | collected 2012-03-12 | depth 0.1 m | reverse complement strand
GTATTTGCGAATGAGCTCGAGGATGCGCGCGATTATTTGCGCAACATCATCGCGGCAGGCGTGGACGCAGCGATCGTTCAAGACATCGGCATCTGCCGACTGATCCGCCGTCTCTCGCCAAACTTTCCCATTCACGGTTCAACTCAGATGACGGTGACGAGCACGGCCGGGGTGGAATTCGCCCAGCAACTCGGCGCGAATCTGGTGGTGCTGGCGCGCGAAAACTCGATCGCGGAAATCGAGAAAATCCAAACTGATCAAAGCGCGGCGACTACGTCTTTCCCGCTGGAAGTTTTCGTGCACGGCGCGCTGTGCGTGGCTTATTCAGGTCAATGTTTAACCAGCGAATCGCTGGGCGGCCGTTCGGCCAACCGCGGTGAGTGCGCACAAGCCTGCCGTCTGCCTTATGACCTGATTGCAGATGGACAGAAAGTAGATCTCGGTGACCGCCGTTATTTGCTGAGTCCGCAAGATCTCGCGGGTATCGATGTATTGCCAGAGCTGATACAAGCCGGTGTGGCGTCATTGAAAATCGAAGGGCGGCTGAAAAGTCCCGAATACGTCGCCAGTATTACGCGCGTCTACCGCCAAGCGCTCGATCGACTTCTCGGCGAGAATGTGGGCCAGGATACGCCAGCCACAGCAGCGGCTCCGACCAAGGATGAACGCTACGAACTCGAAATGAGTTTTTCGCGCGGCCTCTACACCGGTTGGTTCCGCGGCATCCACAATCAAGAACTTGCACACGGTCGATTCGGAACGAAGCGCGGAGTCTACCTCGGTCACGTCGCACGTGTACTGTCGGACGGCGTCACCGCCGTCATCTCGGCTCCGATCAAACCCGGCGACGGCGTGGTGTTCGACGCGGGCAATCCCGAGCGCAAAGAAGAAGGTGGCCGCGTGTACGAAGTGAAATCGCTCGGCGCGGAAACTCTGCTGCGCTTCGGCCGCGACGATCTGGCATTGAGCCGAATCAAGGCGGGACAACGGATTTGGAAAACCAACGATCCGGCTCTGGATCGGCGCGTACGTCAGACCTTCGAGGGAGATAAAATTCGTTTTCAACGTCCGCTCGATGTCGAGGTCCACGGACGCGCGGGCACGTCTCTGACGGTCATCTTCAGCGACCGAGAAGGCCACCTCGTCCAACTTCAATCAAACATGCCACTCGCGCCCGCGGAAAGCCAGCCGCTAAGCGTTGCGCGTCTCCGCGATCAGCTCGGCCGACTCGGCGGAACCCCTTTCAGTATTGGAAAACTGGATATGCAGCTCGAGGGCGACGTCATGGTGCCCATGAGCGAACTCAACCGCATGCGCCGAGCTGCGGTGGACGAGCTCGAAGGATTGAGGCGAGCACCGAAACGTTGGCAACTCGCGCCGGAAGCTTCTGTTCGTGTGGTTAGCGCCACGGAAGCGACGAATGCGAAGCCCGCGATCATACTGCTGGTGCGAAAACTGGATCAGTTGATCGCCGCGATCGACTGTGACCAGGTTGAAACCATTTACTGTGAGTTCGAAAATCCCAAGCGCTACCGCGACGCGGTACAGCTCTTTCGCGAAGACCAAAAACGCCGCGACTCTGACTTTGCGCGTCGCCGCACCATCTGGGTCGTTCCGCCGCGCATCACTAAGCCCGGTGAAGAATGGATTTTGAAACAGGTTCGTTCGTGCGAGGCCGACGGTTATTTGGTTCGCAACTACGACCACGCGAAATTCTTCGCCAACGATCGGAAGCGTGGCGACTTCTCGCTCAACGTCGCCAACCCACTGACCGCTGAGTATTGGATTAAGCACTACGGCCTGGAAAGTGTGACCGCGTCGTACGATCTAAATATTTTCCAGCTCGAAGCCTTGCTCAAAGAGGCGCCGCCACGATGGTTCGACCTAACGATTCACCAGCACATGCCGATGTTTCACATGGAGCACTGCGTCTTTTGCGCGTTTCTTTCGAAAGGCCGAGACTACCGTGATTGCGGTCGCCCCTGTGAATCTCACGACGTGAAAGTAAGGGATCGCGTCGGCGCAGAACTGCCGTTGAAGGCTGATGCGGGTTGCCGCAACACCGTTTACAACAACCGAGCCCAAACGGGGGCGGAATACGTGGAACGATTGATTTCTCTCGGAGCGCGCTCGTTTCGCGTAGAATTCGTCAACGAGTCTGCAGACGAAGTTCGGAAAACCGCCGATCACTATGCGCGCCTTCTGGCCGGTCAGATCAACGGTGTCGATTTATGGAAGGAGTTGAAACTTCTCAACCAGTTGGGCGTCACGCGGGGTCAGATGGAAACCGCGCCGCAGCTTATTCAGCGAAAGCAATAAAGCTGGGCACAAAAAAAGCGGCCGCGTAGGGCCGCTTTGAATACAGAGGGAACCTCCCCCGCTCAGGTCGAGCGACGAACTGCAACGACCAAGCCGACCAAGATCAGCGCACCGCCACCGACATAGTACAGGGTGTGATCATTAACGCGCGGTTTGCCGTCGACGGCCGTGGCGACGTCGTGGCCGACGCTTTGGGCGGCTCCGGCGACGGAGTCCTTGCGTTGGTTGCCGAGATAGAGAAGAACGCCGCCGAGGGCGATGAGGACGATAGCGAGTAGTGTTTTATTCATAGGAAGCGTGGGACGAGTTTCAGGTTGATTGACGTGACGAACGAAAGATTTTGATGGCGCGAAGAATAGTCGGCGCCCATTTCAGAACGGCGCTGGCCAATCCAGGGCGGCCGCGGAGGCCTTCGGTTGCAGACGGTGCCGGCTTGATGAGGAACGAAGAAAGCACCGAGAAATATGGCGTGAAGCGTTTCAGTTTGATGATCAGGCCCTCAGCGATCGTGACCGGGTACGCGAGGGTGTCGCAAGCGGAAGTAATTTCTCCGCGTAGTTCCGCACTGCGTTCCACGCAGAGCAGTTTTTCTCGCTGCAGTGCTGTTAATTCGTCGGTCGGATACATGCGCGGTCCTTCTCCAGCTCGGACAAAGTGGCCTGAAATGGCCGCGCTTGTCGCGCGAGATAGCTTTTCAATTTTATCCAAAGGATCAAAACGCCGACGGCATAAAAAACCGTCATGCCACCGAGCGCGGCCAAACGCGCGTTCTCCCAAAAAAAATAAATGACGGTTAAACTGGCAAAGGCGACCGTCATCATGCCGCCAAAAACGATCGCCGCGACCCACACCAAAAGTTGGACAAGGCGAATCTTTTCTTCCTGCAGCTCGATCGACAGGATTTGGACCCGGTTTTGAAGCGAGGCCAAAACGCTGTCGAGAAGCGAACTGGCCGCTGCGAGGACGCTGGAGGGTTTGGCAGCCGCCGAATCCATACTTATTTGCGGCGAATCAGTGCGCCGGCAAGAAGGCCGACGCCCAGGGCGATCGCCAGCGACTCGTACGGGTGAGAGCGAATCGTCTCATCAGTGCGGCGGGCGCCCGCGACGACCTTCTTCTTCGCGTCGCCGTAATAGTCGTTGAGCTTTTCCAGTCCGTCAGAAAGCCGGGAGCGAACGTCTTCCAGCACTTCGGAAGAAGTCGTCGCGACGCCTTTGCCGATGAGCTCTTCTGCTTCCGCGATCAACGTGCGGAGATTTTCCAAAACTTCTTCAGCCGTTTCATTTGCGTGAGATCGAGATTTCATAAATTTTCGGGTTAGATCGAACGAGTTCGATGGGTTTCTCTGGCAGACAGAGGATTTCTCGGGCGGTTCTCGGCCGCCCGGCGAGACAGAATTGGGGTTAGCCGATTCAAGCGGCCGAAACCGCAAAAAGCGATCGCCTTCTCACACAACTTTCCCGCTTGGGATCAAAAAGTGGAAGTCACTCCCCTCGCCTAACTTACTGGTAGCTGCGATGGTCCCTCCGTGCGCTACGGTGATCTCGCGCGCGATGGTCAAACCGAGGCCGGCACCCTTCTTCGTTTGCCCGGGAACCCGATAGAACTTCTCGAAGATATACGGAACGCTCTCTTCGGGAATTCCCGGACCTTCATCCCGCACGCCGAAGCGAATCCAACCCTCGCTGTCAGACTGTGCATACAACGTGATCGTACTTTCGCCGGGTGAATACTTCGACGCGTTCGCGAGCAAGTTGATGAACACATGCCGAATGCGCTCAGGGTCCACGAAAACGGTAGAAAGACTTGGATCGATGGAGATATTAACTTTCTGATCGGCGTCGTCAGTGATCGCTTTGATCTCGCGGGCCATGTCCTCGAGCAAGTTTGCGATTGGAACATCGCGCTTGTTCAGCGAAGCCACCCCGCTCTCCAGCCGCGCAAGATCCAGGATGTCGTTGAGAATACGAATGAGACGATCCGCGTCGTCCCGAGCGGTCTCAAGCAAATCGCGCTGCTTTTTAGTGAGCGGGCCGACGTTTTGTTCGAGCAGCAAATAGATCGCCATCCGCAAGCTGGTCAGCGGCGTTTTAAGCTCGTGACTGACGGTGCCAACCAAGTTGCTCTTCGCGTCGTCCAACAGGCGGAACTTCGTCACGTCCTGCAGAATCATCGCGGCGCCGCCAAATCCGGTCAGCTCATCGCCAATTGCGAGAATGCGCGGAAGAAAATAACGTTCCCGTCCTTTATCTTCAACCGCTATAACCTGGTCGTAATTCGTCGGCAGATAGTGGTGTCCCGAAGACACCACTTCCTTCAAACGCTCTTCCAATGCCTCTGGAAACCGTTCGCCGAAATCCGGGAGCAGCGCGAGTTTCTCCGCGGCTGGATTATAGACCACGCGCGCGCCGGCACGATCGACGACAAAAAGCGGATCGGGCGTAGCCGCGAGCGTTGCCTCCATCGTGCGTTGAGCCTTCACGACTTTGGCCGTGGTCGCCTCGCGATAGGCGCGAAGTTTCGCCGCCATGGTGTTAAAGGAGCGCGCCATTTCACCGAGTTCGTCGTCTGACGTAACCGGTACGTCGTGATCGAGATTACCTTCACCGAGAGCAGCCGCCGATGCGGTCAACGACCGAATTGGACTCAGCAGCGAGCGTGACAACCGATACGAAAGAAACAGGGATAACAAAATACCACCCACCAGCGCACCGGCGACGACGTTTATTGCGCGGCGCACCAAGCGCGATAAACGCTGCTGTTCAGAGAGCAGATCTTGGTAATCGTGATTGTTGAGCTCTTCGAGCGACTTCAGCGTTTGGAAAAGCGCGGATTCCGACTCGGTGTACGAACGCATCGACGCTCCTCCGCCCTGCTCGAAAACCTGATTGCCGACTTCGGTTAACCGATCGAAAGCATCGGCCACATGCGCCACGGCGTCCGCGCGCGCGGAGTCAGCGGAAGCAAAAGATTGATCCATCAAATTTCTTTGGAAACGGCTCTTGTATTCAGAAAATGGAGCCTTCGCTTCGAGCACTTGGCCGGCCTGGCCTTTGTGAATCGCGCTCGCCATCAAGTTGGCGGCGTCGCGCATGGCGTAACCGCCGATGAGCAACCGATAATTGACGACTAAACGTTTTTCGACCGATTGCCCCAACTCGCGACAGATCAAGATCGAGGCCATGCCGAGCGCGATGAAGAGCAGCAGCAGCGGAAGCAGGCCGAGGTAGAGTCGCGTGCGAAGCATCGCTACAAACCGAGCTTTTGCCGTTTTCGATAGAGAGTCGCTGGATCGATGCCGAGTGTGCGAGCCGCTTCATCGAGGTTGCGGGTCGTGGCCAACACGCGCCGAATATGTTCGGCTTCGAGTTGGTCGATCGTAACGCGCGCACCCACGTTGACGTTGGACTCAGTCTTGTCAGCGAAATCGTCGGGCAAATCTTCCGGCTCGATCACTTCGTGAGGCGAGAGGATCACGGCGCGTTCGATTACATTGCGCAATTCTCGCAAATTTCCCGGCCAGGGGTAGTGCACAAACGCGTCGCGCGCCTGCGTTGAAAGCCGGGTATTCTTTTTGCCAATACGTTCAGAAAAGAATTTCACATACCGATCGGCCAATCGCATTAAGTCGCTCGGACGATCTTTCAGTCCAGGCAGCGTGAGATTGATCACGTTTAATCGATAAAAAAGGTCTTCGCGAAAACGGCCGGCTTTAACCTCTTCGGTTAAATTGCGATTTGTCGCGGCGATCACGCGCACGTTGGCGCGACGGATTTTCGATTCACCGACGCGCTCGTATTCTCGCTCTTGCAGAAGGCGCAAAAGCTTCGGTTGAATTTCGAGCGGCATCTCGCCGATTTCATCGAGAAAAAGCGTGCCGCCGTCGGCTGCGGCGACCTTGCCGAAAGTATCACTGGTCGCGCCGGTGAATGACCCTTTGACGTGGCCAAACAATTCACTCTCGAGCAACTCCTTCGACAAACTGGGGCAGTTCACCGTGACGAAGGCATTTTCTTTTTGCGGTGATCGTTTGTGAATCTCACGCGCGAGAACGCTTTTACCGGTGCCACTCGGGCCAAGGATCAAAATCGTCGCTGGCGTTTCCGCGGCTTTGAAAGCGATTTGAAAAACCTTCTGCATCCCCGGCTCGTCCGACTCGAGGTCCACCTCGGGGGTCTGCTCGGAAAGCTGCGTTTCGAGTTGTTGAACTTTCTGTTCGAGCTTCGACGTGCGGGCGACCTTATCGAGAACCTGGCGAATTTGATCCGGCGTGAACGGCTTCGGGATAAAATCAAATGCGCCACGGCGCATCGCTTCAACGGCCGTGCTGATATTCGCGTAGGCGGTAAACATCACAACCACCAGCGAGGGCTGGGCCTTCAATAGTTTCTCCAAAACGACTAGGCCGTCGTCGGTCCCGAGGTTTACATCGAGAAAGCACAATTCGAAGGCGCCTTCCTCGAGCGTTTTCAGGGCGCGTGCCCCGTTTGGAACTGCGACGACTTCATGACCCATCGTTTCTACCGCCATGCCGGTGGTCTTCCGAATACTAGGTTCGTCGTCGACAATCAAAACGCGCATAGAGCAGGAACAGAAGGCAGCACCCTTGCCCACGCAAGCACACGCACGTACAACGTGTGCGAACAGAACCCCTTTTAAAAACAGCCAAGGCGGGGCCGCATAAGCGACCCCGCCAGGTCCAGCTTCAACTAACAATCCCGGAAGTTACACTTCCGGGAAGTCGAGAAAGGGGTTTAAAGAACAGTGGATTAACTCGCTCCCGGGTGTCGGTGCCGTTGCTTCGAATAACCGGCAAACAACGCAGCCGCTAACACCAAGAAACTGACAGTCGCCAACTCGGCTAGCAGACTCGCGACGTCCGAGCTGGTTCCGATCAGCACGAAAAAGAACGAGACAAATCCCAACAAAAAAGAGGTGATGGCCCAATTCAACATAAGATATTTGGGGTTAATTCCTTATATGGAGCGCAAACAGGCTGTGATAGCGCAGTCGAACGCTCCATTCGGGCGGGTTGACGGATGAGAAAGTCGGCTCATGATTGAGGTAGTCGGTGTCGGTAACGCCCAGATTATGCCAACTAAGCTGCCGGCTAAAAAAGTTCGCTGACTAGCAGCAACTTGCGACTAACGAATTCCCCTCTCACCCGATGCTCCCCCCGATAAACATGCAAACTGCGGCCAACCTACAAACGGTTGGGCCGCAAAACGCACGAAATCTCGGAGTAACTTTTGAGGGACATTTTCGTCAAGCTGGCCGAAGCAATGAACGCGCATGGAAAAATCCGATACCTCGGCCCTGACGGCTCTCGTCCGTCTGGCGCAGCAAGGACGCGAAAGTGCGCAGCGCGAATTGATCCTCGCTTATCAAAATCGCGTGGCTGGCTTCATCTACACAATCACGGGGCGCTCTGACACCGTCGAAGATCTCGCCCAAATTGTATTTATTAAAATGATCCGCGCTCTGCCAAAACTCGATCAGCCCGCTCAATTCGAAGCGTGGTTGTTCCGTTTGGCCAAAAATAGCTGCATCGATTATTTGCGACGTCAGCGCTGGCAACGACTCTTCTCACCACTTGAACAAGACAGTCACTTCGAAATTCCTGAAACTCCTCAAACCGTGGATAGCGAGGAACTCGACGCCCTCCGCCACGCTCTGGCTCAACTCAAACCAAAAGATCGCGCGCTCATCGCGCTGGCTCAGGAAGGCTACAGCCAAAACGAAATGGCTGAAGCCGCCGGAATCAGTGTGGTGGCTCTAAAAGCCCGTTTACACCGAGCGCGAGAACAACTTCGTCAGCATTATGAACATGCCATTTGAATCGCCAGCGTGGCGCCAACTTCAGGTTCGTGCGGCGTCACAACTCACTCCGCAATTCGCCGACAACGTTCTTCGCGCAGCGCGCCTGTCGGCGAATGAAAATAACCCCGGATTCGGTCGCGCTTGGCTCGTGTCCGCGGCAACCGCGACAGTATGTCTTGTCGGGCTAATGTTTTTCCACGCGCAGCAGATTGAATCAACGAGCGCGCAGCACTTAGCCGCGTGGCAAGACATCTCCGCGCAAACCGCGAGTTTGGAACCCGCTCCCTAATGCGCATTCTGCTCACGATCATCGGGACGGTTTTAATTTTCGGCTCAGGCGTTTTCGCGGGCGTATGGATGCAGCGTACGCAGCCACTTCCGCCGCCGCCCACCGAAATCATGGGCGAAATTCGCGATATGCCGATGGGTGGAAAATCGGCACCGCACCGTGATTTCGACAAAGCCCACACCGCAGAACTGCGCGCGCAGATCGAAAAACTCCAGCCCGAGATCGATGATTTTAAAAAGAAACTCGATCCAATCAAAACGCAGTGCCGCCACAATCTGGAGGCTGTGCTGACTCCCGATCAGCGCACGCGCCTCGACGGATTTCGCGAAAAGTCAGCTCAGCTCCCCCCAAATATCGCCGGCGGGGAAGTTCACAATCGCACCTGGCATCCCCACGAAGGACTGGAGTCCCTCTTTCCGATCGTCCTGGTGGAAAACACGCTAGATCGACTAACCGAAGAACTAAGTTTGACGCCCGATCAAAAGAACAAGGTGCGTGAATTGTTGATGGAACGGCGCTCCCAATTTTTGGACCTCGTTGACCACTCGCCCCCTCCTAGTTTGCGGCTCAGCCGTTTGTCGCCGCTTGGTCCTCCTTCGAACGGTCCAGCGAGCGACTCCAAATAGCGTTTTCGCAGAGACTCGTATTCTGATGTCGTCTTCGACTTCTGAATACTCAAGCTGGCGAAAAATCGCATGAACGTTACGTCAGCCGGCTCCGGATCGATCACCACTCCTGCCTTGCCGACCCCTCGGCATACGGACCTGGAAATCAAGGATGCGCAGATTATTTTTGGCTCGGCTTTTCAGGAACTCGAAGCGGAGTTCGGGCAAGAAAATCTCCGCTTTCCTAAAGAGCTAATCTTGCTCGGGGGCGCACCCGGCGCCGGCAAGGGCACGAACACCGCCTTCATCGCAAAGACGCGCGGCCTCACATCTGATCCCATCGTGATCAGCTCCCTGCTCGACACACCTGAAGCACGCCGAATCAAAAACGCCGGTGGAATGGTCGGTGATCGCGAAGTGATTGGGCTGCTGCTGCGCGAACTGCTCAAAGCTGAGCACCGCGATGGCGTCATCCTCGACGGTTTTCCCCGCACCAAAGTTCAAGTCGAGTGCTTGAAACTTCTCGTGGAAAGAATGCAGCGCCTCCGTCACACCTTTGAAGGCACTCCCCTGGCCATCCATTTCCGTCAACCGACGATTCACATCATGGTGCTTTTCGTCGACGAACGCGAGAGCGTCGCTCGCCAGTTGAAGCGCGGCCGTGAGGTGCGCGAGCACAACGATGAAGTTAATCGCGCCGGCATTGGTGAGCTCATGGAGGAGCGTCCGACCGATTTCGATGAGGCACTCGCGCAGCGCCGCTACCGAGTTTTCAAGGAGCAAACCTGGTCCGCCCTTCAGTCGCTCAAAGAAATTTTCCACTATCACTTCATCAACGCAGAAGGTTCGATCGAAGAGGTAGAGCTCAACATCCTCCGCGAACTCCAGTATCAAAGTTCGCTCGAACTGGATCCGCGCACCCACGATCGCCTGCGCATCTTGCCGCTCGCAAGTGAGATCGTGATCCACGCTCGGCAACAATTGGTCAAACGTCTCGATAGTTACGAAATCGAACAGACCGCGCTCTTCGCGAAGGTAGTCGATTTCGTAGATAAGAAGATCATCCCGATTGTTCGGCGCCACGCGATTTCCGGTACTGCTTTAGTGAATACAGAAGAGCAGGTCTTGGACGATCCGCAGGCCCTCGCCATGCTGATCGATATTTTTTCGGAGCGCGGTTATCACGCCGTCGTCGATCTGCATCGCATCGAAGTGCCGGAACGTTTCGACGTCACGACTGGCGCGATCAAGTGCCGGGTAAAAAAAGTTTTCCGCATTCAGATCCGTTTCCAAGGGTCGGAAATCCGACGCGGTTAACCCCGGGGAGGCCAATCATCAGTATGGCCGACCCAAATCCTTTCGCCGACCTGCCTTCGGCCATCGTCGATCTTCTGCGCGACGAGGCCAATCTCTCGTCCGCGACTCACGTGCTCGAAGACGCGCGTCAGGATGCGCTCAATCGTCGCGACGCGGCTCGAGCGCAGCGACCAGCGTTCGGTATCATCGGCTCGAAAAAACAGCGCGAAGACTATGCGCAAACAATCGCTTCCCTCGAAGCGCAGCTTGTCGCGATTGACTCAATGATGAACCGCGTCACGTCCGCGCGGGACCGGGTGCAGCCGTGGTTGCGTGCGGCGCTCGCGCAGCACTTGAACCACGCCGATCCGCTTTATCGACAGGGATTTCGCGCCTCGCGATTTCAAGAACACTGGCGGCGTGCGCATGCGATCGTGGCCGACCGGATGAGGGGTTTCATTCGCGACACGCGCGAAACGCGCAACGCGGTCAGCAAAGATGTGCAGAAGAATCGAGCGATTTACTCCGGCGAATCACTTTGGCACTTTGGCAACTTGAAAAAAGCCGCGATCGAACTGGACCGCGAAGTCGATGCGCTCAATCGCGTCGCAGGCGATTTTGCGGCCGCGGTTTACGACACGCCGTTCGCGATCATTCGGTTTCCGAATGCCGATGCGCCAGGCTGTAGTCAAATTATCGATACACTCACGCTTCGGCCGGCGGCGGCGGGGCTGGCGGAAATCGAGGCGTTGCTCGCAGAATTCACCGAAGCGCGGCAATCCCAACTCACTGAATTGATGAGCGCATTTGAATCTGCCGCGTCCGAACACGATCAACTCGCAGAAGCGCGCTTGCGTCAATATTGGAGCGGTCTGCTCATGCAGGCCGAAGCGTGCTTGGTCAGCGACGCCGAGTTAGAACCGACGCTCAACGACATCGAACGCCGCCAAGCAGAACAGGCACGTCGTCGGCTCGATGATCAGGTCATCCGGCCGTTTGATACGGAACGATAAACGAGCACCCACTAATCCGCCCTCGTTGCACCTTTCGCACAGGTGACGCCTTCGTAATCCTTACTCGTAACGCAATGCTTCGATTGGATCGAGGCGCGCCGCTTTCCACGCCGGGTAAAGTCCGAAGCCAATCCCGATGGAAGCGCAAACCGTGAGACCTGCGATGGCCCAGCCCCAAGGAAAAACCACGTCGGCGTGCATCATTGCTGCGCCGATATTTCCCGCGCCGATGCCTAACGCCACGCCGGCCAGTCCGCCGAGCAACGAAAGCGCGACGGCTTCGATCAGGAACTGAACCAAAATATTTCGCTGCTTCGCGCCGATGCTTTTGCGCACGCCGATCTCCTTGGTGCGTTCAGTCACGCTCACGAGCATGATGTTCATCACGCCCACACCAGAGGCGAGCAGAGCGATTCCGCTGATCACCAATGCGCCCATTGCGACGACGCCAGCGATCTGGTTGAACGATTCAATCAGCGAGTCGTTGGAGAAAATTTCGAAATCGTTGCCGTCTTCCGGCTGTAATCCGCGCACCAGTCGCATCAATCCGATCGCCTTCTCGCGAATCCCATCGAGTTGTCCCTGCGAAGGTGCCTGAACGTTGATGCCGATCGAGCGATTTGCCATGCCGTAGATCTGCAGCCAGCGCGTGATCGGCACGATCACGTTGCTATCCTGACTTTGGCCGAACGCTGATCCTTTCGGTGCAAACGCGCCGATCACGGTATACGATTGTCCATCGATCCGCACGAGCGCTCCGAGCGGATTTTCGTTGGGAAATAATTCCTTCACCACATCATCGCCGATCACGCAGACGGCGCGACCAAACTCGACATCGGTCGGACTAACGTTGCGCCCCACCGCGATGTCGTAGTTGAACGCAACCGTGAATCGATCATCCGAGCCGGTCAGTTGAATCGTCGGATTCGTGCGACGGTCATTATAGAAGGCGCGTCGATAACCTCGCTGGATTCGCAGATTCACCGATGCGGTTCCGCCCATCAGTTCTTGAAAACGCGAAGCCTGCGCAAAATCGATATTGCGGCGATTCGCGTATCGCCGGCTATCCGTCATGATCGCAGGGTATTTCGTAAATTCGAAACTGTTCGCTCCGAGCACATTGAGGCCCGACTCGATCTGACCCCGCAGCGCGCTGATGATCGTCATCACACCGATCACCGAAAAAACGCCCACGCAAATGCCGAGCATGGTCAGTGCAGAGCGAAGCTTGTTGGCCTTCAAAGAGCCGAGCGCGAGGGCAAGAATTTCAAATACGAGCACGGCAAAGAAAGAAGATCACTCGTAGCGCAGCGCGACGACGGGATCGAGTTTGCTGGCCGACCACGCGGGAGCGAAGCCGCTAAATATTCCGGTCAGCACAGATGTGCCGAGCGCGATCAGGATGAGCGCGAATGAAAATACGATCGGGAAAGTCGGCGAGGCTAACTTCACAGCGCCTGCGATTCCTTGCGTAAGCAGAATTCCGCCGATGCCGCCGATGAGCGAAATGCTCGTGGCCTCAATCATGAACTGCAAAAGGATCGTGCGGCGACGTGCACCTAACGCCTTGCGCGTGCCGATCTCGCGCGTGCGTTCCTTCACGCTCACATAGGTGATATTCATGATTCCAATCGCGCCGACAAATAGGGCGAGGCCGGTGATGCCGAGGCCCGCGATGGCGATGCCGCGTTTGATCGGATCGAGTTGCTGGCGAATCAGATTTTGTTCGTTGATTTCAAAATCATCGGGAACCTCTGGATCGAGTTGACGCAGCCGGCGCATCAAACCCCGCAATTCGTCGCGCGCCTGCTCCATGCGAGTCTGGTCAACTTGCACGCGCAGTTCACTCGAATCTCCCGAGGTCGCGAAATAGTGGTGATACGCGTTGATGGGCATCATCACCATCGAGTCCCAACTGAAAAGACCAAGAAAAGATCCCTGGCGCGCCGCTTCACCAACGACCTCGAACGTTTGTCCGGAGATGCGCACCGTTTTTCCGACGGGTGATTCACTCGGGAAAAGCGCTTCGGCGACATCGAAACCGATCACGCAGACGTTGCGGCCGGCCTGGGCTTCAATGTCGGAGAAGAAGCGGCCGTCTTTCATGTCGGACTTAGAAATGCGCGCCATGTCGGCGGACGTGCCGCACGTAAATATATTTTCTACACGATTTTCTCCGCGCAGGACGGTTCCATTGCGCGAGTCGGCGGGCACGGCCAGTTTCAAACTCGTGCCGGGATGCGCCGCGATCCAAGTGTTCACTTCTTCCGCATAACGGGTACTGATCACGCGGCGATTGCGAAAATTCCACCAATCGTCGACTTGGCGCCAGGGCCATTTGCCGACGTATAAAATGTCATCGCCAAAACCAGAGAGACTCTTTTCCACGCCCGCGTTAATGCCTAAAATCGCGGTGCCCATCATCGTGACCGCGATGATGCCGATGATCACACCGAGTGCAGTCAACGCCGCTCGTGTTTTGTTGGCGTGAATTTGCGCAAAGGCGATGCGCAGTGATTCGAGGATTTCGTAGAAGAGGCGCTTCATCCGCGTATTGGCGAAAGCACTACTAGTAAGCGCGCTCGTCGCTCTCGATCAGTCCGTCACGCAGACGGACGATCCGACGTGCATGCCGAGCGATATCTTCTTCGTGCGTCACGACAATCAAGGTGTTGCCCTGCGCGTAGAGGTCTTCAAACAGCGCCATGATTTCGACGCCGGTCTTCGAGTCCAAATTTCCAGTTGGCTCATCGGCGAGGATAATCGAAGGCCGATTGACGAGCGCGCGAGCAATGGCCACGCGCTGGCGTTGACCACCGGAAAGTTCGTTCGGTTTGTGGTGAACGCGGTTGGCCAACCCCACGTTTTCGAGAGCGCGCAAAGCTCGTTCGTGGCGATCCGACGGACGAACACCGGCGTAAATCAGCGGCAGCTCGACGTTGTGAAGAGCATTGGAGCGCGGAAGCAGATTGAATGTTTGGAAAACGAAACCGATCTCCCGATTGCGAATTTCTGCGAGTTCATCGTCGGTCATGACAGCGACGTTCTTGCGGTTAAATTCGTAAAGGCCATCGCTAGGGGTATCGAGGCAGCCCAGCATATTCATCAAGGTGGACTTGCCGCTGCCCGACGGGCCCATGATCGCGAGATATTCATTGCGATGAATTTTCAGACTCACTCCTCGCAGCGCGTGAATGATTTCTGAACCCATGCGATAAAGCTTGGTGACGCCATCGATCTGGATCACCAAGTCACCCGGCTGCCGATAGACGCGCGGGGTAGTAGACTCGGAAGGAATAATCACGAGGCGAGCGGTCGTCTTTATTTAGCGGCCGGCGCGGCGGGGTTTCCTGCTATACCCGCGGCGGGAGGATGATCGACCACGATCTTCATGCCATCGTTCAACGTCCGTGTGATCGCGCTGAAACTACCGGTTACAACCTCGTCGCCCGCCTTCAGACCCGACTTGATTTCCATGTAAGCGGTGTCGGCGATCCCGGTCTCGACTTTGGCTTGTTTCACATGGTCACCGTCGACCAAGAAAACGATCCGCTGCAATCGTTCGCGGTCATTGCGTTCTTGCTGACGCTGATCTTTGGCGCTGACTGCGGCGGCAACGCCTTCGCCGTGATTTTCGTTCGCTTTTGTGGCGCGATCCGCCGTGAGCTGGTCGAGCGTCTTATTATCGCCACGCGAGCGCACGGTGACCGATTGTATTGGCACAGCCACTACATCCTTTACGGTCATCGTTTCGATATCGACGTTTGAACTCATGCCTGGGCGCAGCGGGACACCCGCGTTTTGGATTTTCACGCGCACTTCGAAATTGGTGACTTCTTCCTGCGTGTTGGCGCCCTGGGTTTTGGCTGTGCTGGCGATTTGCGTGACGAGGCCGGTAAATTTGCGATTGGGGTACGCGTCGATCGCGACCTGCGCGGTGTCGCCCAACTTGACGTTGACCACGTCGTTTTCGTTCACGTTAGCGCGCACTTCCATGTTAGTGAGATCAGCCACGCGCATGACTTCGGTCCCGGTGAACTGGCCGGTGGCGACGACCCGTTCACCAATTTCGCTGGTGCGCGAACTGATCGTTCCGGTGATCGGCGAATAGATCGTGCACTTCTCCAGCAAGTCGCGCGCTTCTTTGAGCAAACCTTCCGCGCGGCTGATTTGTGCAGTCATGTTTTGATCATTGGCTTCGGCGATCTCGAGATCGCTTTTCGCCGCCGCAAAGTCCGAATCTGAAATCAACTTTCGCGTATATAAATCCTGATTCCGGCCGAAATCAGCCTGCGCTTTTTGCAGACGCGATTTTGCATCAGTGCTTTGCGCGCGCGCAGACGCCAGAGCCGCAACCTGCTGATCGAGTTGGTAAATATAGTTGTCCGGCTTAATCTTCAGGAGCAGATCGCCCTTTTTAACCGGATCACTTTCGCGAAATGGCATTTCGATAATTTCGCCGGCGACCTCCGGAGAAATTTTAACTTCCGTCTCGGGCTGAATTTTCCCCGTCGCCGAGACCAGCTGCGTGATCGTGCGCACCACCGCTTTGTCGGAGGTGACGTGAGTACTCTGCACGCGATTTTTATTTTTGATCGCGGCTGCGATCGCGAGTCCCGCAACAACCACGACTCCGATAACCACATAGAGCAGCGTGCGTGATTTCTTGCGGCGAACGGGAGTTTCGGTCGACGGCCGCGACGGAGTGGAAACGGGAGAGGGCATAAAAAAAGGGAAACAACGAAGCCAGCAAGTCAGCGCGAGCTGCCTTCCAAAATAAGCGAACAACGCCCGCGCAAGTGATGACAAGGCGGATTCAAAGGACAAAATTGCGCAGCGTCACGCCTCGAAAACACGGAATCCCCACTCAAGTTACGGACCAAGTTTAAGTTTATTCACCGATTTGGGCGGCCAACAACGCGACGCATCCACGGCCGGGTCAATCGATTGGCCACGAGTGAAATCAGCGATCCAGTTTTGCGCGAGCCAAGGCGCGAGCAGGGCCCCTTTGGATCCGAGGCCGTTGAAGATACCCAGGAAATTATCCTCTGGATGGCGACCGATCACCGGGTGCTTATCCGAGGTCACGACGCGTACGCCTGCACGCTGGCTGATGATTTGGAAGCCTTTGGACCCCAGCAGACGCTCCGCCGCCAAATGCAAAATCGATGCGGCAATCTTGGTCGGTTCAATGGACGCCACGCCCGGTTCGAACGTGGCTCCGACTAGCGCACGATGATCGCTTAAAGGCATCAGCCATTCGTGACAGTTGCGAATTGTTTCCCGGTCGAGCGCGTCCCTGGTCTCAATTTCGATCAGCTCCCCTTTCGCGGGTCGTAAACCCGTCCAGTTAAAAAGGGATTCCGAAAGTTCCCCCGGACCCAAGCAGCGAACCGTCAGGGCCGATGCACGTATAGATGAATTTTGGGAATTCCGCCAATGCCCCGAGCGCAGCCAGCGGACCCGCAATGCCTGCACGAGACGGGCGAGGTCAACGCGATAGGCCGGCGCAATCCACAGTCCCGCGTCGTCAATACTTTCACCGAAGCCGGCGAAGTCGCTCCGCGCCCATTTTTCAAACGCAACTGTTCGCTCGCGGTCGTTCGCGAACAGACGGCGCAGTCGATAGGAGAACAAAAATGATTCGCCCACCGCGTCTCCAATTTCTCGATACATCGCGACGGCGAGAGGCAGAAGCGAATCAATGCGCCAGCTTTTCACCAAACGCTGACCGGTAATCGGATTGATGATCCCCGCGCCTACCGCCGAAGAAAATCCCAACGGTGGGGCCTTCGCTGCATTTCCAATCTCGGCCGCATCAACGAACGGATCCTCGATGGTGAAATCGACGCCTGCACGCTCGCAGCACCACCCGAGCAGCGAGCCGGCAATTCCTTGTCCGACGATGCGCATTTCAATGGCCATGGCAGCGTCGGACCTTAACTCGAAACGGCGAACTAGATTTTGTATTCCGCCGCGGCCATAGCGGCACCGACGATGCCCGCTTCGTTTTGAAATTCGGCAGGGACAACTTTGGCGCGCACTTTCAGATACTTGAAAAACTTATCGCTCTTCGCACTAACGCCGCCACCGAGGATGATCAGCTCGGGCCAAACCATGTTTTCGACGATCTGCAGGTACTGACTGAGTCGCTTGCCCCAGTGATGCCAGGTCAGGCCTTCTTCTTTGCGGATCGACGCCGCCACGCGTTTTTCGGCGTCGACACCTTCGAGTGGGAAATGGCCGAACTCTGTATTCGGATACAGAATACCGCGGTAAAACATGGCCGAGCCGACGCCGGTGCCGAGCGTGAGCAACAACACGTTACCGCGATGACTCTTGCCCGCACCAAAACGCATTTCCGCGATCCCGGCGGCGTCTGCGTCATTGATTACATGCACGTTGCACTTGCTCGACGCGCCGAAAAGTTTTCCGAGATCGGTGCCGATGAAGCCCTTGTCGAGATTCGCCGCGGTCAGGGTGACATTGGATTGAATCACTCCGGGAAAACCCACGCCGATTTTGCCTTTCCAACGAAAATTCTGCGCGATCTGCGCGACAATTTCCGCCATCTCTTTGGGCGCAACTTTTTCGGGTGTCTCGACGCGAAAACGTTCGCCGAGCAACTCGCCAGTTTTCGTGTCGACGGGTGCGCCCTTCAAGGCTGAACCGCCAATATCAATTCCAAGAACTTTCATGTAGAAATAATCAGTGGGGAGCGCCATCCACGCCATGCGCATGCCCGTGAGAAAGCTCTTCAGAATTCGCCGGCCGAACAGCGACAATTTCGACATCGAAGGTCAAATCCACGCCCGCCAGAGGATGGTTTGCGTCGAGCAACACGTGATCGTCCTCGATGCCCGCGACCGTCACGACCGGAGAAAATTGATCTTCTCCCGTCTGAAATTGATCGCCGATCGAAAGCTCTCCTTCGACCGGAAGTGCGGACCGCGGAACGCGCTGAATCTGCGAATCGTCGCGCTCGCCATAAGCTTCTCCAGCGGGCACTTGAATGATGCGTTTTGTACCCACCGGCACACCTTGCAGCTGGCGCTCGAGACCATCGATAATCTGCCCAGCGCCTTCGAGAAAGCTGATGGGCTGGCCACCGAGAGATGAGTCGAGCAACCGCCCACTCGGGTCCTTCAAGGTATAATGAAACGTGACGACGTTCTTCGGCATGAGCCGGCGATTAGTTAGAAAAGCAGTCTCACCCACAACTTAATTGTGCGAGGGGGAAACCGGGATTTTGTCTAGGTGAATTCAACGAAGTTGAGTGGCCTATTGGCTGCGCGAAAAAGGTCCGGCTCGGATCTCTGCCAGATCAGATCTCCTCGCGCAAAATCTCCAATGGCGGCTGTTTCGTGACGCTCCGATTCGTGAAATAGCCGGTCACCAAGGTCAGAGTCACCAGTGTTAAGATTGTCCAGCCGAGCAGCGCGAGGGGAGCGACGGGCGTGAGATGAAAAACAAAGTGTGCGAGGAGTGCATTAGCCGCATAGGCGAGCCCCCCGCCGGTGAGTGCGGAGAGAAATCCGAGGACTGCGTATTCGACGAGTTGAATCTGCGTCAGTTGGCGACCACTCGCGCCCAGCGTGCGAAGGAGCACTGATTCGCGGACTCGTTGAAAACGGCCCGTGAGAATCGCTCCGATTAAAACGATCCCACCGGTGGCCGCAGTGAAAAGCGCGATAAAGCGCACCACGAATTCCACCTTCGCGAAGATATTATCCAGCGTTTGTAAGATGGTGCTCAGATCGATCGCGGAGACATTGGGAAACTGCTTCACGATCGATTGCTGTACCGCCGCGGAATTTTCGGCGCTGCCTGCCCGGGTCGCCACGACAAACGATTTCGGCGCGGGCTCCAAGACTCCTGCGGGAAACACCACAAAAAAATTTGGCTGGAGCCGTTGCCAGTCCACCGAGCGAATGCTGGCCACGCGCGTCATGACCGTCACGCCTTGCACGTCCCATCCGAGTTCGTCGCCGAGCCCGATCTGCATGTCCTTCGCCAATCCTTCTTCGATCGAAATCGGTACCGGTGTCGTGCCGGACTGAATACGCGGCACAAATTGGCCGCCGATGAGCTTTTCGGTGTCGCCCAAGCGATCGCGAAAGGTCGAGCGATATTCACGGCGTAGGGTCCATCCAGGTAGGTGCAACTTTTCGTCCTCCAACACTTCCTTCACAGCCCGGCCTTTCCAAGAATTGATCCGCATAGTCACAATCGGGGCATCGGCGCGAACGGCCAGCCCGCGGGTGCGCAGCGTCGCTTCCAGCGGCCCAATCTGGTCGTCCTGAATATCGAAAAAAAGCAGATCGGGTCGGTCGCCCGCGCCGCGGCCGCGAATCTGCGCGAGCAAACTTTCTCGCGAAAGCGCCAAGGTGAGGAGCAAAAATGCTCCGAGCCCGAGTGACACGAGCAGAAGGACAGTGCGGTTATTCGGCCGATGGAGATTGGCGATTCCCTGGCGCCAAACATACGGCAGACGCAGGGCGACCAAGCGCCGTGCGAGCGCACTCAAACCGCGCGCCACGCCGGTCAACGCGAGCAAGGTCACCAAGAGACCCGCCGCAAATGCGAGCCCGACAGTCCACCGACCCGTCTGTGCGACGGCAAAGGCAACCACCGCGATCGCAATCAAAACATAGACCGCCCGGCGCGCCCAATCAGGCTTGTCATCCGGTGGAGAAAACGCCGCGCGGAGTGCAAGCAAGGGCGAGACCCGGCGCACCGCGAGCAAAGGTAGCAAGGTGAATACAATCGCGATTCCCAAACCAGCGAGCACGCCGCGCGCAACCGCGGCCCAGGAGACAAAAAAATCGACTTGGAACGGCAAAAAATCGCGAACGATTCGCGGCAGTATCAACTGGACCACTACACCCAGAACGGCTCCGGAAAATGCGCCGACCGTGCCCAGCGCAAGACCCTGTATGAGGTAAATCGAAAAACTCTGGCGCGCACTTGCGCCGAGACAGCGCAGGACCGCGACGGTGGAAAGTTTTTGGCGCACGTACACATTCATCGCGCTCGCGACGCCGATGCCGCCGAGAAAAAGTGCGATGAAACCGACCAAGCTCAGAAACGCATAAACGTTCTTGAGGCTCTGCCCGAGGTCTCGTTTACGATCTTCAACCGTTTCGAAACTCAGGCGATCGGAACCAAACTTTTGCCGCAATTCGGTCACCAGACTTTCGGCGTCTATGGTCTTGGGCAGTCGCACAAATGTCTGATAACGAAGCAGACTGCCCGGCGCGGTCAGGCCAGTGTCGTTAAGGCGATCCAGCGGGATGTACACACGTGGAGAGAGCAGGGCGACGGCGGCCGAATCGCCGGGCATTTTATCGAGGGCACCGGCAACGCGGAAGGAGGTTTGTCCTAGTTTGACCGGATCGCCCGGATGAACGCCAAACTGGTCGAGCAACGTTTGGTCGGCGATCGCGGCAAGCTGTTGCGGTTGTCGCCACTGCTCGGCGGCTGAAGAGGGTGAAGTGACTACGTCACCATAAAACGGATACGGACCGCGAACCGCGCGCACGGAAACGAGCCGCGTTTGTCCGTGGTTCGCGGGAAAAACGGCCATCGAGGAAAAGGAGATTTCTTCCGCGAGCGTGCCGCCGGCGGCCTGCAGCAAAGCATCCAGCGCTTTCGGAAGAGGCGCACGCGAGGTGATGGCGAGATCGGCACCCAGCAGTACCTTCGATTGATCCTCGATCGCTTGGCGCAGATTGGCCGTGAACGAACCGATCGCGACCAGCGCGGCGATGCCGAGAACGACGGAGAAAGAAAATAACACGAGCCGCGAGCGTGCCCGCCGCGAATCTCGCCAAGCCATCGCTAGAATAAATTTCATCGCGTCACCGCTTTTCGGATACGTTTACGACCGAGTTATTCAGTCGATTCGACGCGTCCGCTGCGCAAGCGAATGCGGCGCTGGCAGCGGCGAGCTAGGTCGAGGTCATGCGTGACCAGAACGAGGGTGGTGTTTTTTTCCGCGTTGAGACCGAAGATAAGATCGACCATCGCGCGTGCGGTGTCGCCATCGAGGTTACCTGTCGGTTCATCGCAAAAAAGAATTTGCGGCCGATTGATGAATGCCCGCGCCAGGGCCACGCGTTGCTGTTCACCCCCGGAAAGCTGAACAGGATAATGGTCCTCGCGATCAGTCAGCCCCACGCGCGCAAGCAAACTTCGCGCAGCGGGTTCCTGGCCGGACTCGCCGCGAAGCTCGAGCGGAACAAGCACGTTTTCCAAAGCGGTTAAGGTCGGAATGAGTTGAAAGTTTTGGAAAACGAAACCTACGTGCGCGTTCCGCACGCGGGCGCGAGCATCTTCATCGAGCGCGCTCAGCGTTTTATCGGCGAGTATCACTTCGCCTGCGGAGGGTCGATCAAGACCGGCACAGAGACTGAGCAGAGTGGTTTTCCCGCTGCCAGATGGTCCGACGATGGCCAACGTCTCGCCGGCATTGAGCGAAAAATCGATTTCGTGGAGAACAGTAAGGGGACCTTGCGGCGTGAGATAAGTTTTCGAGAGGCGCTGGACTTTAAGCATGGATTGCACAGACGTGCGAAATGCAGCGAACAAACGTCTTCCCGCTTATTAATCAAACCCGGCGAACGCTTCGATTGCTCGGGACAACGCTGGCGGGAAGCCTGCTTTGCTGGTTACTCCCTGCGCAATTGCACGCCGGGACGGACGTTCATGCGGCGCCGATGAAGACGATTTTATTTTTTGGCGACAGCATCACGGCGGGCTATGGACTCGACGATCCCGCCCTCGCCTACCCCGGCCTGATTGGCGACCGCATCGAGCGCGAGCACCTGCCCTACCGCGTGGTCAATGCGGGTCTCAGCGGCGAGACGACCGCGGGAGGTTTGCGGAGGATCGATTGGATTTTGCGGCAGTCGATTTCGATTTTCGTTTTGGAACTCGGCGGAAATGACGGCCTGCGCGGTCTTCCACCGGCAGAGGCGCAAGCTAACCTCCAGGCAATCATCGACAAAGTGCGGGCGAAAGATCCATCAGTTAAGATTGTTCTCGAGGGCATGATGATGCCAACGAATCTGGGGGCCGAGTACACAAGCGCCTTTGCCGCGATCTATCCCACCCTCGCGGAAAAGAATCACATCGTGCTCGTGCCGTTTCTCCTCGAACACGTGGGCGGAAACGCGGGGTTAAATCAGGCCGACTCGATCCATCCCAATGCCAAGGGGCATGCGATTTTGGCCGAAACTGTCTGGAAATATCTCGAACCAATTATGCGAGCAGGCTGACTGGACCAGGCAGCTATAAATTTCTGGCAAAGAGACTTGCACTTCTTTGTCCAAGGTTTTGTTTGGTTTCCGGATCGAGTTCACCCCTTATCCCGTTGGTCCCAGCTTTTGCAGTTCACTCCCCGATTTTTTTTGCAGCTGCGGCGTCTCGCTGCGCCGCCCTCTTGAATCGAAGGACAACCGCCCCTTTTCCTGGTCTCGTTCGCACCCGCGAGCGACCTTGAGCCACTCTGCAGAGGATTGACTCTGTGGTGCAAGTACGGCCCGGCTTCGCCGCAAGCGAAGCCGGGCTTTTTCGTTTATTGAGACTGTTTGCCATTTTTTACATCGCGTAAAACCCTTTTGAAACGCCTTCGGGAACTCGCGGGCGTCTTGCCCTGACGGTCCGTTAGTAGCTACTTCTTTATTATGCGCTGGTTGCGCCTAGCCCTTTTCGTCGCTTCGATCTCGACCGCGGCTGCCGACACGTACACGTGGACTGGTGGTGCGGGTGACGGAGTATTCACGAATCCGGCGAATTGGAGTGGTGGCGCAGCTCCGGCGGAGGATGGCACCGCCACGGTGGTCTTCACTGACGCGGGCGCCGGCACGGTGCGTTTGCCGATCACGGCGAACTTGGGCCAGATTCAATTTCAAAACAGCGCGCAGAGTTATCAGTTCGTTGCCAACAGTGTATCCGTTTTGACCTTACAAAACGGCGTCAGCGCTTCCGGCGGTGGCGCGAGTTCGTTCAACGCCGCCATCACGGTGAATGCGCCCACAGCCGAGACAATCGCAGTTGCCAAGGGAAGCGTCGAATTTAACGGCGCGGTCATCGGCGCGGGCAGCCTGCAGAAAACTGGCGCAGGCATCCTCCGTATCAGCGGCATCAATACACTGGCCGGTGGTCTAACCGATAGCGCCGGCACCATCAGCTTCAGCAATTTAGGTGGTCTCGGCCTCGGTCCGATCCATCTTGCGGGCGGTCAGGTCAGCGTCGCGGGCGGCGGTCCGGTCTTGATCACGAACCCGGTGAGCATCGATGCCGACACGGCATTCTCGGGCGTGAACGATCAGGTCGCCGTGTTCACCGGAACGGTGACACTTTCCAAATCGGTCACGCTGACGGCGAACAACACCGAAGCAGTTTTCTTCACGGGTAACGTGACCGAAAGCGGCGGATCGCATCAGCTTTCCGTCAATGGCCTCGCGCCGATCGTGATCACGGGAGCGAGTTCTTACACTGGCGGCACGCAGGTTTCAGGCGGCGCTTTGATCTTCGGCGAAAGCGCCTCCGTTCCGCAAACCGGCTCAATCAACGCGACCGCGCTGGGGTACGTCGGCATAGCGTTCACTGACAATATCCAATCGGACTTTATCGCGCGCCTAAAAGGTTCGTCCTTCGCCGGTACGATCGGTTTCGATAGCGCCCCCTGGCAATCGGGTCCGACGATTTTCTCGGGCAATCTCGATCTGTCTTCAGTTTCCAACTACAAGTCGATCGGTTCGATCACGACGGCGGAGTTGGCTGGTCAGATCAACGTTGCCAATGGCAGCGATTACCGCTTCGGCGGCGGAGGCGGCACGATCTATCTCGACTCCAGTCTTAACTCCACGGGTAAAAATCTGCAGGTGACGTCGACTTTTGGGGCCCCACTGACGCTCGTGCTACGCGGCCTGAACAATTATCAGGGCGCCACCAACGTCCTCGACTCGGTCGTGATCCTGGATCGTGCGAACACGTTGCCCACCGCGTCAGCGCTCAATCTCAATGGCCCGGGTTACGTCGGGATTACTGAAAACGCCGGGCTTAAGATGAACGACTTTTTGCGGCGCATCAATGCAATCGGCAGCTCGAACGCGATCGCCGGTATTGATTCTGCCAATACAAGCGTGAACCGCGTGGTCAGCGATAATATTGACCTGTCTCTCGGTGGAACGCGCAGCCAATCCTATTATCTCGGCACCAGCAGCCGCGTGACATTGACCGGACAAATCACGCCGCCCGCCGGCGCCGATCTTTCGCTGACCGCGGTCAAGGGTGGCTACCTAACGGTGGCCTCGACGCTCGGCAGCTCGATCCCGGGCTTGGTGATTGGTCAGAGCAACTCTTTTGATCCCATGGGCGGCACGGTCGAGCTCACCGCGGCCAACTCTTTTGGCGGCGGCACTGATGTGCGCGGCGGCACCCTACGGGTGAGCAATAACAGCGCACTCGGGCTTGCAGGCGTTGCCGTGGAGTCTGGCGGCACTCTGAGCATCGCTGGAAACACCACCATCGCGAATGCGTTGACGCTCAATTCCGGCTCTACTCTCACGGGCACCGGCGCATTCGCGTCCGCGAACGGAATCACCGTAGCACATGGTGCGATGCTTGCCCCCGGCGGGCTGAACACGATCGGTAATCTTTCGTTCAATACCGGCCTTACCCTGGGCAGCGGAGGTATTTTGAATCTGGATACGATTGCTACGAACAGCGGCGGCATTACCTCGGACTTACTGAATGTATCTGGCGGCGCACTGACGCTTGCGTCTACGGGCGGATCTCCGTTCGTGATCGAGCTAAATAGTCTAACGACGAACGGGGTGAATGGCGCGATGTACAGTTTCGATTCGAAACTTAACTATCATTGGACGTTCGCGACGAACTCGAGCATTCAAGGATTTTCCTCGAACGAATTCGCCTTCGATACGACCCACTTCTTGAACCCGACGGACGGCGGAACGTTTTTCGTTTCGCAGAACGGCAACAGTTTAGTGATCAACTTTACGCCCGTGCCGGAGCCAGACACCTATATGTTGCTGGCCTTGGGTCTGAGCGCGATTGGAGTCTCGGCCTGGCGTCGGCGGTCAAAGCAAAACCGATAAGATTCGGCAAGCCCGCGGGAGCGCGGACATTCCATGCCAACTTTCTTTT
>FTDT01000207.1_pt1 | contig 25562 bp, 18 predicted proteins | sample 1640021 | NCBI WGS metagenome assembly FTDT01 (sample SAMEA3914869, study PRJEB12502) | metagenome | biome: forest; material: soil | place: USA | collected 2012-03-12 | depth 0.1 m | reverse complement strand
GGAGATCCCAGGTCCGGTGTCGCTCACAGAAAAGTTAACGACGCCACTGTCCGCAGCGTTGACCGTGAGTTCAACCTCGCCGATGGCGGTGAACTTGACCGCGTTTCCCAGCAAGTTGATCAAAATCTGGCGCAGCTTGCGCTCATCGCCGCTGCGCCAGATGTCACAATTTTTCGGATACACGACATGCCAGCGGAGATTTTTTTGCGCGCAGAGGGGTTGGAAAATAACTTCGAGTTCTCGCAGCAGACCGCAAAGATCGAAATCATCGATCGCCACATCCATGCGGCCCGCTTCGATTTTCGCGAGATCGAGGACTTCGTTGATCAACCCGAGGAGATGTTGCCCGCTTCGTCCGATGCAATCGAGAGCATCGTCGTGTTCCGCGCGTAGAGCGGGGTCGCGTTTCATCACTTGAGCATAGCCGAGGATGGCGTTGAGCGGCGTGCGAATTTCGTGGCTCATGTTCGCCAGAAAATCGCTCTTGGCTTGGTTGGCGCGGGCGGCTTCAGCTTCCGCGCGCTGGCGCTCTTTCACTTCTTCTTGCAGCGCTCGATTTGCCGCGGCAATCCGCCGACTCTGTTGCCAATTTCCGTAAAGATAGGCCGTGGTGAGAACGGTCAACACGACACCACCTAGCAGCACCCATAGCGAACGAGGCATCGGACGGTTTGACCAAAAAGCAGGCTGTGGCACGAACACCGCGCACCAATGCCGACTGGCAATTTCGAGATCCGTCGTGAGCGTATCGGATGCAGGCCGCATGGGAAAATCCGCCGATTGAAAAATGATTTCTCCATTCGGCGAAAGGTCGGTCAGGCGCGTCGCGATACCTTCGCGATTTAAGTCGACCAACGTTGCTCCCACCAGATCCGCGAGGCGAAAAACGGCCACCGCGTAGCCAGCGATTTGTTGTCGGCGAACGGCGAGCGTTTCCGGCGTAGGCCCGTGATAAATCGGAGCGACCACGAGGAAGCCGGTTTGATTTTCCTGTTCGAGTTGAACCGGCGCCGTCGCGACGAGCTGTCCCGTGTCGCGAGCCTGTTCCAAACTTTTTCGGCGTTCGTGGTCAGAGTTTAAATCATAGCCCCAAGCCGAGAGGTTTCGCTCGAAGGGCTCGATGTAGTAAACAGGAATACTATCCGCGGGATTCGTCCCCTCGGCGGCACTGGCGGAAGCGGGATGAATATTAAAACGCGAGGAGCCTTCCTCGACCGCGTCGGCTTCGAAGCGTGGTTTTTCCGCAAGCGGCACGCGCGGATTCCAGGAGAGCGCGAGCAATTCGTGTTGCCGTGAGAGCGCAGGCGCCACGAAGCGACGAAACTCTTCGCGGCTCACGTCATCGCGGGCCGAGTAAAAAGCTGAGATGGAGTGAAGCACTTCCATCGACCGCAGCATCGAGGTTTCGAGTTTTTCCAGACGCGCGTGCGTTGTATCGACCACGCGTTTGTGCGCTTCGCGTGCTTCCTCTCGGCGCAGAGCTAAACCCACGCCCGCGGACAACGCCAGTCCGGCCAACAAAACGGCGCAAATCCAAACCAGTTGCCAACCACCGCTTACGAAGGACGAAAGAATGCGGAAACGTTGGCTCAGCGGCGTGAGCTTCCAACGGCGTAAAAGAGCGGCGCCCGGCTGCGAAGAAGTCGGAGTGGATCTCGCGTTCACAGGTGCGTAAGTCTGCGGTCGTAGTAAAGCCGCCACGCCGCCAAACGAAATTCGCGTAGCGGCGACCGGTAAGTTCTGTAAGCACAACGCCTGCCATCGCCCTCGGCGGGTTTGTACCTATCCCAAAGTATAGGCAGAAGCTGGCCTATTGGTCGCTTGCTCGCGTGGGCCGCAGGTCGCTTGCTGCCTACGCTGTGATCGGTTTAGGCCTTTCTCGGTGCGTTAGATAGCGGCGCTCAGGGGTGAGCGCCGCTATTCCCTAGAACGCTGTCGCCATTGACGTTGGAAACGGTTCCCAAACGCTTTAGGCGACTTCGCTGAAACTCGGTCCCCGCACGCTCGATGGGACTGTGCTCTCAGTTCCCCGCGCCTCTCGTTATTTTCGCCATGAAACTGAGCTTTATTTTTTTCAATTTTGCCGCACCGCTTTTCCTCTTCGCCCCTGCGGCCATCGCGCAGAACCAACCGCACCTCGCGGCCTCACAGGGCCGAATTCAGCTCGTGGTCGACGGCCATCCGCTTTTTCTCCGCGCGGGCGAACTCGGCAACTCTTCGGGCGAGGCGGCTTATCTGCGCCCATACTGGGGAAAGTTCAAAGACCTGAATCTTAACGCGTTGATTGTCCCGGTTACCTGGGAGACGATCGAGCCTCAGCAGGGACAGTTCGATTTTTCCGATCTCGACGCGTTGCTCGCGGACGCGCGCGGTCAGGAAATGCACCTCGTGCTGCTCTGGTTCGGCGCGTGGAAAAACAGCATGTCGTGCTACGCGCCCGCGTGGGTGAAACGCGACCTGCATCGCTTCCCGCGCGTGCAGGATGCCACGGGCCGCAGCATGGAAATCCTCTCGCCCTTCGCCGAAGAAAATCTGGCCGCGGATACACGCGCCTACGCTGCGTTGATGCGCCACCTCAAAGACGTCGATGGCGAAAAACACACGGTGGTGATCGTCCAAGTTGAAAACGAAATCGGTATGCTGTCCGATGCACGCGATCACAGTGAACTCGGGCAGAAGCGTTTCGACGCGCCCGTGCCGGCCAATCTGCTCAACTACCTTGGCGCCCACAGCGACACGCTCACGCCGGAGCTCCGGGCGCGCTGGGTCGCGGCCGGAAAAAAGCAAAGCGGTTCGTGGGCTGAGGTTTTTGGGAACTCAGCTGCGACCGACGAATTTTTCATGGGGTATTTTTTTGGCGAATACGTCGAGGCGGTCACGCGCACAGGGAAAAAAGAGTATCCGCTGCCGATGTATGCGAACGCGGCGTTGATCCGCCCAGGGTATCAGCCCGGTCAATATCCGAGCGGCGGCCCTTTGCCGCATTTGTATGATCTTTGGAAGGCAGCCGCGCCCGATCTCGATTTTCTTGCGCCCGATATTTATTTCCAAAACTTCGGTGAATGGCTCCGTCGTTACGAACGCTCCGACAGTGCGCTCTTCGTGCCGGAGTCACTGCGCAGCCAAGACGCCTCCGTGCATGCGCTCTATACTTTTGGCTCACCGAACGCGATAGGCGTGAGCGCCTTCGGCATCGAATCGATCGGCGAAAGCGCGGGGCGGCAGCTCGCGCAAGCTTTTGGTCTGATCGCGCAACTCGAGCCGATCGTCGATCAATTGCCGAGCAACACGGCCGTCGCTGGTCTGATGTCGGAAGGCGCGGAGCAGCGTCAACCACAACAAGTGCACTTCGGCGCCTATACGCTTTCGGTTGCCTTTGAACAGGTGCCGCCAGCTTCGCTGGCCGACGGCGTGGTCGCACCCAGCGGCCCGGTCGCGCCTTCGCCCGCAGGTGGCGTGGCGATCGCGACGGGCTCGGATGATTTTATCATTGCCGGCGCTGGCATCACGGTGACGTTTCAAGCACGTTCGACCAGTGGTGAACAGGTCGGGCTGGTGAGCGTCGAAGAAGGGTCTTTTGAAAATGGCAAGTGGATCCACCGTCGTTGGCTCAACGGCGACGAAACCAATCAAGGCCGTCACGTCCGCCTGGAACCCGGCCGCTTCGGCCTTCAACGCGTGACTGTGTATCGGTATCGTTGATACAACGAATTTCGGCCCGCAAATAAGCGCCGAAGATTCGACTGCGGAGTTAACTGTAGATGAAGTTCCGGTTCCTATGGAATCGGCGGGAAATTTCTCTCTCAGAAGTAGCTCGTGCGAAAAGCGAAAGTGCATCACGTTGAATGCACTTCGCATGGATAGTTCGGTTTTCCAGCTTTGGACTCGGCGGTTGGTTTTGTCGTGTGCCCTTGTCTTCGCGGTTTCGCGCGGCTCTGCGACCGAACCAAGCGTGTCGCCCACGCCAACACCATTATCGGTGGCCGCACCTACGCCGGCGGTTGGGACCACCCCAGACAAGGTGACGCCAACCGATCCCGACGACGCGCTCATCGTGAAGAGCACGGCGGAGTTGACGAAAACGCCTAAGTCGGTGGCGGCTTTGTTCACGCGCGCGGCCGCTTACGAACACAAAGGCCGCTATGATGACGCGATTCGCGATTTCACGAAGGTCCTTGAAATCACCCCCGAGAATGCCGGTACGCGCCTGCGCCGCGCGAATGTTTATCGTCGCAAAAAAGCCTTCGCCGAAGCGCTCGCCGATATCGACACGCTTGCGCTGGTGAGCGCGACGAAGGCCGACTTTTATCGAATCCGCGGACTCATCTCCGTCGACATCGGCGAGTACGCAAAGGCGCTCGATGATTTCGAACAGGCGGTTCGCGCCGACACCAAAAATCCGAGCCCGGAAAATACGTTGGCGTGGTACCTTGCAGTCGTGCCCGACGACAGAGTCCGGGACGGAAAAAAGGCGGACGCACACATCAGGCGTTGTCTCTCAATCAGCGAAAAAGACGCTTATATTGATACGCTGGCCGCGGTGCACGCGGAGCTGGGCGACTTCGATCGAGCAATCGTGGCGGAGCAAAAAGCGCTCGAGGGAAAAGTTTCGGACCTCGATGGCGCCAAGCAGAGGCTCGAACTGTATAAAGCTCATAAACCGTATCGCTTGCCAGTGCCAGATGCAGCGGCGATTGAGTGGGATCAGAAGCGCAACGCCTGTTTTGATTTGGTGTGGACGACAGTGGACCAAGAATACTTCGACACGCATCTCGAAGTGGACTGGCGCGAGATGCGCGACCGCTATCGCCTGCCGCTGAGCAACGCGAAAAGCGACGAAGAATTGCGCGGCGTGTTGCAGTCGATGTTGAATGAGCTGCATCGCACGCATTTCGCGATCGTGCCGCGGAGTTCCGCCGTTTTCAGTCCGGAGGAGCGCGTCCGGCAGGGCACGGTTGGCGCGCGGCTCGCGTATGTTGACCAAGAAGTTATCGTTGCGAGCGTGGAAAAAGATTCGGCGGCGGAAAAAGCGAGCCTGCTGCCGGGCGATGCGATCTTGAGTCTGAATGGCATCACTCTCGCTTCGGTGAAAAAAGCGCTGGAGCCCTCCGGACTTTCCCCGGCGCGGATTGGCCTTTATCTGAAAGAATCTCTCGAAGGGCAATTGGGCGGAAAGGTCGGCAGCGAATTGAAATTGGTCGTGAGCGGGATCGATAAAAAGGAGCGCAATGTGACCCTGAAATGCGCGGCGTTCGATGGGATCTGGTCGGAGCCGGTCGGCAACTTCCCGTCGGAGCCGATCTATTTGGAAACGGTGCGCCACGATGACGGCATCGCTTACGTGCGTTTCAACACTTTCGCGCTGCCGATCGTGAAACCATTAAAAACGTTTTTCCGCGGACTCGGTGCGAGCGATGGCTTGATCATCGATCTGCGCGGTAATCCGGGCGGCGCGCTGGTGATGGCGCCGGGTCTGACGGGGTGGCTCAGCGCAAAAGAATTCTCCCTCGGCACCGTCCACCTGCGCGAAAATACCGTGCCCCTCGACGTGTATCCACAATCCCGCGCGTTCACCGGGCCGATTGCGGTTTTGATCGACGGCAGTTCTGCTTCGACCAGCGAGGTATTCGCTGGCGGACTACGTGAGCTAAAGCGCGCGCGGATTTTCGGCGGCTCCTCGGCGGGCGCAGCGCTGCCCTCGTCGTACAAGCGCTTGCCGAACGATGATCTCTTTCAGTACGCGATCGGCGATATTCGCACACCCTCGGGACATTTGCTGGAAGGCGAGGGCGTGGCGCCTGATGAAGAAGTAAAAACGACCCGCCAACAATACGCGCAGCGGGACGATCCCGTGGTCGCGGCCGCCACGCGTTGGCTCAATGAGCAGCGTCACAGCGCAGCTGATAAAACGACACCTTCGCCAATTGCTTCGTCCGCGGCCACGATCGGTGCAGACGCAATTTCACCTGCCACAGTTACGCCGGTTCCCACTAAGATAAAATGAAGCGCGCGATTAGTATTCTATTGAGCCTCGTCGCCCTGGCCGCGCTCGGACCGACCGCATCTAGCGTCCAGGGCGCTCCTGCCTCGGCGAAGAAAAAGCCGGACAAAGCGCGTGATAAAAAACATGCCGAGGCTGTCGTGGCCCACTGGATACAAGCCGTCGGCGGCAGCGCGTCGCTGCGCGATTTGACGTCGATTCATTTGGAACAACGCATCGATAGTGGCGAGCGTTTCTCTGGCATGTATTTTTCATCTGATGAGTTCGTCAACGATCACTACCGTTATGAGTTTACCGGCGGAGATTCGGTCAGCGGCGGTTTCGACGGCAAACTTGCTTGGTATCGCAGCGGAGCGCTGGGTTTCGGCCGCGTGGAAACGGAAGATTTTCGCACTTGGATCTGGCGATCGGAGGCAATCATTGCGCGCGATCTGCCCAAGTATTATCCAAAATTTGAATACCAAGGCGGGGCCACGGTGGACGGAGCCGCCTGCGATGTGTTGACGATGACCGGCGCAGATGGGCGGGACGAACTTTGGTACATTGAAACCAAAACTGGTCATCTGCTTAAAATCGTGCGGCCAGCGTCCAGTCAGGTTTACGGCTTCACCGCGACCTTCGGCGATTTCCGGAGAACCGGTGGGTTGACCGCGCCTTTCCGCGTGACAGTGGTGAATCCGGCGAGTACGTCGACGGCGGAACGGCTGGCAATCGACGCAGCGCGGTTACCCGAAGAAGACACCGCGCCGCCGGCACGTGCGTTGGACGAATTTCAGCGGACCGAAGCGGTTCTGCAGCACTATCTCACCGCTATCGGTGGGAAAAGTGCGATCGATGCGGTTCATTCGCGAGTGACGAAGAGCACGGTCGAGTTGAGCTCCAGCGGCGTCGCGACGAAGACCACACTCTCGCAGAAAGATCCCAATTTCATTTTGCGTGAAGAATTGAGTCCTGGCCTCGGCACGACTTTCACCGGTTTCGATGGGCAGATCGGCTGGGTCAACAGCGAGGTGCAAGGTTTTCGTCGTCTGAAATCCGACGAGATCGCGCAGTGGAAACATCGGTCGAAAATCGAAGGTGAATTGGATCTTGCCTCGCAGTATCCGCTGCACAAATACGCAGGCAGTCGCGAGATCGATGGCAAGAAGACGGACGTGCTCGCGCTCGCGACGATCGAGTCTTTCGGCGGTTATTTTTATTTTGACGCGGAGACCGGCTTTCTGGTCCGCGTGGAAACGCAGGTGAACATCGGCCCGAAAACGCTCGCGCCTGCGACCATGGATCTCAGCGACTACCGGCCGGTTGATGCGTTGAAGGTGCCGTTCAAGACGGTTTGGCACACGCCGACGAACACCTTGATGACGACCTACCAGTCGATCGCCTTCAACGTTCCGTTGCCCGACGAGATGTTCAAAGAGCGTCGGGATGATTGATGGAAGGCGAAATGAATTTCGCCTTTAAAGGCGCTGACAAATCACCGCACTCAATCTCGGACTGTTTGCAGGCGGAGCGGCGGCGCTCGTTTCTCAATGCTTCCGGAACCGGTCGAAGAGCACGGCGCTCAGCAGGATCGCGCCGCGCACGATGTATTGATAAAACGAATCGATGTGCAGAAGGTTCATCGCGTTTTCGACCGTGCCCATGATGAACACGCCGGCCACGACGAAACTCATTTTGCCGACACCGCCGCTCAGCGAAACTCCGCCGAGTACGCACGCAGCGATGATCGACAGCTCGCTGCCTTGACCGACCTTGGGGTCACCGATGCCGAATTGACCGGTGAGCAGAACGCCGGCCAGCGTCGCGATCACGCCTTGCACGGCGAAGATCGTGATCTTCACGCGATCGACCGGCAAACCGGCGAGCCGAGCCGCCTCTTCATTGCCGCCCACTGCGAGCGTGCTGCGGCCGAAAATCGTGCGCCGCAGAACAAAACCGAAACCAAGAAAACACGCGAAACAAAGCCAGACCGGGGTCGTGATTTGGAAAAGAACCCGCGAGGAATTATTAGCGTAGAAAACGGGGAAGGCCCAGTTGGCCAACTGTAGCAAGTGGTCGTTGTTTACGCCGATCGATTTGCCATCCGCAAAAACAAAGGCGGCGCCGCGGACCATCATCATTGTGGAAAGGGTCGTGATGAGTGGATTGATCTTCGCCTTCGCCACGATCACGCCGTTAGCCAGGCCAACGAGCAGACCGAAGAGCAAAGCGCCACCGACACCGAGAATTAAGCTGTCGGTGTGGCGCAAGATTAACGCGCAGAGGACGCCTCCGGCCGGGATCAGCGTGCCGACCGAGAGATCGAAGTTTCCCGACGCCAAACAAAAGAGCATCGTGGAAGCGACCAAGCCCACGGTGGAGACCTGGAGGAGCAGGTTCATCGCATTGTCCGCGCTGGCGAAGCCAGGCACAAAAATCGCGCATACGGCGAGCAGTCCCGCGAGAATGAGCAGCATGCCAGCTTGCTCGAGAAACGTTCCGAATTTGGACGAAGACGTATTCACGTAGTGGTGACAGGTTCGTGCGGCAGCGCGGCGGCAAGCACCCGCTCGGGGGTGGCGTCGGCGCGTGAAAAAATGGCTGACAGTTCACCTTCGCGCATGACGGCGACGCGATCGGCGATCCCAAGCACCTCGGGCAAGTCGCTCGACACCACGATTAGCGCCAACCCGCGCTCAGCGAGCGCGAACATTAGCTGATAAATCTCGCTGCGCGCGCCGACGTCGACGCCGCGCGTCGGCTCGTCGAGCATCAGTACTTTCAATGGTTGAGAAAGCCAGCGGCCCAAAATGACTTTCTGTTGATTGCCGCCGGAAAGATTTTTGATCGCTTGGAACGGCGAAGGCGTCTTCACCCGGAGCGCGGCGATTTGCTGGTCGACGTTGCTGCGTTCCCAACCCTCATCGATCAAGCCGCCGCGACGACAATGCTGCCTGCGCGCGGTGAGATTGCAGTTTTCCAGAATACTCGCCCCGGGGATAATCCCATCCTTCTTTCGATCTTCCGTCGAATAAACGACGCCGGCAGCAATCGCTTCTCCGGGCCCATCGATGTTGAACGCCGTGCCATCGAGAATGACGTCGCCGGATTCTTTTTCGAGCGCGCCAAAAATAATTTTTAATAGTTCCGTGCGTCCAGCGCCGATCAGGCCGAAGAGCCCGAGGATTTCGCCGCGCGCGACTGAGAATGAGATCGGAGCGTTCACACCCGGCCCAGTCAGGCCCCGTAGCTCGAGGATCGGGGATCCGATCGGGCGTATGCGGTAGTCGAATACGTTTTCGATACTGCGGCCCACCATGTCGCGCACGAGCCGAGCCGAGGTCACGTCCGCCATGCGTTCGTGCGTATTCACGTGCTGGCCGTCGCGAAGGACGGTGCAGGCATCGCAAATTTGAAAAACTTCTTCCATCCGGTGCGTCACGTAGAGTAGCGCGCAGCCAGCCCGGCGCAGGTCGGCGATCACCGAAAAGAGACGGCGAATTTCCTGTGCGGAAAGACTGCTGGTTGGCTCATCGAAGGCGATAACTTTGGCGCCGCGACTGAGCGCCTTGGCGATTTCAACCATTTGGCGTTGCGCGATGGACAAGCGGGAAACTTTTTCTTCGGGGTCGATTTTTTCGCCCAGGCGTTCGAGCTGCTCGCGGGCGGCGGTGCGCAGAGCAAGCCGATCGATGACTCCGCCGCGCGCGGGCCAGTGGCCGATGAAAATGTTTTCCGCCACCGACATTTCTGGGACGAGGTGTAGCTCCTGATAAATCACCGCCACGCCGGACTTCAGCGCTTCCGACGTGGATGCAAAAACCCGCGCATTACCGCCGATGCGAAGGCAGCCCGAGGTCGGGCGGTGCGCGCCACTCAACGTTTTCAATAACGTGGATTTGCCTGCGCCATTTTCACCCATCAGTGCGTGCACGCTGCCTTCGCGCACGCCAAACGAAACCCCGCGCAACGCTTTGACCCCGGGGTATTCTTTGACGATGTCGTCGAAAACCAAATACGGGGCCGCCGCGTCACTCATCAAAGAATGCCTTCCTTGTGAAGAACATCCTGGAAGTTTTCGCGCGTGATCAGGACTGCTTTCGTACGCGTATCGAGAGGCGGCGGCGTGCCCTCCTTGATCCAGTGATATAGAATTTCCGAGGCGCTACGGCCTTCCTGTGGCGCTGACACGAACATCGAGCCATAAAAGCCGGTGGCTTTCGGTTTGCGCAATTCGTCGATGCAGTCCGTGCCGTTGATGCCGATGCCGATGGTGTTCTCAGCATTAAAGCCGCGGCTTTCCGAAGCGCGCACGGCGCCGAGCACGGCGTTGTCGTTCATGCCGGCAATCAACCAGTGTTTCACCTCTGGATGTTGAGTGAAGAGGATGCTGGCAGCGTCAAAACTTCCAGGAATGTCGGTTGTCTTTTGCGGTGCTTTGAAAATCTTGGCGTTGGAAAAACCACCCGCGGTGAGAGCGGCAATCGCGTGGTCGGTGCGTTCTCGCGCGGTGTCGAGTTCTTCAAAGGTGATCACGCACGCCGCCGTGTCATCGGCGCTCCAGCCGCGCTGTTTCATTTGCGCGAGAAGATTTTCGCCGACGGATTGGCCGATCTGGCTGGCGGACATACCGACATACGGAACCTCGGCCATGAACTTTCCGTTCCAGAGAAATTGATCATCGATCGCCACCACCTTCATGCCTTTTTGTTTGGCTTTGGTCATGATCGCCGGTCCGAGCTGCACGTCGGGCGTGCAGATAACGAAGCCCTGGGCGCCGTCGACCGCGATGTTGTCGATCGCGCGCATGACTTTTTCGCTGTCCTGCGTGCCGAGTTTGATCACGGAAAAACCGAGTTTCGCGCCGGTCTCCTCCGCGGATTTCTGCTCATATTGAAACCACGCCTCTTCGGGCTGTTTTACGAGAAAACCGATTTTGATAGGCCCGTTGGTAGAAGTGTGATCGGTAGCAGCAGCGGAGGCCGTGGCGTCTTTGCGCGCGCAACCGGTGGTGAGTGTCAGCAGCGCGCTCAGCGCGAAGATCCAGGGGATTGATCTCATGGTCGAAAACGTTGGGTCAACTCGCTCGGAAAAGAGCGCGGTTCGGATTCGTCGGCGAAACCGGATGGGGATGAAAGGACGAGCATACTTGACCGTAATGCTGATCGAGTCGAGTACAGGCTGGGTTGCACGGTGGTCATGGTTCGCGCAGAGAAATTTCCTTCCAGTTAGTCACATCGATCATGTTATCGGCCCATCCGACAACACTGGGGTGAACCAGGTGTGCGTTGCTCATTTCAAAGATGGGCGCGTAGGGGACTTCCTGCGCGAGGAGCTTTTCCATCGCGTCGAAATCATGTTTGCGTTGCTCCGGGTCGAGCGCGCTTTCGGCGTCGCGAAAATAACGATCGTACTCAGAGTTTGAATACCCGGCATCGTTGTTCGGATTGTTGGTACTTGCCAGTTGCAGCGGATCGAGCGCGTCGTCCCAACTATAGAGCCAATCGTCGAGCAGACATTGGTACTGTTTAGTGCGGAGGGCATCGAGATAGATTTTGAATTCCGCCGGGCGCACGGAAATCCGGACGCCGAGATTTTTGGCCCACATCTCCTGGACGATTTCGCCGATCTTGGGAATGTAGCCGGCTTGGCCATTCAACATCAGTTCCACCGGTGGAATCTTGGCGGGATCGGCATAGCCTGCTTCGGCCAACAAACGTTTCGCCTCGGCGAGATTGAGTTCACACGCTGAGGAGTGAGGCGGATGGTAGCCGCCGGTGCCGTCACGCGTGAGTGAAAAAGCCGGCACTGCGATGCTTTTGAGAACGGCGCCGACGAGTCGATCGCGGTCGATCGCGAGGGCGAAGGCGCGGCGCACGCGAGGGTCGTTGAATGGAGGACGAGCGACGTTAAACGTCAGGTAATCGCTGCGTAAATATGGATCTCGCCGCAGCTCATCGGGATGTTGAGCAATATAAATGGCGGCTTTGTCCGGAGGAAATTTGTAGGTCGCATGGAGTTGACCCGCGCGAAAGGCATGCTCTTCGCCCTGTTCATCGACCATCGGGAGGAAGCGGATGCCGTTGAGCGAAACGTGTTCGGCGTCCCAATAGCGTGGATTTTTCACTACTTCGACGACTTTGTTGCCGATCCAGGTTTTCAAAATGAAAGGCCCGTTAGAAACCATATTTTCGGGCCGCGTCCAGGCACCACCACGCTGGTCATTTCCGTGGAAACGCGTCACGCTCGCTTCGTGTACGGGATAAAACGGTGCGCTCGCCAGTGCTTCTAATAGATAGGGCGCCGGATGGGATAGCGTGAGAACGAACGTGCGACCATCGGGAGCGGCCGCACCCAGGCTGGCGGGATCAGGATTGCGACCAGTGATCAAGTCTTCAGAGCCGCGAATCGCGAATCCGGCGGAAGCGGTTTCCGAGCCGAGCTTAGAATTGTAAATGCGACGGAACGTGAAAACAAAGTCTCGCGCTGTCAGCGGATCGCCGTTGGACCACCGCAAATTCGGTCGTAGATGAAAGGTGTAGACTTTTCCATCGCCCGAAATTTCCCAGCGTTCGGCCGCCCCCGGTAGGATCGCTTTGCCGTTGTTGCTCATGGTGACGAGATTTTCGAAGATCGCGCCGAAGATTTTAAGCGTGATGGCGGAAGTGTTGAGGGCGGGATCCAGATCCTCCGGATCGGCGCTAATACTCATCGTGAGCACCTTATCGTGAATGCCGCGTTCGACGTCGCTTTGCTTATGGCAACCAAAAAGCAGCCCCGTGAAAATGAGGAGGCCGCAATGACTGCGGAAGTGGCGGCTGGCGCTTAGGTTGTAGCGGGTGCGAAGGTGGCGGCTAAGACGAAGGTTGGCCATGAGCGAAGATGGGTGGAAGCGGACTTCGAAGCAGCAAGTTTGGTCGAAACGAAGCGAACTCGGAAAGGTAGCCGGCGGCGCGTCTTGTCACGCGGGGCGGCTTGTGGCCAGCTTGCGTACAGTGGTACGCGAAGCAAATTTTCCCGGCGAACTGGCGGCGGTTTTACTCTGCGGCGGACGCTCGTCGCGCATGGGCGCGAATAAGGCGTTACTGCCGATCGAAGGGCAACCATTGTGGGTTCGGCAATGGCGCGCTCTGCGAGAAGCTACGGGGGTCGCGCCGTTTCTTTCGCTCCGCGCCGGCACGGAAGCGGATGTGGTCGGGATCGCGGACCCCAAGCCGAAGCTCGTGATCGACGATGGCTCATCGGGGCCGTTAGGGGGAATTTTGGCGGCTTTGGAGACGGCGGAGAACTCACCAACGGCGACGACCTCCTCCACATCGGCCGTATTGGCAGCGACCTCAACGGCAAAGAGCTCAGTGGTGGCGACGCACCTCGCTGTTTTGGCGGTGGATTTGCCATTTGTGACGCCGGCGTGGTGGCAACGTTTGCTGCGTGCGTGCGAGCCCGCACGCGGCGCGGTGGGTCGGCAAGAAGATGGGCGAGGGTGGGAGCCGCTGGCGGCGATTTATCCGGTGGCGATGCGAGGTGCCTTTGCCGACGCGAAGGCGCGTGGGACGTTATCACTGCAAGCGCTAATCGCTGCCGCTATCGAATCGGGCGAACTCGCGGAGCTGCCCATCGGGGCCGATGAGAAGCTGCTTTTTCGTAACTGGAATACCCCGGAGGATGTGAAGGACTCTTCTACATAGCAGCGCAGGAGCGCCTGCGCTCCCACGCGCGCCCCGCGCCGTACCATTTAGCTGAGCGCCGCCCTAGGCGTAACGCTCTTCCTTAAACGGATCAGCGCCGTTGCTGTAACCGCGCACTTCCCAGAAGCCTAGTTTGTCGCGTTCGAGGAAGGTGATCGCTTTCACGAATTTGGCGCCTTTCCAGGCGTAGAGTTTCGGGATGATTACTCGCGCGGGACCGCCATGCTCGCGCGGCAAAGGCGCTCCGTCGAAGTGGGTGGCGACGAGCACATCGTCATCGAGGCATGCTTCTAACGGTGCATTCGTCGAGTACCCATCGTAGCTCGTGAAATAGACAAAGCGCGCTTCCGGCTTCGGCGCGGCTAATTCATACAGCGTCGTGAAGGCTACGCCGCCCCAGCGGCAATCGAACTTGCTCCAGGTGGTCACACAATGAAAGTCGCTCACGTCCTCGACCTGCGGAAGCTGGTTAAACGTCTCCCAACTCAGCGACTGCGGTTTCGCGACCAGCCCATCGACCGTCAGTGTCCATTGAGCGATGGGAATTTCCGGCTGTATCCCCAAATCCAATACGGGGAAACCTTTCGTCAATTTTTGTCCAGGAGGCAAACGCTCGGGCGACGCTTCTGCGCGCGGCCGTACGCCGCTCGCGACCTGCTTTTCGGCCCAACGCTGCTTGGCCAGAACGTAACGATCCGATGACATAGCAAAACGATCTGCCAATTTCTCCGTCGCGGCAAGAAGACGCCGCCGCCTAACTACGAGGTCCCCATCTGCTCAAGCGCCTGATTGATCGCTTGGCGGCGGCGCGCGTAGTAAACCGCGAGGCCGCCTTGATAGATGACCGAAACGACGGCGACCACAATGTAGGCGACCAGCCAAAATTGACGCATCAGAATAATAAATTGATCGGTGGTCATTCCGCTCTGTGCAATGTAAGCCTGAATATCTGGCGTCAGTTGCGAGCGAATGAAAACCGGGTCGAACGTCATCAATCGTGCGATGCAATAAAATAGAATCGTGAGCAGCAGAAGCAGTTGTGCGCGAATCGCCCAGTTCAAGCCGCGCGAATCCGTGCGAGCGAGCAGGGTCGCCCCGTGCACCTCGATCGCACCAGTTCCGGCCGCCGCTAGGCCGGTTAATGCGCCCAAGCTAAAATGTCCGGCTGCGGAAATCAGTGCGAAGGCGCCCGAGGTCCACAGCACGAGGCGCCCGTCGAGACCCGCGATACGGATCACGCGGAACAGAATTTCTGAGGGCAACGGAGGCGGTTTCGGCAGTCGAGGCATGGTTCAGAGCAAAGAGCGGACAAAGCCCACTCGCATGGATGCTTGCAGCTGCCGGACAAATTAAAAGGTTATAAGGATCCTGTGAAGTCTTCGTTCCCCTTTCGCATCGAATTTCCGTCCGAGTTACCGATCAGCGCACGCGCCGGAGAAATTATTGAGGTCTTGCGCAAGAACCAAGTCGTGATTCTGGCGGGCGAAACGGGCTCGGGCAAAACCACGCAGATTCCGAAAATGTGTTTAGCCGCGGGCGGAGGCGTCAAGGGAAGGATCGCTTGCACGCAGCCGCGACGCGTGGCGGCGCTGTCGGTTTCGCGGCGTGTAGCCGAAGAACTCAATGTTTCCTGGGGTCGTGAGGTCGGCTGTAAAGTGCGCTTCGACGACCACACGTCGAACGCGACGGTGGTGAAATTTCTTACCGACGGCATGCTGCTGGCCGAGGTTCAAAACGATCCTCAGCTGCGGGCGTACGATACGATCATCGTCGACGAAGCTCACGAGCGATCTCTCAACATCGATTTTCTACTCGGACATTTGCGGCAGCTGCGCCATCAGCGGCCAGAACTTCAAATCGTCATCACCTCAGCAACGATCGACACGGCTTCATTTTCCAAGGCTTTCGACGACGCTCCGATCATTGAGGTGTCCGGCCGCACCTATCCGGTGGAAGTCATCTATTCGCCGTTGGACGGACTCGGTTCGGATGCCGAAGAGAGCGACGAGCCGGCTGCGAAAGCGGAGGCACTGCACTATATCGAAGGGTCGGTCGGGGCGGTTGAACGCATTCTCAATGCGAGCCAGTCGGGTGACATCTTGGTGTTTATGCCGGCGGAGCGGGACATTCGCGAACTCCGCGAATTGCTCGAGGGACGCCGACTGGCCGGCTGCGAAATCGTCACGCTCTTCGGCCGCCTTTCCAACGCAGAGCAGCAGCGCGTGTTTACGGGAAGCTCGCGGCGCAAGATTATCATCGCGACCAATATCGCGGAAACGTCCCTGACAATTCCGGGGATTCACTACGTCGTGGACACAGGCCTCGCGCGGATCAGCCGCTACGCGGCGCAGGCTCGCACGCGGCGTTTACCGATTGAGGAAATTGCGCAGTCGAGCGCCGATCAGCGCAAAGGCCGCTGCGGCCGCGTGGCCGACGGCGTGTGCATCCGTCTGTATTCGGAGCAGGACTACAATGCGCGACCACGCTTTACCCAACCGGAAATCCAGCGGGCGAACTTGGCGGATGTGATTTTGCGGATGAAGGCGTTCGGCCTCGGCGACATCGAACGTTTTCCTTTCATCAACATGCCCGCGACGAAGGCGATTCGCGCCGGTTATGCTTTGCTGGAAGAACTCGGCGCGATGGAAGCAGCGTCGTCGTTGGCGCCGAAAAGCGTAGCGCCGAGTGAGCCCACCATCGAAGGCGAAGAGACGCAGGCTTTCTCGCGCGTGCTCACCCCGCTCGGTCGTGAACTCGCGCGCTTGCCAGTCGATCCGACTGTGGGACGTATGATCTTGCAGGCGCGGGAAGAAAAATGTCTGCGTGAAGTCCTCGTCATCGCGTCGGGCTTATCGATTCAAGATCCGCGCGAGCGCCCGATGGAAGCGCGCGAAAAAGCGGACGCGGCGCACCGGCGATTCAGTCATCCCGATTCCGATTTTCTGGCGCTGCTGAATATTTGGGAAGCGTTCCACGATGAACTTGAAACGCTCTCACAATCGAAACTGCGCCGTTTTTGCCGGGACCACTTTCTGAGCTACACGCGATTGCGCGAGTGGCGCGACGTGCACGCCCAACTCGTCGACGTCCTCGGTGAACGCGAAGAGTTTCGCGCGACCTCCGTTTTCGATGGCATGGCGCCGAAGAAACGCGAAGAGCCGATCAACACCTTGCTCGCATGGAGCACGCCCGCGTACCGATCGATTCACCGAGCGATCCTGGCCGGACTTTTAAGCAATATTGCAGTGCGCGATGAAGAGACGGGTTTGTACAAAGCGACCCACGATCGCCGCGTCGCGTTGTTTCCCGGATCCGCTTTATTCAACCGCTCCGACAGCAAGAGCCGCGAGAATCCGCGCCGCGGTGAAGGGAAGCCCGAGGTAAAATCGGCACGCTGGATCATGGCTGCGGAAATCATGGAAACCTCGCGGCTCTACGCACGAACCGCGGCGCGGCTCGATCCTACGTGGGCGCTCGATTTGGGCGCGCATCTTGTGCGGATGAGTTACAGCGATCCCTTTTGGCAAGTGGAGGGTGCGCGCGTGTTGGTCAAACGGCGCACTCGGCTCTACGGACTGGAACTCGAATCGCGCGCGGTCGGCTTTGGTCGCGTCGATCCGCGCGCGGCTACGGAGATTTTTATTCGCGAAGGCTTGGTCAACGACACGATCACTTGGCCGTACGCATTTCTGGCGCACAACCGGGCCGTCCGCGAACGTATTGAAAATCTCCTGACACGAGCCCGGCACAGCGGCTACATGAATTTGGACGAGGCGATTTACCGCTTCTATGCGAAGCGATTGATCGATGATCAAGGCGACGAGGACCCTCTTGAGCCGATTAGTTCCGTCGCGGAACTGACGGCACTCGTGCGCGCACATGAAGGCGCGGAGCCAAATTTTCTGCGCATGGCGGAAGACGATCTGCGCGATCCGGAAGAACTCCTGCACGACACGACGGCTTTTCCAGAAACCTTGCCAATCGAAAATCGCGCTCTGCCGCTTAACTATGCTTACAAACCTGGGCAGGCTGATGACGGCGTGACGCTCGAAGTGAACGTGCGCGATGCATCCGCGCTGACGCCCGCGGCGCTCGACTGGGCGGTGCCTGGGCATCTCGAGGCGAAGGTGGAACACTATTTGCGAGCGACCCCGAAGGAGTTGCGCAAAGCTTTCGTGCCGCTGACAGAAACCGCGCGGACGCTAACTGCGGATTTGCGCGCGCAGAGCGGTTCGCGGAGCGTCGGGCTGACGCTGATCACGGCGCTCGCGGCGGCGGTCGAGCAGCGTCATCGTATTCACATCGACCCGACATACTGGGCGGAGAAACCATTGCCGGAGCATTTGCGAGTACGGGTGCGTTTGGTCGACGACCAAGGGAGAGAAGTCGCCGCAGGGCGCGATCTCGCAGCCGTCCATACTGAATTGGCGGCGCATAGCCGGGAGTTAAGCCAAGTTGCCTCGCGAGAAGATCCGGCCACGTGGCAGCGCGCGCGGGCGCGCTGGGAAAAAAGTGAGCAGTCCACCTGGGCTTTCGGTGACGTGCCGGCGGAGGTGCTGGTGGCTGAGCAAGACGGCGTGCCGGTGCGCGCGTATCCGGGGCTGCGTGCAGGAGATCATGGGGTGAGCCTGCGGCTTTTCAAAACACCGGAAGCCGCCGTGGCAGCGAGTCGGCTGGGCTGGCGTCAGTTGATGGAAATAGGGCTGCGCCACGAGCTCGTCTGGTTGCAGAAAGACGTGAAGCGATTGCGCGTGATCGGTCCGGCTGCGTCGACCCTTGTATCCGGTGATGAATTACAGCGCGACGCCTACGAAGCGATTCGCGAGTGGCTCGTTGATCCGGAGCGCGCCGGCCCGGCGGACGGTTTCAAAGCTGCTCATTTCGAAACTGCTTTCGCGCAGGCGAAGCAAGATTTGCGGGCCTCGGTGAGTAAATTAACCGATGAGTTGCGCCACATCCTCGAGTTGCGGCAAACGCTGCTGGTGCATCCAAGCCCGTATGTGGAATTGGCGGCTGATCTCGCCGCGCTGTTGCCCAAAGATTTCTTACGCACCACCCCCTATGCGCGGCTCAATTCGCTGACCCGTTATTTGCGGGCGATGAAATTGCGGGCTGACCGCTGGCGGCAAAATCCGGCGAAAGATCGTGAGCGAGCGGCGCAGTTAACCGCCTATCAACGCAAACTTGCGGCGTTGCGGACGAGGTTCGCGGGAAATGATGCTTTGCGAGCGACGTTGGAGTCGCTGCGCTGGCTGATTGAGGAACTGCGAGTGAGTTTTTTCGCGCAAGAACTCGGAACGAGCGAACCGATTTCTCCAGTGAAACTGGATCGCCTTTTCGCGGAAGCAGAACTCGGAAAAATTGTGGCCGTGTCTGCGGACGAGCGTTCGCCGGAGATGAGCTCGCAATCGAAGCTCGCAGAAAGCTCCTTGGGCCAAGCGGACAGAGCCACTCTGAAAAACAAAATGGCGGCATCGAAGAACGATTTGGCGAAGCGTCCGATTTCGGCCATCGAGAATAAAGGCGCGCCGCTGAAGAACCTGAATGCACTTGATTCGCTTTTCCGGCGTTAAACGAGTGGATTCGTTGCGATTCAAGTCACGTGCGGTTTGACGCTTTTCGCACGAGCTTTCATCTTAGCTGTGAATGAAAAAGTTACTGACGGTCCTCGCTGTCTGTGTCGCCGCACTCGTCGCTCACGCCAAGGTCGTGACTAAAGTCGTGCCGTACGAACACGACGGCGTGAAACTCGACGGATATCTCGCCTACGACGACTCCCATTCCACGCCCCGCGCTGGCGTACTCGTGTTTGGCGAGTGGTGGGGAATTAACGATTATGCAAAGAACCGTGCGGAAGCGCTCGCGAAACTTGGCTACGTCGCCTTCGTCGGAGACATGTATGGCTCCGGTCAGTCGACCGAAGATACGGGCAAAGCGCGTCAGCTCGCGGGACAATTTTACGGTAAACCAATCATGGCGACGCGCGCGAAGGCCGGGCTCGATGCGTTTATCAAAACCGGTTTGGTCGACGAAAACCGGATCGCTGCGATTGGTTACTGCTTTGGCGGAACGGTCTGTCAGGCACTCGCGTACAGTGGCGCGTCGATTAACGGCATCGCGATTTTTCACGCGGGCCTCATTCCGGCGCCGATCGATACGATGAAGGAAACGCATCCGAAATTTTTGATCATGCAGGGCGCGCTCGATCCGAATGTTTCGCCGGACGATATCAAGGGCTTCAAGCAATCGCTCGATGACGCGAAGGTGGATTATCAATTCATTCTCTATTCTGGCGCCGTACACGCGTACTCGAATCCGGACGCAGATCGTCTCTCCGCGAAAAACGGCTTGAAGGGCATCGGTTATAACGAAAACGCAGCGCGCCGTTCCTGGCGTGAGATGCAGAACTTCCTCGATGAAGTGTTCGATCGGAAGAAAAAGTAAGCTCGAACGGTAGATCCTATCTCACGGTAGATTCTATCTTGATGCGGTTTTAAAGTAACCGCGTTTGTGGAAGGCGGGCCCTGCGCAATACGGCAAACGCCCGCATCTCACGAATGCGGCTACGCAACGAATAGGCTCGCGGGAAGGCGAAATGAATTTCGCCTTCGAAAGCGGTGACGAGTGACCGCACCTATGCGGGCTGACTGCTGTCGCGTGCGGCCAGAGCCGCATCACTAAAACTCGCTGCTGCTCGGTCACTATTTTCGCAGTTTCTTGACGAGAAATATCTCGATGACGCGGATGGTTTCCGACGAGATGGCGGCAATGAACTTGGAGACAGCGCGCAAGCTGGTTGCTCAGTGTCGCGAGAAAATGGATACGGCTTATCAAAAACCCGTGTTCGACGAGTGGGTGGTCGTTTCCTTCGCCCCGGCTCCGGCGTTGGCTGACATTTTGGCCTACGAAGGTCCACGCGCTGAGACCTACAAAAAATCTCTGCACGCCGACTCGGCTCCGCTCGCGCGCGAAATGCAAGATCACGCGTATGAGATCGGCGACTTTGAATTTGTCGGCGACGCCCGCGGTTCTCATTTCGATGCTTGCGTGCGGATCGGTAATCGAACCTACCTGCTTTGCAACAACACCTACGGCACGCTCAGTGATCTCCGGCAAGACGCGCGCTGGTTAAAAGCGCAAAAACCTTTCGTCGACCTCACTGAAAAGTTCCGCACCGATCCGTTGAGTTGAAGAGAACTAAGGTCCTGGTCCGATTCATTGGAAAATTCGGCCACTTCGCTTTTAGCCGTCGGCGATGGCGGTGTACACGCGCCGCGCGCGGTTCAAGTGCTCAGCAATCCGTCGTACACAAAATAAGCGTAGCCGGCGATTAGGATGGCGGCGACGGGACGGGGGAGGCGGCCTGCAATGCTTACGCAGACGAAGTGGATGAACAGCGCGCTCCCGAGGAGAATTACGGCGGGCTCGAAATGGGGTCCGAGTTTCATCGGACGAGCCAAGGCGTAAAGGCCAACGCAGAGAGGGATGCAAATATGGCTGTCGCCGATTTGCGAAGCGTAGACGATGTCAGCCCGCGATTTTTTCGCGTAGTAAAACGCTAGCACCGCGTTGGGCAAAACCATGAGCCATCCACTTAACCAGCCGAGATGAGCCACACTAATAAAGCCAGTGTGCTGGTTTTCTAGCCAGTGGATCAACCAGTCCAAGCTTTCGTACAAGACCCACGCTCCGGCGATCACGAGCAAGAAATCGAGATAAAACCAGCCGCTGAAATGTCGGTTCTGACGGATATTCTGCTTGAGCACGTCGAACACCTGGAAGAATTGCCAAAAAATAAACAAGCCGACTAGGACCAGACCGTCGTTGAAGCTCAGCTTTTGATCTGCGCCCAACGCCCAAACTGCGCCGGTGAAGAAAGCCACTGCCGCCATCGTCAATAGCAGCGAGAGCCGGCTCAAGCGCCGCTCTGCATCCAGTTTTCCAGCATTTTTTTTCGGTGTGGCAGCGCCTTTCGTGCTCTTGGCGCCCTTGCTGGCGGCAGCCGATCTCGATTTTGCTGCCGGCACGATTTCCATCGGCCAAATCAACGCGGGGACCGCGAGGACCAGTGCGAGATTGGTGACGTTGTTGACCAGACAGTTGACCATCACTTCCTCGCCCGGCCGATGGTCGCGCAAGATCAAGTAGACAAACACCAGATTGCCCAGCCCCGAGCAGTATGGTGTGATCAGAGTACCGAGAGCGGTGCCCTCGAGGCCATGTTTGCCCATCGCTTCCAGACGCCAAATCATCAGGAACGACGACGCCAAAAAGAGCGCCAGATAAGTTACGGGATGATCGAGCCCGAGCGCGCTGATCAATTCGACGATCACGTTACTTCGTCCGTAACCTAACGCGTAAGTTGAGCCGCGAACCCAGGCGTGAGAGTTTAACTTCTTCGCCGAACGTGCGCGAAAGATTCGCGCTTGTTAAAACCTTTGCGCGTTCGCCGGCTTCGACCACGGCGCCCGATCGCAGGAGTAATGCATGCGTAAACGCCGGGACGATTTCTTCGACATGATGAGTCACAAGCACCAGCGCGGGGCTGCGTGGGTCGCGCGCGAGCGCATCGAGAAATTGAAGAAATTCTTCACGCGCTACTGGGTCTAAACCCGCGCAAGGCTCATCGAGAATTAGGAGTCGCGGCCGAGCCATCAATGCGCGCGCGATTAGCACCCGTTGCCGTTCGCCTTGCGAAAGAAAAATCCAGTTCCGCTCTTCCAGATGCGCGAGCTTGACGTGTCGAAGCCAACGTCGCGCTGAGGCCCAGTCGGAGCGACTTGGCTTGGCCCACAAATCGAGCTGCGCGAATTTTCCGCTTACGACGGTTTCGAGCGCGTTTTCAGCAGGTGGTATCGATGGCTGCAGCGCGCTGGTGACCAACCCGATGTGCACGCGCAAATCGCGCCAGTCGGTTTCGCCGTAACGTTTGCCGAGCAAATTAATTTCGCCCGACGAAGCGGAGAGATAGCCGGTCAGCGATCGGAGTAACGAAGTCTTGCCGCACCCGTTGGGCCCAACAATTACCCAATTTTGACGAGGCTCTACCCGCCAGCTGACGCCATTGAGGATAACAGTTTTAAGCCGTTCCAATCGGAGATTAATCACCTCCAAAATCGGTTTCCCCCGCTTTCCTAACGGGGGCTTTCCCCGGGCGGTATGCAGTCGAGTATTTTTGTTCCTAGCTTGTTGAAAATTTATTGCGAAACCTTTCTGCATCGCCATTGACGATAGGCGAAAGCTGGCCGAGTCAGAGCGAAAAACGCGTGTCGCGGTCAGAAATATTCCAGCCTCAGCTAACTACTCACTAAACACGTGATACTGTTGGATGGCCGGCCTGTTTTGCGGGCCGGCCATTTTTGCAACTGCGCGCGATTCCATCGGCTTGCGCAGAAAGTAGGGGAGTGAAAATGAGCGCGGGCGACTGCGTTTTTTTATTTCAGAAGGAGACCATTTTCGCCGCTGTAGCGGTGACAGCATGCGTGGTCTCGCCTATTTGATTTTTCTCTTTGCGGCGGCTCAGGTCGCCTGGGCGGGACGCGCGTTCACGATCATGGCTTACAACCCCGACAATCTCGTCGGAGTGGATGGCCGCACCGCTTCGGAAGAGTATTTGCCGCGTCGATACACGCGGGCACACTTGCTCACGAAGCTGAACAACATCGCGCGGGTCGCCCTGCAGGTAGAACCAGAGCGCGGACCCGATGTGATTCTATTTCAAGAATTCGAGCGCGACATGAACGCGGGCCATTACACGTACGACTACGACGGGATGTTGCGTCGCTATCAGGACGTGCAGATCGAGCAAATGCTCGGCGAAAATTTCACGCCCGAAATCGGACAAATTCCCATCGAAGGGCTGCTCCTAAAGATGTTCGCCGATCGCGGCATGAAAGGGTATCATGTAATTTCGGCCGATGATGCGATCCTGCCCGACTCGCGTCATTATATCACGCACCTAAACGTGATCTTCACGCGTTTTCCTGTCGGCATCGTCCACACGTATGTCGTGCCTGGCGCGCCCGCGATGATGGAAGCGCAGGTTGAGGTGGAGGGTTATCCACTCTATTTATTCAACGTTGATTGGGCGGAAAATCCGACCACTCGCACCGCGGAAGAACTGCGGATCCAGGCCGCTGAGATTTTGCGAGCACGTCTCGACGAAATCTTTAGTGTAAATCCCAACGCAGACGTTCTGCTCGCGGGAGATTTCAATTGTTTCTACGACCAGAAATTTCGCTATCCTTGGCCGCGGACGGCGTTGCACGACGTGCTGCGCGTGCGCGGAGACGAGCTGCTTTTGCGCAACAGCTCTGATTATCTCTATAACCTTTGGTATGAACTGCCATCGACGGAACGGGCGAGTGAGATTTTCGCGGAAGGCTGGGGATCCTTCATGCAGATGATCGTCTCGCGCGGCATGTATGATTTTCGCGGTATTCAATATGTGGATAACTCTTTTCAAGTTGCGGCATTTGAAAATGTGAATGCGAACGAAGACGGTACGCCCTACGCCTGGAATTTCCACGGCACCGGCGCTGGTTTTTCATCGCATTTCCCGCTAGTCGCGCACTTCACGACAGTTCGCAATAATCGCGCAGACCAGTTTATCCAGCTGCCGCAGCATCAGCGTCCTGAGCTAAATCAAAGCGTTCACGCGGCTTCCAACTGAGTGCACATTGCCACGCCTGGCGAGCAGGGGCACTTGCTTTTTGCATTCGAGCAGGCGGAGGAAAAGCTCGCACTAAAATAGTAAGTGCCTGCTACACAGTATTATACTCGTTTCAACCACAAGCTGGCATGTTTATCGCAAGAGAGGAGGCTCCAGCTCCGGCAATGCTGCCGAACCTTAACATTCCAAAACTATACTTATATGAAAACGATTACCCGCTATGCCTCGATCTTGTCTGCTTGCAGCGTGATGGCCACCGCTGGCCTCTTTGCCGATAGCACCGCTGACACCTCGTCTAACACAACCACAAATTCCGCTTCCACCGTCCAATCGCCCAGCACTCAGGCCACTCCTCGGTCTGACAACACGATGGGCACGAGTGGCAGCTCCAACAACACGAGCCCGAATGCGAATTCCGCGGCGATGAATCCATCGAGTGATTCGTCGATGAGCAGCGCTTCCGTTTCCGGCTCGCTCTCGTCCAACGATCCGTTGGCTACTAGCCTGCAGTCGACCGACTACGCGAATCGCAGTCAGCTCGCGCAAGAAGTTGACCAACGTATTGACGCCCAAAAAGAAACGCTGAAGTCGCTCAAAAAAGAGGGCAAACACCTAGACGGCCAAGCGAAGTCGGATTTCAAGGCGGCGTGGGATGACGTCGAAGCTCGCGAAAAGGATCTGAAGCACAGTGAACATCAAGTGCGCAATGCTTCCCAAGATCGTTGGGACGCAGCTCGCTCGCAGCTCGCCTCGAACTACCAGGCTTTCGAAGCCGCCGTCTCGCGTCTGCAGACTCAAATCGGCGCGGACACGATTAATAATTCGAGCACCAATAGCTCGACGATGACCAAGTAATATTGCTGTTCACTGAGAGCAAATTTCTCAAACAGGTTGACCCCGGCCATTTTGCGCCGGGGTTTTTTTTGTGGTGCGATAAGCTGGAGCGCAAACATGGTTTCGACTGACCAAACCACGCCATGTCTCGCGCTGCTGCTTCAACCAAGCCTCCGACTCTATCAGCCACGATCTACACATACTCCTCTTGTGACACGTGCAGGCGCGCGACGCTTTGGCTCCGTGAGAGAAATATTTCGTATCAGGAAATACCGATTCGGGAAACACCTCCGACGACTAGGGAACTTCAACGCATGCTGAAGGCGCAGAGCGGAAATCTGAGCAAACTTTTCAACGTGGCAGGCCGCGATTATCGTGAGCTCGATTT
>FTDT01000065.1_pt1 | contig 25644 bp, 18 predicted proteins | sample 1640021 | NCBI WGS metagenome assembly FTDT01 (sample SAMEA3914869, study PRJEB12502) | metagenome | biome: forest; material: soil | place: USA | collected 2012-03-12 | depth 0.1 m | reverse complement strand
TTTCCGTTCCATGAATGGCGGCGGCACTCCTGCGTCTGCGGCGCGAAAAGCTGTGTCGGCTTTATTGTCACCAAAGAGCAACGCTGGCGGGTGCGGCGAATCCTACGCGAGGAGCGCCGCATAGCACGACTGCTCGTAAGATAGTACGCGGCGCTCAAATGGGAGAGTTTCGGAGACGGTGCCGTCAAAAAAAATTCCGTCACCGTTGTCCCCGATGCTGAAAAAGATTCCCCTTCTACGCGTGATCGTCGGCTCGCTTCTGGCCATGATCACTCTGGCCGCAGCCCCGCTGCGTGCCTATGACCACTTCAAAGTTGCGGTTTACTGCCGCGCTTACGAAGTCGAAAAAATGGCCGACCCGGCCTATCTCGAAGCGCGCTGGCAGGAGCTTTCCAGCCAGGCTCACATAGATAAAATCTACCTCGAGTCGCATCGCGACTTGCTGATCGTGAGCGACGAAACTTTGGAAAAAGCGAAAGCATTTTTTCAAGCTCACGGAGTCCAAACGGCAGGCGGGATTACCTTCACGATTAACGAGAGCAATCGCTTCCAAACATTTTCCTACGCCAATCCCGAGAATCGAAAAAAAGTTCAGGAAATCGTCGAGCACACCGCGAAGCACTTCGACGAAATCATCCTCGACGACTTTTTCTTCACGAGCGCGAAAACATCTTTCGATCTCGAGGCTCGCGGCAATCGCAACTGGACCGACTTTCGTCTTGATCTGATGGCAGACGCTGCGGCGAACTTGGTCGTCGGCCCAGCGAAAAAAGTTAACCCCAAGGTCCGCGTCATCATTAAATATCCAAATTGGTACGAGCATTTCCAATCGCTCGGCTTCAATCTGGAAAAAGAACCCGGCATCTTCGCGGGCATTTACACGGGCACCGAAACGCGTGATCCCATCGCCAGCGCGCAGCATTTGCAGCCCTATCACGGGTATTCAATCATCCGATACTTCGACAATATCGCGCCGGGGCGCAACGGTGGCGGCTGGGTCGATACCGGCGGTTCGAAATATTACGATCGTTACGCCGAGCAGCTTTGGGTCACGCTTTTCGCCAAGGCGCCCGAGATCACGCTCTTCGATATTCGCCAGATGCATATTCCGCTCGATCAAGAGCATCTCGCGCCATGGAAAAATCAAAATACTTCGTTCGCTTACGGCGACTTGGAAAAACCGATTCAGCTCGGCGACGGCAAGTCCGGCCCGGCGACTACCTATGCGCGAGTGGCGGGCTTAGCGTTTGAGGAAGTCGACAAAGTGATCGGCGCGATTGGTCAACCACTCGCGCTCAAGAGCTATCGACCTTTCCATTCGGTGGGCGAAGATTTTCTGCAGAGTTATCTGGGCACCGCCGGTTTTCCGATGGAAATTGAAACAAAATTTCCCGACCAAGAACCGTACGTCTTGCTCACGGCGCAGGCCGCTAAGGATCAGGAAATTGTTTCCAAAATTGAAAAGCACGTCCGCACCGGTCACACCGTGGTGATCACGTCTGGTTTATTGAAAGCACTCCAGTCACGCGGCATCCACCAGATCGCGGAAATCGAAGACACTGGTCGCGTCGCGCTGGTGAAAACGTTTCAGGCCCGCTACCAGTTAGTGGAAGGCGAGAAGAGCATCCTCATTCCGCAGATCGGGTACCGCACCAATGATTCCTGGGAGTTAGTTTCTGCCATCGACGGCGACAACGGTTGGCCTCTCTTGCAGGACGCGGACTATATCAAGGGACATCTCTACGTTCTGACGATTCCGGAAAACTTCGCTGATCTCTATAATTTCCCCGAGCCTGTTTTGAATTCGCTTCGCGCGCTGATTACGCCGCATTTGCCGGTGCAGCTCGAAGCCCCTGGCAAGGTCAGCTTATTCGTCTACGACAACCACACCTTCATCGTGGAAAATTTCCGCGACGAAGTCGTTCACGCCAAGGCGCTGCTCATGCTCGATCAAACTCAAGCCGAGGACATTGTGTCCGGTGAAAAAATGGCGCTCAAGGTACGCGAAAGCCCAGCGGGCTGGGGACGTCCCGCCAAGCCGACTCACCAAGAGCTGAGCTTCGATCTGCCACCCCACTCCTTCCGCGCATTCCACACGCAATAAACAAAAAGCTGCAGTCGCTCGTAGACGACTGCAGCTTAGGATGATGGTGATGCCTAACGGGCCTCATGAGCCATGCTCGCGAGGCCAAAGTTTTTAGCGGAGCTTGAGAATATCGTGCGTGATGTGCCGCGCCGTGCGACGGTACAACTTCGGATTGCGCCACGGATGAATTTGCGGGGTGACCCCGATCCGCCGCGCCAGCGTGTTGTAGTAACGCGCGATTTCTAAATCAAATTTTAAGCGGTGGAAGAATCCCGCGAAGCGGTCGCTGTGATTCGCCCGATGCTGGCGCCACGCCGTAAACGGCTCATCCAACGTGATAACCTTGCCCCGCAACAACGCTCCAATTGAAAGCGCAATGTCCGAGCTCACCGACGGGAAACGATCCAGCTGGAGCGGCATTTCCGCTTCCATGACGTCGCGGCGCAGGGCCAGCGCGCTAGTTGGATAAAAATAGTCTAAATCCTGGGTCGCTTCGACTTGCTCGCGCGTGTCGATTCCGTGTGCCCAGCGATGCAACTTTTGGCCGACGACTTCACCTTGGCGGTCGATGTGCAGCATACTGCTCTGTACCATCGTAACCTCGGGATCTTCTTCGAACGCGTCGCAATAAGCGGCGAGTTTGCCACTCATGAAGACATCATCGCCATCCAGAAGAAAAATGTAATCGCCCTTGCTGCGACGAAACGCTTCCGCGATCGCGGTGGCCTGACACTGACGATAAGGAGCCCGCGTTTTTTCCGCCAAAATCGTGGTGATCGCATCACCGTAATTTTTCAAAATCGCCGGACCTTCATCCGTGCTGCCATCATCATAAACAATGATCTCATCTTCCGACGACATCTGCGTGAGCACAGAGTCGATACAGGCGCGGAGGAATGGCCCGTTATTATAATTGTCGATCAGGATGGAGCAGCTCATTCGTGGACGTTCCTTTGGTAAGTGGGGATTTGACCAGCGCAATCGCGATTGGTTGCTTGCTCCATGACTGTTGCAATTTACCTGCGTATAACCGGCCGACTGCAGAGTCGGTTGCAGCGATTTTGAGAGGAGATTTTGTATCCAAAAAAAGACTACGCAATAAATGTAGGCAATAGCCCTACTCGACGTGGCGGAACTTTTAGAAGGGGGAAACCCCCTAGAATTCCGAGGCCTTCTCGCAAATGATTTTCGCAAGCAAAAGCCTCGACTTGATCTAGGCCGGCTCTTCTTTTTCGCCATGGATCCCGCTCGCCTAACCCAATTGCACTTCCTCTTGGCCGCCGATGGCCGAATTCGTTGGGGCCTGATGGCGGCGATCGCCTCGATTTTAAAGACGCTGCCTGAAGGTCAACGCGCCAAAATTACGGTCGTCGACGGCGGCATTCCGGTAGACTTGATTGCGCGGTTGAAGTCGCAATTCACAGACAATAGCAAGGAAATCGAATTCGTTCCTTTCCGTTGGCCCGACGGGTGCGAGGCACCTGCGCTTGAAGGAAGCCGACTTACTTATGCGCGGCTCTGCGCGGCCGACCTGATCGAGAGCGACATCTGCGTTTATGTTGATGCGGATATTGTGGTGCGCAGTGATCTTTCGCCGCTCTTTGCGCGCGCGCTCGCTGACAACTCTGCACCGGTTTGGGCTGCGCGAAATCGTCCCGATGATTCTTTTCACAGTCAGCTCGGCCGCCAAAGTGCAGAGCTCGTGGCGGGCGTTCCGTCCAACGAACTTTATTTTAACGCTGGCTTTTTGGTCATCAACCTCGCGCGCTGGCGTGAGCTCAACGTGGCGAAACTGGGTTTCGATTTAGCTGCGAAATATCAATTCATCAGTCACGACCAGGATGCTCTCAACGTGCTTTTTCGCGGCCATTGGAAAGAACTCGAGGATCGTTGGAATTATCAACTGATCGATCGCACGACGTTTCCTGCAGACACTGCGGTGCTTCATTATTCTGGTCGCAACAAACCGTGGCATTCTGGTTATCCGACGCGGGTCCTCACGCCTTTCAAACAAGCGTTAAAAGCTGCAGGCTGGCCGCGTTGGCGCGCGCCGTTCTCGCTGAAAGAATGGCTCAGAAATTCTCGCTGGCGGCCATTTTTTAGTTCGCTGCAATATCGCTTGCGCCGCGCCCGTGGGCTCGAGGGGATCGAGCGTCGCTGAAGAAAGACACTTTCGCGAAACAGCGCGGTCTACAGTTGAACAAGGCCGCACTTGGCCATTGTCAAATCATCCGCGGTCCCCTCGTCTTCACGTATGCAACGTCGCGATTTCTTGTTAGCTGGTTTAGCTGCGTCTGCACTGGCCACCACCGGTAATGCCGCTGGTTTGACCGGAGCCCCCACCAAAACTCCGGGTCCGCGCGATCTGTATGAGCTGCGCGCGTACCGACTAAAAACGGGCGCGTCGCCCGATCTGCTTCATGCGTATCTTAAGGATTCACTGATTCCCGCGCTGCGTATGATCGGCGTGCATGATGTGGGTATCTTTACGGAACCTGAGGCAAAAGATGGTCCCGCGGTATGGGTATTGATCACGCATCACTCGGTCGAGTCAGTTCTTGGCGTGAATGTTGAGCTCAACGCTGGTGAAGACGTGCAGCGCACCGCCGCGGATTACTGGAGTAAAACCACGAAGGAAAATCCCGCGTTCGATCGAATCGATTCCTGGTTACTGCTCGCCTTCTCGGGTCAACCGCGCATCGAAATCCCGGCCGCGTCGCAGAAAAAAGAGGCGCGGATTTTCGAGCTTCGCACTTACGAGAGTTTCAACGAAGAGCGTGCGTTAAAAAAGATTTCCATGTTCAATTCAGGTGAAATCGGCGCGATGCACGAAGTTGGTCTGGCCCCTGTTTTCTACGGTCAGGCGCTGCTCGGCCGCGATTTGCCACACCTGACTTACATGCTTTCTGGACCTGATCGCGCCGCGCATGCTGAGCATTGGAAGGCGTTCAACGCCCATCCGGTTTGGGTAAAGTTGAAGAACGACCCGCAGTACGCGGAAACAGTTTCGAAGATCACTAGCCGCTTCCTCGTCCCCACCGACTATTCTCCGATCTGAGTCTGTGGCCGCTGTCTCTACCGCCGTGGCGCCAATTCGCTGGACTTCCGCTGCGGCGGTCGCGTTTTGGCGCCTTTGGCAGTGGAAGTTTTTCGGCTCAGTCGTGTTCTCGGCACTTTTTTTTGCCGGCTATTTCAGCCTGCTGAAGCATCCGGTCTATCCAGTGACGACGATGCCGGTGGTGGCGCTGGATCGAGCGATTCCATTTCAGCCTCAAGCGTTTTGGATTTATGTTTCGCTCTGGATTTATCTGCAGATCGCGCCGTGCCTTCTGTTGACGAAAACCGAAATTTGGACCTACGGCGCGGCCCTCTTGCTGATGGTCCTGATAGCGTTCTTTATTTTCTTTTTCTGGCCCACGCAGGTACCAAATTTTGCTCTCGATTGGTCGGAGCATCCCGGCTTCGCCTGGCTTAAACAAACCGACGCGAGCGGCAACGCGTGTCCATCGCTCCACGTCGCCTTCGCGATTTTCAGCGCGCGCTGGATCCACTTTATTCTTCAACGCATGCAAGCAGGTCGGCTGCTCCTCGCGCTCAACTGGATTTGGTCACTCGCGATTGTCTACTCCACCATCGCTACCCGCCAACACGTCACGCTCGATGTTTTTGCGGGAGCGGTGCTCGGCGCCGCGATGGTCTCGCTGCACTTCAGCTGGCTACGGGCACTGCCACCGGAGCGTTAATCGGTAGAATCGTTTCAAAACGACTTCCGCGTCCGACTTCACTTTCCGCCGAAACCGCCCCGCCGTGGCGCTCGGCGATCATCCGGACGATGGCCAACCCCATACCGGTGCCATCATATTTCCCTCCGGCGTGAAGCCTTTCGAATGGCGCGAAAATTTTCTGAGCATAACGCATTTCGAAACCGATACCGTTATCCTCGACGATCAAGTGGCGCCGCCCTTCTTTTTCAAATGCACTTACGCGCACGATCGGTGAAACGCCTTCGCGAGAAAACTTCAGACTGTTTCCAATCAAGTTGAGCAGTAATTGGTGGAGCTGAACCGCATCACCCCAAATTTTGCCGAGCGGGGTTGCCTCGATGCTGCCGTCGGTTTCGCGTAGGCGGATTTCCAAATCGTCGCGGACGTTTCTTAAAACAACGTCGAGATCGACCACCTTTTTCAGCGCCGGAAGATTCAGCGCGCGCGAGTAAGCCAAAATGTCGCTGATCAGAGCGCGCTGACGTTCGGCGGATGCTTCAATACGTGCCAAATACATTTGGCCCGTCTCATCGAGTTTCTCCTTATACTCAGCGCGCAAAATTCCGGCGTAAGCGGTCATTAAACGCAGCGGCTCCTTCAAATCGTGTGAAGCAATGCGCGCAAAATTTTCTAACTCGCGGTTCGCGTGCGCGAGTTCGCGGGTGCGGTCTTGCACGCGCGCGTCGAGCGTTTCGTTGAGATGCTTGAGGTCATTTTCGCGCGCATTCAATTGCGCGCTGGCGTGACGTAGTGCTTCAGACACTACACCGATCTCGTGTAGATCGGTGCGGGCCAAATTCAAAGGAGCGCCAGCGCCCAGAGCTTCCGCGTCAGTCATCAACGAACTCACCGCTCGATTCACGCCGCGCGCGACCCAAAGCGCCATCGTCGCAAGCACCAGGAATGACGTCGCTGATACCACGCCCGCGAGCAACAAGAGATGCTTTGCCGAAGCATAAAGTTCTGTCGTGGGAACACCCATTGCCACTGACCATCCCGACAACGTACAGCGGCTAAAAGCGGTCAACACTTCAATCCCCTCCAACGTTTTTCCGCCGAGAGTTTCTTCATCCGACCCGCGCGCGATGGCTGCCTGAACCGTATCGCGAGCTTTTTGTCCGACGTATTTGTCGGCCGAACGACTGCGCGCCGCGATGATGCCGTTTCGATCAATCAAGGAGATGACCCAATCGGAGGGCGTCTCGCCCGAATGCATCAACGTCGCGAGTTGGTCGGGAAAAACCGCATAATCCAAGGTATACTTCAGCGCGCCTTTCCGGAAAATCGGCACCGAAACATAGGCGACGTAGTGCTTCCTCGCGGTGCCGAAAATCAGGTTCGATATGTAAGTGCGCCCTTGCGTAGCGGCGGCGTGCGCCTCGGGTGTAATGACGACCTTGGGCAAAGGCGTGCCGTAGGGTTGTGAGGTGTTGATCAGCTGCTGACCGGCTGGATCGAGCAGAACGATCCACTGGCTATCGTTCGACGCGATTGCTTTCGCCTCGTTGTAAAGAGCCCGCAGATCGTCGTGCTCGAGAGCGGGTGATCCGAGCAATGCTTTCAAGAGCGACTCACGCTCGATGAATTCGCGATCGACGTGGCTAGTGAAGGCCCGCGCAGTAGAAGCCAAGCGCCGCTCCACCGCATCGTGCTCATTTCGATATGCCTGCCAGATGAGCAGACTGGTCAACGCCGCGGTTGGCACCATCACGACGGCCACCAACAGAGTTAAGCGGTTGCGTACAGAATCGCGCACGTATCGAGAAAAAGGCACAGAAAAAAGCTGTGCCCCCAACATGCGAGAAATCCGCGTTCGCGAGAAGAAATAAGTGAAAGATTCGCGCGGCCCGAGCGCACTGGCCGCAACCCGAATCACCACGCTGTGGGCCGTATCTCTCTATCCACTACAAACACCTGCCTGCGCGTCTCCGGCGCAGTCGAACTTTAACGCGCGAACGGATAAACGCTGAGCGAGCTCAACGAGGTTTTCTTCGGGGGCGCCACCACGAACGGAGCGGTTGATGCACGGTATGGAGACTCTTCCGCCTTCGGCAACTGTGCGCGGGTGAAAACATTCCGGCGAGTTTCCCGGTGCGTGCCGGTGTTGTAGCTCGAAGCCAGCTTGCGGAAATGAGCGATCAGCTCTTCCTGATGCAGCTCTTCTGAAATAATCAGGGCCGAGTCGATGTCCTCGTCGGTCAGGAAACCATCAAGCGCCTCGCAATTAGGACCGGTGACCCGGCGCAGTTGCGCACAGAACGCGCGGGTCGTTTCCCAGCCTAGCTCGGCGAAAAGCTGCGTGTCGATGATGGCGAGCTCGACCGCGATCGTGTTGAGATCGCCGCCGTTGCTCTGCCACAACTCGAGCATGACGCTGCGGATCAGCTGCGGAAAATCCTGCGGGATATTCTTGAGCGTACGGCGAATGGCCTGAAACCAGCTGCGAACGCCGGAAGCGTCTTTGCGCTGACAAGCTACCCGCAACGTATCCAGAGCGGCACTACCGACGCGCTCGCGGGTCGCTTCGCTCGAGAACGAAAATAGATAACGGAGCTGGAATGGATCCATCACGTGCGCGAGGAGATCGACGTCGCGGCCCGCATTCGATTCACAGTAGGCAACGAGTGCTTCAACCGAACTCTGGCCCATCAGCGAAAGACGCTTGATGGCTGACATGACCATTTCCATTTCGCTGCTCTGCAGCGCGCGACGCAGCTCGACCGGAGTCTGTGAGCGACCAAGATCGTATAAGCGATAGATCAGAGCCAGCGAGGTGGCCCGGCGGTTCAGTTCGGCGGCGCGAACCGTGCCGTTCATCAAATCAAGCGCCCCATGGCGCGCGTTGAAAACGTCGCGGATAATCGCATCGTCGTGCCGCAAAAGCAGGGTCTCACGAGATTCGTTGGCGGTAGGCATCTCTTCGGCAGACCTCTCGAGCTGAATTCCCAGGTGCTGAAAAAGAGAGTGTCTCTTAACAAGGCCCTTTTCGCAAAGGAGCCGGCTGGCAGGTGTGATTGTGGATGCGCTGAACATGCCCAGAGAAAAACCCCTAGCACCCATTATCGCAAACTTTTTTCACTAGTTTATAGCACTTTATTTGCATCTTTTTTGTAACGTAAGGGGATCTGATAGCGCCGGCCAACCCATTTTTGTTAACATACTGTAGTACAATAAGTTTCATGCCGAGTAGCTCCCTGCTTGCCTTCGTACGACAAAACAAATCTCCGGCCATATCCTATCTTTTTTACACAAAACGGCTCCGATTTTTACAATCCTGTCTGCAATTGGACCGCGTAAAAACGTAGAGAACGCTCTTTTACCGCCATTTGACTGCGTTATTTGACAACCACACGCGTAGGCCTTGTCGCTAGGCGCCCGAGTCATTCCAGTTTATAGACTTCCCCATCTTTCGAGGCTGGTTTTACTGCGAGGATGGTTACCCTCCTTTGTCGGAATAGCCGGTTTGTCTTGATTGCTTTCGTAGCCTATCTCCTCGGTCCGGGGACCTTACTTCATGCGGCGGACGGGACGTTGGATTCCCCCAATTTGGAAGTGGTAGCAAAATTGGAAGGTCCGCTAGTGACCGGCATCACGGTCTCTCGACGCGGCAGAATTTTCGTTAGCTACCCGCGTTGGACCGATCCACTCCAGTACTCCATCGCGGAAATCGTCGACGGAAAAGCGGTCGCGTTTCCCGACGAAGCAGCCTCTGGCGAAAATGTCCCGGCGAAAGATCGGCTCATCTCGATCCAAAGCGTGGTTATCGACTCTCAAGACCGTCTGTGGGCGCTCGATTCCGGAACCATCAATCAAGGCCCGACGATCGACGACGGCCCCAAGCTAATCGCCTATGATATTACCTCGCGGACGGCGTCAGAGAAGATCGCGATTCCCGAACAAGTGGCTCACCGCGACAGTTATTTAAACGACGCGCGCTTCGATCTGCGCCGAGGGAAAGGTGGCTACGCTTTTATTTCCGATTCGTCCACGCACGGCCTGAACGCGATTATCGTGGTCGATCTCGCCACGGGAGAAAGTTGGCGTCGACTCGATGGCAATCGCACGCTGCGGCCCCAGCCAGGCTTTCTTCCGCTGGTGAATGGAACACCATTGATGGTTCGCGAGCCCGGACAACGATCGCATCCGCTCGCAGTGGGTTGCGATGGCATCGCACTCAGTCCTGACGGTGCCCTGCTTTACTACTCACCGCTGACGGGGAAACATCTCTATAGCGTTAGCGTCGACGCATTGGTGGATCGCTCGAAAAACGATCAAACGGTGGCGCTCACCGTGGTCGACCTGGGTGATAAAGGCACCGCTTCCGACGGTTTGGCGATGGATGCGAAAAACCGGCTCTATCTCACCAGCTACGAGCATAACGCGATTTTTCGACGCAACGCCGATGGCACCATTGACACGTTGATCAAAGACCAGCGTCTCCAGTGGCCGGATACACTGGCGATTTCCCGCGACCATTTTCTCTACGTCACCGCCAACCAATTGAATCTGACGCCGCGCTTTCACGAGGGCAAAGATATGCGTCGCTCGCCCTGGTATATTTTTCGCATCCAGATCGACGCCGGGCCCGTAGCTCGCTGAGACGGCCCGAACTTTTTCGCGTGGCGCAACTCGCGCGTTAGCCGGAGCGCCCCGGAAACGTCAGTTCGGCGATTCCGCTTTTGTCGAGTTCGCCCAAACCGAGCGCGACCATGCGGTCGTACTGCAGTTTGGTCGCCGCAGCCAGCGGCAGCGCCAGATGGTTCTGCGCGCCGAGCGCCCAGGCGATGGTTGAGTCTTTCGCTGCGTGCGCGGCGGAGAAAAAACAGTCGTGCGAACGAGTTTCCATGTCCTCGCCATCGGTCTTCAACACTTGGGAATTCGCGCCGGTCAGTCCGAAAATCTCGCGCACCATCGGCAAATCTAGACCAAGAGCCTTTGCCAAGCCCAAGCCTTCGGCGAGTCCGGCCGTATTGATATTCATGACCATATTGACGAGCGCTTTGACCTGCGCGGCGCGGCCTGTCTGGCCGACGTAACGGAGCGCTGAAGAAAGTTTTTCCAACACGGGTCGAACAGTCGCGAAGGTTTTTTCGTCGCCGGCACACATCAGGAAGAGCGAGCCGCTGCGCGCCTGAGGAATCGACGATGCCATGCAAGCCTCGAGCGTGTGCGCGCCCGCCCGAACCGCGCGTTGCTCGATCTCGACGTGAACACCCGGACTAAGCGTGGCGCAGTTAATAAAAATTTTCCCTTTTGCGTCCACTAACAGCGAATCACCTGTCTCCAGAAAAACACTACGTTGAGCGGCGTCATCGGTCACGACCGTGAAAATAATATCCGCATTCGCGGTCACCTCCGCGAGGCGCGAGTACGCTGTCGCGCCCAGCTCCGCCGCAAGCGCATCAGCAGCCGCCTCATTCACGTCGTACACTGCGGTCACAACCTGCCCAATCTCGCGCAAGTGCCGCGCCATGTTTGATCCCATCCGACCGACTCCGACGAAACCGATGCGAGTTTTCATGCTATGAAGTTGAGTGAAATCCGCACGCCGCACGAGCGATTCCACGTTCACACGGAGCAGAAGTTCGCGGCGCTTGCGCTGCACGCACGACAAATTATCAACGGCAAGATGACCGTACCTCTTCAACTCGCCGGAGCCTTCGGCGCCGCGTTTCTTGCGGGCGCGATCAATTCCGTCGCGGGGGGCGGTACGCTGGTTTCTTTTCCCATTCTCGTTGCCCTCGGTCTGCCCCCGATCATCGCGAACGCCACCAACACCGTGGGGATTTGGCCGGGATCACTCGGCAGCATGTGGGGATTTCGCGAAGAACTGCGACGCGTGAATCGTCGCATGTTTTGGCTGCTGGTGCCCGCAGTGATTGGCGGGCTCGTGGGCGCGGTGCTCCTGCGCGTGACACCGCCGGGCGTCTTCACCGCGCTGGTACCGTGGTTAATTCTTTTCGCCACGCTCCTTTTCATGATTCAAGGCCCCGTACAGAAACGTCTGCGCTCGGTGGAAGCGGCGGAACATGCCGGTGCCAAATGGATGGCGGTCGCGATCGGAGCCGAACTCGCCGTCGCGATTTACGGCGGTTATTTTGGAGCCGGCATGAGCATCATGTCCCTGTCGGTTCTTGGACTGATCGGGATGACGGACATTTTGGAAATGTCCGTGATGACCAGCACGCTGGCTTGCGCGATCAACGGTATCGCCGGTCTACTTTTTGCGGTCGCAGGCCTAGTGAGTTGGCCTATCGCTCTTGCGATGACCACCGGTGCTCTGTTCGGGGGCTACGGTGCCGCGGGCTTCGCGAGAAAAATCGGCAAAGTAGCCGTCCGCCGATTCGTCATCATCGTCGGCCTCACTATCGCCGTCGTGATGTTGGTGAAGCTCGCGTTCTGAATCAGTTTATCCGCAAGCGCGGACTTTTTGGTACGCCCAAAAGTCCGCCCACCTTGGAAAAGCATATCAGTGCACTCGTGGCTCACCACAGTGGTTAATGTGCGACCGGCGAATTCCAGCCACCGCCGAGCGCCTTGATCAAGAGAACGCTCGCGACTAACCGCTGATTAACGGCCTCAGCGGCAGATAGCTGATTGGTCAACAAAGTCTGGTTCGCATCGATCACTTGCAGGTAAGCCGTGATGCCTTGGCGGTACTGAAGTTCGGTTAACCGAGCATACTCCTTCGCCGAAGCGACCGTCGCGTCGAGTGTCTCGCTCTTTTGGGCCAGCAAATGCAGATCCGAGAGTTGATCTTCGACGTCCCGGTATGCGCCGATGACGGAACTCTGATAGTTGGCTAACAACTCGCGATACGCGGCTTTGCGCTCTTGATATGTGCCGCTTAACTTTCCGCCTTCGAAAAGGGGCAAGTTAATAGTGGGGGCAATCGACCAAACTCGATTTCCCCAGCTGATCAAATCCTGGTGCTGCGAACTCTCCCAGCCTGCGGATCCGGTCAGCGAAAACGTGGGGAAAAACTCCGCCTTGGCGACGCCGATCTGCGCATTGGCCGACGCCAGCTTCGCTTCGGCCTCCGCGACATCAGGCCGCTGATTCAGCAACGTCGCTGGCAAGCCCGCGGGGACCTTTGGCACCGCAGTCGAAAGTGAGTGTGCCGCGATCGTATACTCCTCCGGGGTTTCTCCAAGCAGGATTGCAATCGCATGCTCCTGCTTCGCCCGCGAACGCTGCACCTCGATGACTTGCGCCATCGCGGAGTTGACCTGTGTCTGAGCCTGCAGCACGTCGGTCTGCAGAGCGATGCCGGCTTTCAACTTCGTCTGCGTGAGGTCGAGCTGTTTCCTGAAGAGATCGAGCGAGTTTTTATATATTTCGATCTGCGTGTCATAGAGCCGGATATTAAAATAGGCCTGCGCCACATCGGTCACGGCAGTTTGACGCACGAACTCTAGATCACGCTCTGAGGCGAGTTCTGTATAGCGAGCGGATTCGACTTCGCGCCGCACGCGGCCCCACAAATCCAATTCGTAGCTCAACGTAAATGGCACCGAGAATGTATTCGTCGTCTTGCCGCCGCCGCCAACCGCAACTTCGCCGCCACTCGGATTAGTCGTGGTCGTCGTAGTTGAACCGGAACTACCGCTGCCACTTGTCGTGGTGGTGGTTCCGCCCTGCCCCGCAAATGTGGTCACCTCGGACCGTCCGCGACGAAATGATGGCTCCAACGCAATGTCCGGATAAAAGTCTCCGCGCGAAACCTGCAGCGATGCGCGCGACTCTTCAACCCGTGCGACTGCCGCCTTGATGTCGAAATTCGCCGCGATCGTTCGCTCGGCCAATGCCGTCAATTCAGCGTCATTAAAAAGCGTCCACCACTGTGCGGGAATCACCGGCGAGGCCTGCTCGTCTGGATTGGCGCGTTTGAACGCGGTAGGGGTCGGCACGGTGGGCCGATGGTAATTGGGCCCGACCGCGCACGAGCACAGCGTCAATGCGCTGAGGCAAAGGCCTGCCTGCGCCATCACTCGTGAGGTTGAAGATTTCCGTCCGATCATAATTTATATAGAGCTTCGCGCAGGTGCCGGAGCGCCCACGGGTTTGGCACGACGACGATGGACCCAACTTTTCACGCGTGTAGTGAATTCATCGAAATAATAATATACGACTGGAGTCGTATACAGCGTCAGCACCTGGCTCACGATCAATCCGCCGACGATCGAAATGCCAAGAGGTGTGCGCAGCTCGGATCCATCACCTAGTCCGATCGCGAGCGGCACAGCGCCCAGCAAGGCCGCCATCGTGGTCATCATAATGGGTCGAAAACGAAGCACCGCGGCCTGGAAAATCGCTTCTTTCGGCTTCAAATTGTCCCGTCGTTCTGCCTCCAGAGCAAAATCGATCATCAAAATCGCATTCTTTTTTACGATGCCGATCAGCAAGAGAACACCGATCAGCGCGATGATCGTGAACTCCATCTGGACCGCCTTGAGCGCCAGCAACGCACCCACGCCAGCGGACGGCAAGGTAGAGAGAATCGTCAACGGATGAACCAGGCTCTCATAAAGAATCCCGAGTACAATATAAACTGCTACGACAGCCGCGAGAATGAGGAGCGGCATTTGGCTCATCGCATCCTGAAACGCCTTAGCCGAACCTTGGAAACTTCCTCGAATCGATGTAGGTACGCCTATCTTCCTCATCGATGCATCGATGGCTACACCCGCCTTGCTCAGTGAAACACCTTCCGGCAAATTGAAGGAAATCGTAGAGGCGACAAATTGACCTTGGTGATTCACCACGAGCGGCGTGTTGGTCGGACCAAACTTAGCAACTGCCGTGAGCGGAATTTGTGTGCCATTTGGTCCGATAAAATAGACCCCGCTCAAATCGTTCGGCCCCTGTTGGAACTGATTAGAGAGCTCCATAATCACATGGTACTGATTGAGCGATTTATACAACGTGGAGACCTGACGCTGCCCAAACGAGTCGTATAAAATCGAATTCACGCTGGCGACGGTCAGGCCCAAACGCGAAAGCGCTTCCCGATCATAGGTCAGGGTGGTCTGCAGCCCCTTCCCTTGCGCGTCTGAGTTCACATCGGTGATCTCAGGGATCTTCGTCATCGCATTGCGAATCTTCGGCTCCCACTGCTGCAACTCCTGATAGTCATCTGCCTGCAGCGTGTATTGATACTGTGCATTCGACGAACGACCGCCGACGCGAATGTCTTGAGCTGGCGAAAGGAAAAGCTGCGCGCCCGCGACCACCGCGGACTTAATGCGGATGCGATTAACCAAATCGTCAGCGGAGCCTTTTCGCTCCGAACGCGGTTTGAGCGCGATAAACATACTTCCACTAGCGCTTCCGCCGCGAGGGCCACCGCCGCCGGTCGACGCATTAACAGATGCCACTGCCGGATCGGCGCGAACAATCTCGGCAAATTGATCTACCTTCTCCCGCATCGCATTAAATGAAATGCTCTGGTCCGCCTGGATGCCGCCGAAGACTTGTCCGATATCCTGTTGAGGAAAAAATCCTTTTTCTATATCAATAAAAAGATATACGTTAAGGACGATCGTCGCGATCAAAATGACTACAATCAGCGGACTATTCCGAAGCGCCCAACGCAGACTGCTCTCATATTTACCCACCATCCAATCCACGAAATCCTTTCGACCGGAAATGTTATAAGTTTGGACGTGTCCGCCTTCGAGTTGAGGCCGATCTCCGCCAAATTTATCTTCGCTGTGTTCATCTTCGCCCTTCGGACGATTTTTTAGAAAACGAGCACACATCATCGGCGTCGTCGTCAACGAAATCACCATCGAGACCAAAATCGCGACTGCGAGCGTGACCGCGAATTCACGGAAAAGACGACCTAGCAATCCGCCCATTAGCAAAATCGGTATGAACACTGCGATCAGCGAAATACTCACGGAAATAACTGTGAAGGCTACTTCTTCGGCGCCCTGAATCGCCGCTTTGAAACGCGGCATGCCCGCTTCGACGTGGCGTGCGACGTTTTCCAAAACCACGATTGCATCGTCCACCACAAAGCCCGTCGCGATCGTCAGCGCCATGAGCGAGAGATTGTTTAGACTGAAGTGCAATAGATACATGACCGAAAAGGTTCCGATCAAGGACACAGGAACCGCGACTGCCGGAATCATCGTCGCACGCCAATCGCGCAAGAATAGGAACACCACCATCGTCACCAAGATGACAGAAATCACCAAGGTCGCTTCGACCTCGTGCAATGAAGCGCGAATCGTGGTCGAACGATCCAGTCCTACCTCCATATCGATAGCCGCTGGAATCGATGCCTTCAGCGCCGGCAGCATGGTTTTGATCCGGTCCACTGTTTCGATAATATTCGCATCCGGCTGCCGCGTGACTTGAATCAATATAGATGGCTTGCCATTGAAATTTGCGGCATTGCGCACATTCTCTACTGAGTCAAAAGCGGTGCCTACGTCGGATAGGTGAACCGGCGCCAGATTTTGATAGCTGATCACCAGTGGAAGATAGTCTTTCGCCAATAGCGCTTGATCATTCGCACCGACTTGCCAGCGCATATCGCCGCGTTCGACGAAGCCTTTGGGAGCGTTCGCGTTCATCTTTGAGACGGCAGTGCGGACTGTATCCAAAGAAACGCCTTCGGCCGCGAGCTTACCCGGATCGACCTGAATACGCACCGCCGGCAGCGACCCCCCGCCCACGGTTACATCGCCCACGCCTTGGATTTGGGCGATTTTTTGCGCCAGAATCGTCGACGCCGCATCATACATCTGCCCGCGAGAAATACTATTGGACGTGAGCGCTAAAATGATAATCGGCGCATCCGCCGGATTGATCTTACGGTACGTTGGATTGCTGCTCAGGCTGGTGGGCAGCAGGCTGCGCGCATTATTGATCGCCGCTTGTACTTCGCGAGCGGCGCCATTGATGTCACGCGAGAGATCAAATTGCAGCACGACGTTGGTTGAGCTGTCCGAACTGCGCGACGTCATTTCTGTGATCCCGGCAATGCGACCCAATGCGCGCTCGAGCGGCGTGGCCACGGTCGCGGCCATGACTTCTGGACTCGCGCCTGGCACGCTCGCATTTACGGAGATCGTTGGATAATCAACCTGCGGAAGCGGCGAGACCGGAAGCTGTTTGAATGCAATCAACCCAGCGAGCGCGATCCCGATCGTCAGCAGCGTCGTCGCGACCGGACGACGGATGAATGTTTCGACAGGACTCACGTGATGGTTTGTTCGAGAGGACGCTCCTGGAGCACTTCGTCCGGTTCGTGATGCGGTTTCCGGAAGCGGCGCGAAAGTTGTTCAAACGCCAGATAGATAATCGGGGTGGTGAATAGCGTCAGAACCTGACTCACCATCAATCCGCCAACCATGGTAATGCCGAGAGGACGGCGAAGTTCCGCGCCCATCCCAGAACCGAACATCAGCGGCAGCGCGCCGAGCAGCGCAGCCATCGTCGTCATCAGAATTGGCCGGAAGCGCAGCAAACACGCCTGATAGATTGCTTCGCGCGGAGGCAACCCCTGCTCGCGTTCAGCATCGAGCGCGAAGTCGATCATCATGATCGCGTTTTTCTTCACGATACCGATCAGCAAAATAATGCCGATGATGCCGATCACATCTAAATCCATCCGCGCCGCGAACAGCGCGAGCAACGCGCCGACGCCGGCTGACGGCAGCGTCGAGAGAATCGTGATGGGATGGATATAGCTTTCGTAGAGAACTCCCAAAACGATATACATCGTAGCGATCGCCGCCAAAATCAGGAATAGCTCATTCGAGAGCGCAGCTTGAAAGGCCTGAGCCGCCCCCTGAAAGTCCGTCTCAATCGTCAAAGGCAAACCAATCTCTGCCTGCGCTTTTTTGATTACCTCAACCGCCTCGCCCAACGAATAGCCGGGCCGCACATTGAAGGAAACGCGCGCCGCCGGAAACTGCGACAAACGACCAATCACCAAATTCGCGGGACGCTCGGAAATTTTCGCAATGTTGGACAACTGCACTGGCGTTCCGCCTGTCGATGGTGTGATATAAATCCCCGAGATCGCGCTGGGACCGGAACGGAACTGCGGCTGCACCTCGAGCACTACTCGATACTGATTTGATTGCGTAAAGATCGTCGAAATCAACCGCTGACCAAACGCGCTATAGAGAACACTGCTGATGTCTGCTGTGGTGATGCCAAAACGCGCCGCCGCCGTGCGGTCGATATCGATATAAGCCTGCCGGCCCTGCGTGGCCAAATCGCTCGTAACATCCGTGATCTGTGTCAGATGGCTTAATTTCTCGGTGACTTTTGGCACCCATAGCGCCAAATCATCGATATTCGGCGTCTGCATCACAAATTGATACTGGGTGCGACTCACCGTGGTATCGATGGTGATATCCTGCACCGGCTGCATATAGAGCGTAATCCCATCGATCGAGTTAATCTCTTGTTGAATTCGGCGGATAATCTCGGGCGCACGCGCAGAACGCTCGTCGAGCGGCTTCAAATTAATATTAATGCGTCCGCTATTCAGCGTCGTATTCGTTCCGTCGATACCGATAAACGAAGACAGGCTGTCAACGTCGGGATCTTTGAGAATCCGCTCACCGAGCTCGGCCTGCTTTTTGCCCATCGCGGTAAACGAAATATCTTGGGAAGCTTCCGTGATACCTTGAATTACTCCAGTATCCTGATTCGGGAAAAAGCCTTTCGGGACGAATAGATAGAGAACAACCGTAAGTGCCAGCGTGGCTAACGCGATCAGCAGGGTGAGCGCCTCGCGATCAAGAAACCATTTTAGGCAGCGTCCGTAGATCGCGATCACGCGGTCAAAAAACTCCGTGGATTTCCGCGAGAACCAGCTGCCTTCATGGCCGTGAATCACCGGTAGTAAAAGCCGGCTGCACATCATCGGCGTCAGGGTCAGCGAAATCACGCAGGAGATAACGATCGAGACCGCGAGGGTGATGGCGAATTCGCGAAACAAACGCCCCACGACGTCCGCCATAAAGAGCAGGGGGATCAGCACCGCGATTAGCGAGATCGTCAGCGAAATGATCGTGAAGCCGATCTGTTGCGATCCCTTGAGCGCGGCGGCCATCGGCTCTTCGCCTTCTTCGATATAGCGCGAAATGTTTTCGATCATCACGATCGCGTCGTCGACAACGAAACCCGTCGCAATCGTGAGCGCCATCAACGTGAGATTATTGATCGAGAAGTTCAGCAGATACATCACGCCAAACGTTCCGATCAGCGAAAGCGGCACAGCCACACTCGGCACAATCGTCGCGCGGACGTTGTGCAAGAACACAAAGATGACCAAGATCACCAGCACAATGGCGAGGAGCAGTTCCATCAACACATCATGCACTGAGGCACGGATCGTCACGGTGCGGTCAGTCAATACAGACAAGTGAACCGATTCTGGCAGCGCAGCCTGCAGTTGCGGCATCAACGCTTTAATATGATCGACCACCTGAATCACGTTGGCACCCGGCTGGCGCTGCACATTGACGATCACTCCCGGGGTTGTGTTAGTCCACGCCTCGAGATACATGTTTTCCGCGCCATCCACGATGTCCGCGACGTCGGTCAACCGAATCGGAGCGCCGTTTTTATACGCAATGATGACCTTCTTATACTCATCGGCCGAGCGAAGCTGATCGTTCGCGTTAATCGTCGATGCTTGACGGGGACCGTCAAAGTTTCCCTTGGCGGAGTTAGAATTGGCTGCCGCGATCGCAGTTCGCACGGCGTCGAGCCCGATGCCATAAGCCGAAAGGGCGTTCGGATTGATTTGCACCCGCACGGCTGGGCGTTGGCCGCCGGAGAGACTCACCAAACCAACACCAGAAACCTGGGAAATTTTCTGCGAGAGCCGCGTATCAACCAAGTCGGCCAACTTGGGCAATGTCATCGACTCCGATGTAATGGAGAGTGTGATGATCGGCGTGTCCGCCGGATTCACTTTACTATAGATCGGCGGATTCGGCAGATCTGTCGGCAGAAAACTATTCGACGCGTTGATCGCTGCTTGCACTTCCTGCTCAGCCACATCGAGAGAAAGCGCGAGCGAAAATTGGAGCGTAATGACCGAGGCTCCGCCGGAGCTGGTCGAGGTCATTTGCGACAAGCCCGACATCTGCCCCAGCTGTTTTTCCAGCGGAGCAGTCACGGCGGACATCATCACATCCGGGCTCGCGCCAGGATAGAGCGTGGTCACCTGAATCGTCGGGTAATCAACTTCGGGCAAGGCCGAAATTGACAAGAGTCGATATGAGATGAGACCGGACAACAGCAGCGCAATCATCAACAGCGCTGTCGCGACCGGCCTTTGAATAAACGGCCGGGAAATGTTCATGAGCCGCTCGCCGGACGTTGTTGTGGGCGCTGACCTCTCTTGCCACGTCCCTTGCCTTTGGGAGGCTGGGCCGCCGGTGCGTCCGCCGCCGCTTCATCCGCGGCGGTACGCACTTGCACCGTGTTACCATCCTGCAAGCGGTCTAGGCCTTCGGTGACGACTTTTTGGCCCAAGGTGAGACCTTGGGAGACCACCGTCATGACGCCTTCGCTGTTGCCAGTTTTAACTTGCGTGCGATGCACGGTATTGTCGGCAGCAACGACGAACACAAAGCTGTCTTGGCCGTTGAGCTGAATGGCCGAAGTTGGGATGAGCAGAATATCTTTCTCGGTATCCACGAGAAGGCGCACGTTGACAAATTGGTTGGCGAATAGCTGCTTCTGCTGATTCGGGACGACCGCTTTTAGGCGCAGGGTCCCCGTTGTCGTGTCGATCTGATTATCTGTCGCGACGAGTTCACCATCCGTGATGTGTTTGCTCATCGAGCGATCCCAAATTTGCGCTGGAAGTTTTTCTCCTTCGCTCATCGCCGACATCACTGAGGGGACATTATCTTCAGGAATGCTAAAGCGTACTGCTATCGGTTGAATTTGGGTGATCACCACGATGCCGTTAACATCTGATGAATGCACAAGATTGCCGACGTCGACTTGGCGTAAGCCAACGAGTCCGCTGATCGGCGCGATGACGCGGCAGAAGCTGAGCTGAAGTTCGGCGCTGGCTACGGTGCCTTGATCTGCTTTCACTGCGCCTTCGTTTTGCGCCACGGCCGCTTTCGCTGCATCGATCTGCTGCTGGGTCACCGCTTCGCGAGCATCCTGGTAGCGTTGATAGTCCAGACGCGAGTTGGCCAACGTGGCTTGGTCGCGGGCGAGTTGCCCCTGCGCTTGTTCGAGGCTGACTTGGAATGGGCGCGCATCCAACTCCGCGAGCACGTCGCCCTCTTTCACTTCCTGACCTTCTTCAAAATTAATCTTCACCAGCTGACCATCAACACGACTGTGCACCGTGGCGGTGTTCAAGGCAGTGACTGTCCCGAGTGCGGTAATGAAGTCTGGCAGATCGCCCTGCTTCACGGACGCTGCGCTGACCACGATGGTCATGTTACGGTAGGCGTTGCGACCACCGCCTCCTCCTGGGCCACCTGGGCCCGGGCCGCCCGGACCGCCTTGCGCCTTCTTCGAGGGCCGCAAAACGAAATAAACACCAGCGGCAACCACGGCCGCGATGAGAATCCAAACCCAGAGGCGCGAACCCTGCTTCGGCGGAGGAAGCGGAGCAGACACACGCGGCTTTCGAGGATCAGCAGAAACGTTCATAGAAACGGGAGTCGTTAACTTAAAAATCGATGGGAGATTGAGCCGGACCGCGCCGCTTCACAAAAAAGCGGCGTATCCGAGAATAAACTACGGCGGCCGTCTGCCGGGCAGGGTGAGCGCGTGGCCACCGCAACCGAGACTTCAATCCGGGAGCGCCGAATCAAGTCCGCGCTGAAATCGATCGTTAGTGCGGGGAACGAAAAGCTCAATTCTTCACCCACGGTGCAGTGACTACTTTAAAACCGTCCGGCGTCTTGCGGAAATAAACGCCATCCGAATCAAAGTACTCAATTTCTTGATACCACACGCTGGTCGCATCAGGTGGCAGACTGGGAGTAATCGCACCGATCGGCGCGGGCGCCCAGACCATGCCCTCAGGCGTGTTCAGGAAAAATTGTCCGTCGCGGAAAAAATACTGGGTCGAGCCTACATAAATTGACTGGTAAGCCCCGGACGGCGCTGCTGCGACGGTCGGGTCGGGTCCAGCAGCGGGCGCGGCGACGACACCGGGAGGATCGACGACCACGTACTCACCGCCGACGTCCTGATAATAGATATCGTTGAACCGATAAAATAATCCTGTCCCGATATAAACGCGGACGGCGTGAGGCGGCAGATGCGGGATACGGGCGCCACGCGGTGGGCGCACCACCACGTACCCCTGAGGGCCTGGGCGATAAAAAGTGCCGCGGTGTTCGAAATAGTGGTCATTGCCCACCCGCACTTCGACGCGTCCTTTCGGAAGCTCGGCCACGTGATGCTCGGCCGGCCTAGGTGGATTAACCGCATGTTCGTTATGCTCGGGATGATCGTCGTGATCGCGCGGCGGTTGGGCTCGGAGCACACTCACCGCTCCCACCAAAACGCAGGTGGTGAGGAACGTTTGAAAGTATGAATTTTTCATAGTTTTAGATGACGGAGCTCCGGCTCGCTACGGAAATGACGCAGAAAGCGGAGCGAGGTTGCGAAAAGAGCGCGATTTCGCGCCCGGGATTGATCCCTCACGAATAGCCTACGAACCCGCAAAAGACACTTCGGCCGGCCAGTTTCCATTCTTAAACCGCTGATTTCCGGATAGCTCGCCCAGAAATCTGAGGATGCTGTGCCGCGAATTGAGATCGTTCACATGCAGCTGCATCCCCGCCCGCTTGGTGAAAATTCGGAAAATTATGCAAAATGAGCGTGCCGGGGAATAACTCTCCGGGCAGCTTCTCTTACGTCCGTTCCCGCTCACTCCTGTGTCCCGGCGGACACGGCGGAGAACAGACTCGTTACGCTAAATGAAACATACAAAATCACTCCTCGCCTGCGCCGCTTTGGCCGGGCTCTACACCGGTGCCGCCACCACTCGCGTTTACGCTTCTGCCAAATCGACCGATGCGGGCACGAAGATCGTGAAGATTGCCGATAGCAGCAGCACCAGCGACAAATCGAGCTGCAAAGGCGTGCATGATTGCAAGGGCAAGAACGATTGCAAAGGCCAGGGCGGTTGCAAATCGGCCTCCAACAACTGCAAAGGTCAAAACGACTGTAAAGGCAAAGGTGGTTGCTCGACCGCCAAGAAGCCTTCGGACAAATCCAGCGGCTAATTATTCTGACGGCCGGGCGCCACGTCTGCTGGCGCCCTTTTTTTATGCCCGCCAATCGTTTCAACAATCAGACCGATCTCGGCATCGGTGTCGGGCTGCGCGTCCCCCACTATCGCCACATCCTTTCCGAAAAACCGACCGTCGATTGGTTTGAAATTATTTCGGAGAATTTCATGGTCGATTCGGGCCGACCTCTCGAAGTGCTCGATCGAATCCTCGAGCAATATCAAGTCGTTCAACACGGCGTCTCCCTCTACTTCGGCTCCGCCGATAAACCGGATCGCGCGCACCTGCGGAGGTTGAAGAACTTGGTCAAGCGAACCAAAACACCCTGGCTCTCCGACCATCTTTGCTGGGGCAGTGTCGATGGCACCTACACGCATGATTTGCTGCCGATGCCGTATACGTTCGAGGCTGCGCGACGCACTGCTCAAAAAATTCGCGAGATCCGCGACTTCCTCGAAGTGCCGATTTGCGTGGAAAATGTGAGCTCGTACATGGAGTTCCACGTTTCCGAAATGACCGAGTGGGAATTTCTCAACGAAGTCGTTGAACAGGCCGACTGCGGAATACTCCTCGACGTAAACAATATCTACGTCTCGTCGAAGAACCACGAATTTAACCCCTTCGAATACGTCGACGCAATTCCTCACCACCGCGTTGGCCAGATGCACATCGCCGGGCACACTAAGTTCGAGAAATATATTTTGGACACGCACGATCACCCCGTGCTCGATCCGGTGTGGAAACTCTATCGGCACGCGACCGAAAAATGCGGGGTGACCGCAACTCTGCTAGAATGGGACGATCGCATTCCCTCATTCGACGAAGTGCACAATGAAGCGCTCAAAGCCAACCGGTTCATCGACGACGCCCGTCTTGCCCGCAAAAAGCCGGCGTAGGACCAAATCGCGTGGAAGTGCGATCGAGCCGGTCAATGCATCCACCCCACTCCGATCTAAGCACACTTCTGCGAATGAAAAAACGCGCCAAGTCCTGAAGGCGCTTACCCCTAAACGCACGCGTGGCTCCGGGCAACGCGTGGTTTCGACTACGCCGAAAGATTTGCTCTCCTGGCAACGGCTGATGCACGCCGCCATCACGCGGCCTCTCGGCGAAAGCGATACGATGCAAGCGCAGTGGACTGACGGGAGGCCCATTGATGAAATCGTCAACCCACTGGTGAAGGGCAACGATCGGCTCGCCGCCGTCGAGCGTCTGCAAATCTACAATCGGATGTATTGGTACCGATTGATGGATTGCATCGCAGACGATTGCCCAGGGCTGCGCACTTTTCTCGGCGAAGATCGATTTTGGAAACTGGTCACCGCGTATCTGACGAAACATCCGTCGCGTTCGTATACGTTGCGCAATTTGTGTTCGCGCCTCGCGCAATTCATCGAAGAGGAACCCGAGTGGACGGTGCCACATACCAGCGCTGCGCTCGATCTCGCGAAATTCGAATGGGCGCAGATCGTCGCTTTCGATGGCGAAACGCTTACGCCGTTCGATCAAGCTTCGCTGGCCCAGGCAAATTCCGACGAACTGCGCGTGCAATTGCAGCCGTACATGACGCTGCTGACCACTGCGTATGCGGTCGATGAATACATTCTCGCGGTGAAACAAGGCGACCAAGCGCTCCGTGGAACCGCCAGTCAAGCGGTGGTCAAGCGACGCAAAACGCGCGCAGAAAAATTGGGTCCAAGGAAATCTGGGGGGCTAGGAAAAAATCAGCCCGACGCAATCAATGGCCTGGTGAAAATGGATTTGGATGTCGTCGTCCATCGCGTGGACAATATTCTGTATTACAAACGCCTCGATTCAGCCGCGGCGGTCTTGTTGCGCGCGCTCGACGCCGGCCAACCTCTCGCGAAGGCCTGCGCGCGAGCGATGCGAGGGAGCAAGCTTTCCCTCCAAGCCCAAGCCGAGCAAATCCAGACCTGGTTCGCCTTGTGGATGCGGTTAGGTTGGCTCTGCCCACGAGCAGCTGCGCGCACCCTTAAAAATTAAAGCGGCCTCCCCGCTGGGAGCTGCTTTGAAATTTAATTTCTGACGGTTTCGGTTCAATGCTCCCTATTTTTACCTCGGAATAAATCTTCCCGTCCGCTGCTCTTATTCGCATGAACTTCCACAGTCTTTATCAGCGTTTCGCCGCAGTCGCGAGCTATCTTCAGTCGCCTCTGCTGCTGATCTTGCGCGGTTATTGGGGTATTCAATTTGTCCTTACGGGATGGGGTAAATTGACCAACCTGACCAAAGTGGCCGGCTATTTTGAAAGTCTTCATCTTCCTGCGCCCAAGCTGATGGCGATGATGGCCGGGGGCACTGAACTCATCGGTGGCGCATTACTGGCGTTAGGTCTAATCTCGCGCTTTGCCGCGCTCGCCCTCTCCTTCACGATGTGCGTCGCCTACGCGACCGCCGAGCGCGAATCACTCGATGCGATTTTCCACAACCCCGACAAATTCACCGAAGCAACGCCCTTTCTTTTTTTGTTAGTTAGCCTGATCATCCTCGCCTTCGGCCCCGGCGCTATCTCGGTCGA
>FTDT01000031.1_pt1 | contig 26197 bp, 18 predicted proteins | sample 1640021 | NCBI WGS metagenome assembly FTDT01 (sample SAMEA3914869, study PRJEB12502) | metagenome | biome: forest; material: soil | place: USA | collected 2012-03-12 | depth 0.1 m | reverse complement strand
GTGGCGAGCGATTGCGCATAGAGACGCCCATACGGGTTTTCCCGATGAGGTATCGGGTGCTCCTTCAAGGCAATTCGCTGATGCCACGTTGCCAGGGAATCGCCCCTCACCAGCTTTGCGACCGCGGGTCTATTCGTTTTACTTAGGGGTAACAAAGTAACCAAACAAAATTGGAGGACGCAGTCATGAATACACAGCTTCGCATTTTAACCGCAGCGCTCAGCCTGGTGACCACCGGCGCAATGTATGGCGCTCAAAGTGAGCCGACTGTAGCCACGCTGCCGCCGGTCTCGTCGGACACGTTATCCACCTCGGCTATAAATCTGCACCAGCAGACCGACCGAATTTTTCTCGGTGGCGATCGCAACGGAGACCAGACCCTGACGATGGCATCAGCTACGAATCCACCGATTTCTGATAAAGATCCGATGACGGTGAAAAACGCCGCCGCCACCGAAGACATTCTGGCTCTCGATCCGTACGAGGTCAGTACAGGTAAGATCATCGTTTTGCCCCCTACATTCCACCCGACGCCGCAAAACTTCTTCCGCACTGGCGTGATTGCGAGTCACGAAAGCAAAAAAGTCACCAGCTACTTGTGGGCGAAAGGCGACGACGGACTCATGTTCACCTTGTCATTTTAAGGCACTAGCGGGCTTGGGACGATGAAGTGAACGGTACGACTACGCTGAACGCACTACGCGGGAACGTCTCAATACGTTCCGAGCGTCACGCGCAAGACCGCGGGTACTGCGTCGAAGCCCAGGCCCCAGTCGGTTTCATCGCCATTGCGGATGCGCAAGGCTTTAAAGACTCCGTTGTCGTAAACGCCTTCTTCGACCTTCACAAATTCGCGCTGTAATCCGTTTGACGAATCCACTGGCTTGAAATCCAGATGCGCGAGGTAACCCGTGACCAAAAACTGATTAGTGGCGAGAGTGCCGACGAGAATGCGACCCATGGGCTCAGCATTCCCCGCACGATGCTCGCCGAGACCGCGCGGTGAAGGACCGAATGTGGCGCGCGCTTCCCAAGCGCCCAGCACGACGATCTGTGATTCAGCGGCTCCTTTCTCTTCCACGAATGCATGAAGCTGCCCCCGATACGCGAGATCGGCGATCACACCGGCCATCGGTTTCAACACGCGATAGTTCACTGCGAAAGGCTCGAGTGCGGCTCGATTCGCCGCGCTCTCCTCGCCCGAGGCTGGTAGTGTAGTGGCCTCGTCGATACCGAAGGGCGAAAACCCAATCGCTCCTTGCGCGAGCGCCGCGAAGGTGTATCGCGAGTTCGTCGCGTGCCGACCCGTTTCCGGAACGAAAAGGGCATTATCCGAACGCGCATAAAGCTCGAGGACTTTTTGATAACGCGGAGTATCGTCGAAATAAATATCGGGAGCGAGTAAATCGATCGCCGGCGCGGCCGCTTTCCAGATCGCAAGGACGTTATCCGTCGCGCCGCCGCTTTCGTAGGTCCCGGCAGCCGGATGTGAGAGTGGATCGCGCAGCGCCGCGTTCACATAGAGCGGCAGTGGGTACTCGGCCTTTCCGGCAGCGGCGACTTCGCCGATGTAGTGCGCCACCCAATACGCATGAAAATATTCATCGGCATTCGCGCCGAAAACCGTGGGCCAATCGCCTTTCGCGGCGCGGGGCTTGAGCGCGGGGTCCACTTCTTTCGCTAACGCGGAAATCAGCTCGTCGGGCACATTCTCGTGAAAGACTTTTTCCGCCGTCGGTGAATAATCGCGAATCGTATCCCAAGCACCAGGCTCGTTCTCCACTTGCACGAGAATCACCGTGTGCTCGAGATCGGTCACTTTCAGATGGTGCATCAGCGCCCTGAATGCAGTCGTGTCGGCCGCCCTGAGCGCGGGCGCGAAAGGCGACGGCGAATCGACGCGCTTGCCCGTTTTTCCAATGATGCGCGGACACATTTCCGGCTGCGCCTTGATCCAATCGGGCAAATAGTGAGAGCTACCGTTCTTCCAAGTTCCGAACCAAAGTAACACTAGACGCACGTGGTGCTCGCGCGCTGATTTGATCATCGAATCGACGATAGAAAAATCGAACGTGTTCGGGGTCGGCTGCATCTGCTGCCAATACACCGGAACTTCCAGCGTGTTGGCATCGATCGATGAAACCGCGGACCAGACGTTCGGCATCGCCGCGGGCCACGCGCTCGAATTGTGCGCTTGCCCGCCTAAAATCAAGTAAGGCGCGCCATCCACGATGAGCTCATGACGCCCGTTTTGATGCAGAAGATGCGGTAAGCTATCATTCGAGTGTGCAGCGCGAGAGGGCGGGACAACCAACGTGTTGATCGAAGCGAACACGACGGCTGAAGCTTTGAATCGAAGAGAGGTCATGGTTTCCGTAAGCGAAATCGAACACCGGGGTAATTGCTGACGGCGAAGACCGCAGCGTGATCGCAAGCATCAACACAGCGCTGATGTAGCGTTAAATCCGAAGACGGTTCATGCCGAGATAGCGAACAGAAAACAAACGCAGACGTTTTAGAGTCTCGGTAGCGCGATTCTTCCCGCGCTGACGAACCCAACAATAATGGGATAAAGCCGGCTCGAGATCACGGCGCCGCGCGAGTCACCAAGCAACGCTCGCAGGTCGGCCAGGTTGGCTAACTGAATCTCGATTGATTCGTGCTCTGTCTGGCCCTCGCGCGAGGGGGTGCCTTCCACTTCTACATAAAGATAAGCTACCGTTTCATCGGTTAACCCGGCCGATGACGCGACCGGAGGAGAAACATGAATCACCTTCCGCAACGTCAATCCCGTTTCCTCATTCAGCTCGCGAGCTGCCGCGACTTCGGCGGATTCGCCCGGATCGATCAATCCAGATGGAAAGGAAATTTCCTCAGTGCCGAGCGGAGCGCGAAATTCCCTGGTCAAAACCAGCCGTGGCTCATCTCCGGTGATAATCGCAACGATCACAACCGCATCCGCGACGTCGCTTTTGCCTGGCACGCGTTTTCGCGAGGCGAAAGTCCACGCATGTTTGCCGTGCTCGCCAACAATCTCGGCGGCGAAGAGATTGATATGCGGAACCTGCGTGAGTTGGCGCGGCGGCCCGGCGAGCGTTTGCTTGGTCATAAGATTGGTACCACTTCTACCCTGGCCTGCCCAAGACGTTCCAACATGACGGGGACATCTTCGGGCCTCAGGCCGACACCACGGCAGCCCTCGAGCAACACGCGGGTTTTAAAATGGTTCACCGCCTGCAGCGCGGTGGCTCCAACGCAGTAATCGGTCGCGAATCCAACCACATCCACCTTCGTGACGCCGCGTGCCTTGAGCCATTCGGCCAAGCCGCTGCTCTGGCGAGTATCATCTTCAAACGCGCCATACGAATCCACTGCGCTCAACCGACCTTTGCGCAGAATCACATCCACGCGATCACGCGCGAGGCCAGCGTGCAGCTCAGCGCCGCGCGTGAACTCTACACAGTGTGCAGGCCAGTGCGCGAACGAGGTGTGATTTGCCGGATGCATGTCTTGAGTCGCAACGACGACCGCATATTCTCCCGAGACAATCCGCGCATTCACAAACGGCAAGATTGTCGACGCGCCCCCGATCCCCAGGGCGCCGCCCTCCATGAAATCGTACTGCACGTCGATTACCAGCAGCGCCCGCTCCGACATTGGAATGATAGGCATGGTTGTGTTCACGAGCTGAGTAAGGTCATTTTGACCAAACTCAGCTTCTGTGCAAATAATTTAACCCAACGAGAGAAAAAAGGTCGCGCCTGCTTTTGCGCTCCATTGATAGGTGGTCGCCTTGGGACCACGGACCGCCTTCACGCCGACTGCGCGAACAAGTTTTTGTTTGAGCAAATCTCTGCGAAAATTCGAGAGATCGATCTCGCGACCAAGAATCACTCCATAAACGGTCGCGAGCTCGCCGAGCGTGAACGGATTTGCCAGAAAATGGGAAGAGATCGGCGCGTACTGAATTTTGGCGCGTAGCCGCTCAAGAGCGCGTGCGAGAATCTCGCGGTGATCGAAAGCCCACGTTTGCCGCGATGCCTTTGATGGCGATAACCATTTTAACTGATCAATTTTCTCGTCACCGAGCGGCAAACTTTTCGGCGTCGGAATCAAACCGAAGTACGCAACTGAAACGACGCGCTCGCGCGGATCACGTTTCGGAGCGGTGAACGTGTAAAGCTGCTCGAGATAGGCGTGCTTCAAACCGATCGAAGCGATTTTGCGCGCGCATGCACCTTCGCCGGTTTCATCCTCACGCAGATAAGTTCCCGGGAAACAGGTGCGACCCTGGAACGGTACCGCGGCGCGCCGACCGACGAGCACGCGGAGTTCTCCGTCGACTAAAGCAAAAAGAATCAGGTCCACCGCGACCGCCGGGCGCGGATATTTTTTGTGTGCTGCTGGTGTCTTCATCGGGACGCCTCGGTTTCAAAAAACGTCGCGCGCAACGCTGACACACGCGGGTCGAATTGCACGGGGGTGCTGGGCGCATCCACATTGTATACAGCTTTCAGATACGCCAGGAATCCAACGTCATCGCAGATGCTCTTGCCGGGGGCATCCGATATTTTCGCCACAGGGCGGCCGTTCACGTGCAACGGCTTCATCACCACATTGAGCGCTCGGTAGCCAGGAATAGATGCAGTCAAAAACGTGCCGATGCCGAAAGAGGTTTTGATGCGGCCCTCATAGGCATCGCAAAGGAGAAGTGCGCGGCGCAAATCCAAGCTGTCGCTGAAGACGATAAACTTGTCCTGCGGATCGAGTCCAAGCCGCTGAAATTTTTCGATTGTCTTCTCGGCAAACACGAATGGATCCCCGCTGTCGTGGCGGACGCCGTCGAAAAGTTTCGCGTAGTAGAGATCAAAGTCGCGCAAGAACGCATCGTAGGTGATCACGTCGGTGAGTGCGTAACCAAGATAGCCACGAAACTCCTGGACCCATCCCTCGAGCGCGGCTTTCTGGGCGCTCTCTAGCCGAGGGCCACTCTGCTGGTGAATCTGCAGAAACTCGTGGGCCATCGTGCCGATGTCGCGGACGTTTTTCGTCATCGAAAGAAGCACGTTGCTCGTGCCGAAAAGCTCGTCGGGAATCTCTTGGCGCAACACGTCGATGACCTGCTCTTGATACTCACGACTGACGCGGCGCCGCGTGCCCATTTCGATTAACCGAAATGGCTTCGCCGGTCCGTGCCGGGCGGTAAATGCTTTCACCGCTTGCAATTCCTCACGAAGCTTGGCGATCCCCGCATTATACGCCGCCGCGCGTCCACCGCCCGGAACGGTTCGCCGAAAATGCAGTTCGGTCACCAGCGAGAGGATGTGGATCTCGAAAAAGATTCGGTAGAGCCAAGGGCCGTAGACGCGGATATCGAGTTGTCCTTGCCTCTCGCTGATCGAAACCGAGCGCGGATCGAGTCGGAACAGTTTGAGAAACGAAAGAAAATCCTGCGTGAACCACGGCCTGCGTCCGAGGTGAGCGATCTCCCGGTCGCTCAACGCCAACGACCCAAGTTGCTCGACCTGTTCCTGCAATTCTTCACGAAGGGGTAACAAATCGATCGGACTGCGGTTAACAAACTTGTACTCGACCATGACCGTGTTGGCCCGGTGCAGCGCATACTGCGCCATGGAAAACTTGTACGCGTCCGTGTCGGCCAGCGACTGAATCAACGGTTCTCCACCTCGAAGAGGAATCGACATGGACGCAGTATGGTCACTTTGACCTAACTGGGCAAGCTCCCAAAATTTTCAGCGCCCGATCGGATAACCCTGCCAAACCCATTCTAGCGCTTCTGGCAAAGTTTGGTCGCGCACATGTTGGTCAACGTGACCGGCATTCACCGCGAAAACATATTGATAATGATATCCCTTTGCCTTCAGCACCGCGGCCATCCGGTGATTAGCATCGACCCAGTCATGCATGCCGTCTCGCAGCACGTTCGGGTTATACAAATCACGGTCCCCCACTTCCATCCAAAGTCGAATTGGTTTCGGCCGACTCTCTGGAATTAGTTTATCGAGAAAATTCCACGCGCCATTCGGCGTCTCAGGACTGAATGGCCATTGCTGATTGATGTACGTACCCGAATAGTTGATCACGCGATGATACCATTCCGGGTGATACCACGCCATGATCAGCGCGGCTGCCCCGCCCGAACTTCCGCCCATGGCCGCGCGACCTTCCGGATCTTTGGTCAATTGAACCTCACAGTGACGCTCGACGAGGGGCAGCACTTCCGCTTCGATAAACTCCGCGAATTTTCCCGACATCGTGTCATACTCGAGCCCACGCTCGCTCCCCTGCGCGTCACCGCCGCCATTCGCGATCATGATCGCAATTATCGCGGGCACTCGCCGTTGCGCGATCAAGTTATCCAAAACATGCGGAAGTATTAAATCCGGTTTTCCTAGCTGCGGTCCATCATGAGTCACGATGAAGGGCGCAGCGGTGCCCTTCTTATATTGATTCGGAATATAGACCGTGATCGTCCGCTTGTATGGAGCAGGATGGGTTTTAACGATCAGCGTCTTCGGATTGGTTGGATCAACGGTTCCAAACACGTCGCGACCGATGCCCGGATAAAATCGACTGTCCTTTGAGTCCATCACGAATTGCTCGACCCGCCCCTGCGGAACGCCCGCGACTTTACTCAACTCCGGCGCTTGCGAATACTCGGGCCCAATTAGAAAATCGCCTTCTGCGCTCAACGGCGGCACGGCACCCGGAACCGCATGAAAAGGCGCATCGCCCGGTTTCCCGCCGAGCACGATAAAGACCGGAGCGCCCGGTCCATTTGGCGAACGCGTGGGCGGCGCGGGGCGAACGGTCGTCGCACCCGGAGTTGACTGATCGGCCGCCCGAACAAAGTTTAGAAGCGAAATCGCGGCGACCAATAAAAGTACAGGGCGCAAAGAAAGGTTCAGCTTCATGGAGGTAAACTCTTTTACCCTATAAACCATCGACGGCAAGTACCGTCCGTAAATGAGGCCAAGCGCACCCCAGATCATCAAAGCCCAATTTTTAGGTGCAGTCAATTTGACCTATCTCGGGCGAGGCAGGTTCTACTTCAACGAAAGGGATCAACCTCTATGGCTTGTCGTTTTGCGCGACCGAGGCGGTAGTTTTTAGCATCAGCGTTGCTTTATCTGCTCTGGCTGCGTCCGCGAAAAATTTTCGGAGTTTCGCGTAATCCGCCGCCGGCACGATCTGGGGCCTGATTTCGAAGGTACGCTGGTAGATCAAATGACGATCTTTGATTTCGATCTGGCTTTGAAAACTTCCGTATTCGGTTTCCAATGACGCAGGTGCCGGAGTTTCAGCGACGGTAAAATTCACCGGAAGCTCAAGGCGCACTTCATCACGTTGCACGATGGGGCTCAGCTTGACTGGCAAATGACGCTGACCGGACGGCAAACCGTGAATGGCGTAGACGTTGAAAACATCCAAATGTGCAAGTGAGAGCCCCGCCGATATCGGCTGGATAAAATGGCCCTGCGTCAGCGTGAAGGTCTCCCGACACGTATCCGTAATCACGTCATCACTCCGAGCATTTTCAGAAAATTGAGAGGTGCGAAGGTGCGCACTCATCAGAGTACTCAAATGTTTTTTGACGTCCTCCGGTCCGGCGTGATGAAAGAATTCCGCGCGTAGGCGTGCGCCCTCCTGTCCCTTGCCCAGAATCTCGACTTTCCCTTTTATGGATCCATCCGCGCCGAGGGCGAGTTCCGCCTTCCGGCTCTCGAAAAATCCCGTCGCGGGAGAAATTCGCGGGAGCGAGATTGGACCGTCGCTATCCGGCGTCAGAACATCAACATTCCTTCCCTGCACATACGCAGGCAAATCGCCTAATTGAGTAAACTCATCGGTCGGATCGAAAAAAAGCAGATGTTTGCCGTGCCAGTCGATGCATGCAGGGAGTTGAATCGAGGGATCGACCTCTATTGCTGTGATAACATGATTAAACTGCAGCGGCGAAGCAAAGTCTGTCCAAACTGCTGAGTCATCTCCGACGAGAGCGAGGGCGCTATAGGCCTTGATACCCACCTCTCTCAGCATCGCGCGCAACAGGTTCGTCTTATCTTTACAATCGCCGTAGCCCCGGGCGTAAACTTCCGAGGCGTTGCGGGGTTTATAGCCATCTCCTCGACCCAGGTTCGAATTCACCTCGACGTAGCGAATGCTTTGCACGGTTTTCGAGAGCGTGCGAATTTTGGACAAGGTGTCCGGGCTGTCTTTGATCAAATGGACCGAGTCTTGAGTTATCCGAGCGCTTTGGTCGCAGGCCCCTTCGGCGATCCCTAACTGCCACTGATTGAGCTGTCTCCAGTCTGTGAATACAGGCAAGTTGAAATGCGGCAGATTCACGGGAGGCGTCGCCTGCAACAGCACGATTGGTTCGAAGGCGGCCAGAGCAGGTGAAAGTGGTTCATCCCGATTATAGGGCTGATCGCGCAGGGTCCATTTCCAGGAGAGTTTGTCCCCTGATTTTTCCAAAATGGGCTCCTGCGAACCGTGGACGACCGCTTTCACGACAAATCCGGCGGGGACGGTTACCCGATAACTTTCTTCGAGCGCGGGAATTTTCCAGCCCCAACTATAAATGAATTGAGAAACCAACAAATGTTCTTCGATGACGGACTCAAAAAGCACGGTGTCATTGGCAACCGTTTCGTTCCTCAAATCGATCGTTCGCATGCGGCTCTCATCATAAAGCGTGCCCGCTGCTTCGGTGCTCGCATCTAACCAATCCCCGCCGCTCTTGTGAACCACGACACGACCGTTGCGAACGATCCAAGCATCGTTGCTGCGAACGCGTCCGGTTTTGCTGTCGTATCCGGCGATTTCGTGAGCCCACTGCCCGCCTGCATTATCAAGAAGGCGCAGGATCAGCCGATGCCTGCTCACGGCCACGCCGTCAGCTCGCAGAACGACATCAGATTCGTCCCGCAGGACGGTCGCGGGAACACCCGGCTCCATTGCCACTTTTTGCTGCGCGGCGCCCGCAGCCCAGTCGGGCACGTTCTCCGAGAGAAATGAGCGTGCTGCCGGGACGCTGATTGCGAGAAGCGCTAACAGAAAAATCCGTTTCATTTTTGCGCGGGCGCTTTCGGCGCTGACGGGGAGACCGCTGCCGGGCCAGCCGCGACCGCTTCAACAGGTTTCAAAATGAAGCTATGACGATTCGAGCGATCCATCGCCTCAAAGAGCATTTTCATCGTTGGAAAGCTCTCTTTGCCAAAACGGATCGAACCATCGATTCCGATAATCTGAGTGCGACGGTAAGTCAGGCTCCGCGCCTTCGGACGAAAAGCGACCGTGTATTGCGCGTTGATGATATCGGTTGGCTTGCCCACGTTTCGCGGGGCGCTAGGTGCATCCAGCGTGTAGCCCTCTGGCAATGTGATCGTGACCTCGTCGTGGGATGTTGAGGCATAATCGAACATGATGGGATACTTTCGTGAGTCCCCCGTAAATCGGGGCGACTTGCCGATCTCGAAAAAGTCGGGCGTAAGAACCAACCGAGTCCCTGTAGACTCGGCATATCCACTCGCTTTCACGTGGTAGGTAAATTTCACTGGCATAGCGAGAGAGCCGAGATTGATAATTTTGAAGTCGGTAATTTCGGCGCCAGAAATGCGATCGGTTACATTTTCTTGGAGACTTTTGATCGCGTCTTCGAGCGGCTCACCCCACCACGACTCTTTAGCCTCCACCGCGGCATGGCCCGTCAGCTCGACCTCGACATCGCCCTCCAAGGACCCTTCGCCGTCGAGCGTAAATTTTCCGGTGCGAGTAATATTTGTCTCGGTGGCGGGAGCGATAGGCGCTTTTTGAAACCAACTTTTGTCTTCGTCGCAGACGAACATCGTCACATCCTCATCCTTCGTACTCAAAAAACCCGGAGGTGAAAGATACTGCGAGGGCATGTAGAATTTCCAAGCATCGCCGACCTTCACGGCAACGCCGGTCCGATTGAGAAAAATATAGCTCTTAGCCGAGTGCATCTCGCTAAAATCATCACGGCTCGTGCTGCGCACGGCTCGAACCTCGAACTTCAGTGCCCGCGCGAGGGACGCAAAAAGACGATCAATATCTTCGGAGTTACCCGTCTGTTTCTTGAAGGTCTCGCCCGAACCTTGATGATCGGTCCTCTCTTCCCGCTTCTTGCGGGCATCCATCGTTTCTGCGCTCTTAACCCAGTCGAAGTTGGTGTAGTCGCTTTGACAATACGCATTGAGCCGCGCCAATTTCCCTTCGGGCGATGGAATCGCGTCAGTCAGTTCATGCGCTTTTTTGCGAATCGCCTCGTTCGGTCCGGTCTCCAGACGGAACTCCTCCGCGACCTCCCCGCCAATCGCGGTCCAGGCATCTTCGCTTGAGTACAAGCGCATAAACTTACTCGTAAAAAGAAGGCAGATCCACGAGCGAAAATCACGCTCCGGCGGCATATCGGGCTCTTTCACGAAGGCCGGCAGATCTCTCAACCGAACCATCAGTTCACTGTGCCCTGCACTTTTGACTTCACGGTTTGGACAGTTGAACGGAAGCACTTGGAGATCCGCCGCCGTCTTTAAAACGTGCAGCTCGTAGAGCCGGACGGGGACCTCTTGCTGACAGTAGAACCATTGATACGTAAACGACCATTTCGACAGGCTCTGCCCCCGTTTCCATTGATATTGAACCACGTCGCCCGGCGACAATCCGCGGAATGCAAATGACGTTTGGCGAATATCGAGGTCCGTTTTCTTCACCGCGTTCGATTCGATAAAATCGTTTTTCGTCAGCTCGATGATCGTGCCATCTGGCTTGAGGACGCGCGCGCCTACGTCCCATATCTTTTCTCGCTTCAAATAGGTGACGTGCAGAATCGAAACGTCATCCACGCCTTTTTTTGTATACACCTTGGCCTCTGCAATATCCTGCACCCAGCCTGCCCCGTACTCGCTGTCGAGCGTTTCGGTTAGCGAAAGGATTTCAATATCCGCTCCCGTCGGTGAGATCGTGGCAGCAAGATCCGCTGCTGGCACAGGATCCCAGGTCAACCGCGCAAGAGCGAGGACCGGGAAAAATAGCACAAAAGTCACACCGATAGGGAAACGAATTTTCACGCAGCTGAAGAGTTATGGACACACGCCGCGAGGACCTTTCCCTCTCGGCCAGATCGATCTTTCCGTTATCCCACGATCCCAGACAACAAGAATCGTAGATGAACGCCAGGCCTAGAGATTCGAGCGATTTCAAATTGCTCGGCAAAAAACCGCTTGCATTTTTAACTGTTACTTTCATGGTAACAGTTGTGGCAGTTAACACTCAGTTCTCAATCGCAGTGCACATCATGGCCGGTCTCGGTCTTCGGTGTGGCTCCGATATCACCTCCACCGAGATTGCCGGCAGTGTGAATACGAGTCCGAGTTTTGTCCGCCGCATACTCGCAAAATTGTCCAAAGCCGGATTGGTCAACACCGCCACCGGTAAAACGGGCTCCTGCTGGCTAACGCGAAAGCCGGACGAAATTTCCCTTCTCGAAGTCTATCGTGCAGTCGACGCACCGAAAGTCTTCGCTATTCACCACTATAATGCGCAGCGCGGCTGCACCGTCTCCTGCAACATCAAGTACGCTCTCGAAAATGTCCTTAACAAATCCCAGTCCTCCTTCGAAGACGCTCTTCGAAAAGTTTCTCTCGCGGATGTCCTCGCGGACCTTAAATGCAAATAATTTTTTGGCGTTAATTGTTACTGTAAACGTAACAATTCAAAGGCTCCTGACATAACGCTGTCATTCTCTCGTGCTACTTTGAAGCACCGGCCACCACATCACTCACTTTTATGAAAACTCTCACGCATCCCATTGTTATCACTCACGACACTTTCGAACGCGACGTGATCGGTGCTTCTTACCAGCAACCGATCATCGTCGATTTCTGGGCGGCCTGGTGCGGCCCCTGCCGCATGATGGAGCCATCGCTCAACGAAATCGCCACCGAACGCGAAGGTCGCGCCGTCGTCACGAAAGTCGATGTCGACGCTCATCCCGAACTTGCCGCCGAGTACAACATCCGCGCGATACCCGCGTTGCATATTTTCAGTAATGGCAAAGTGGTCGACAGTCTCGTCGGTGTGCGCGCCAAGAGTGATCTCTTGAGCCACCTCGACGCGGCGATCACCGCTCACGCCGCCACCCTCGCTTAAATTTCTCCACCATGTCTGCTACGCATCACTCCCGCCGTTATCGTCTCACGTTCATCGCCATCGGCGCCCTTCTGGCCGCTGGCGCGGGCGTCGAGCTCGTTCTCCCTAACCGCGCTTCCGCCGCCTCGGCCGCCGCAGCCAGTGCGCCCACGCCCGCCATGCGCGTCACGGTCGCGCCGGTAGAAGAAAAAATCGTCACCGCCTCTGAAGAACTCACTGGTCGCGTCGACGCGACCGAAACCGTCGAGCTGCGCGCTCGCGTTTCCGGTCATCTCGAAAAAGTTCACTTTCAGGCGGGTGAACTCGTCAAAAAGGGTGACGTGCTCTTCACCATCGATCCGCGTTGGTACCAAGCTCAGTACGATCTGACCAAAGCGCAATCCGAAGTCGCGGACCGCGAAGCACACCGCGCCGAAAATCTTCTCGCCGCAAATGCCATCTCCAGCGAGGAAGCCGAGTCCCGGCGTTCCCTCGCGGCACAAGCCAGGGCTTCTTTCGAAACCGCCCGGCTCGATTTAGAAAACACGACTGTGCGCGCGCCAATCGACGGCCAAGTGAGTCGCGCCCTTGTAACCGCGGGCAATTTGATTTCCGGCACGCCTTCGTCTGCCACCCTGCTCACCACGATCGTTTCGGTCGGTGAGGCTTACGTCTACGCCGATCTCGATGAAGATACTGTGCTCCGTTTTCGCCGCTCCGTCCGCGATGGCCGCCTCACCACGGAAAATGGCCGCGTGCCCGTGGAGATGGAATTGGAAGACGAGTCCGGATATCCGCGCCACGGATACGTCGAATCAGCCGACAATCATCTCAATCCATCCACCGGCTCGCTCGTGCTGCGTATGATCTTCCCGAATACGGACCACGCGCTTCTCCCCGGATTGTTTGCCCGCGTCCGCCTGCCCGTCGCTGCGCCAAAAGCCACGCTGCTGATCAGCGACCGTGCGGTCGGCACCGACCAGAGTCAAAAATTCGTCTTCACCGTCGGCGACGACCACACCGTGGCGTATCGCTCGGTTAAACTCGGACCACTCGTCGATGGTAAACGCGTCGTCATTGATGGTCTCCACCGGGGCGAACAGATCGTCGTCAACGGTACTCAACGCATACGTCCTGGCATGATGGTCGATCCAGAAAAAGCGCTCGTCACCACCGTCGACGCAACACCGGCTGCCGTCGAAATCGCCGCGCGTTAATCGCCCCTAAGCCCATTCGGCGCAACTCCCCTTAACCAGCGGAGATGAGCCACTGCTTCGCCAAAATCCCATGAATATTTCGAGTTTCTTCATCAAGCGCCCGATTTTCGCTGGCGTCATTTCAATCATTATCTTTCTGATCGGGGCCATTTCGCTGCTGCGTTTGCCCGTCTCAGAGTACCCGGAAGTGGTCCCGCCGACGGTCGTGGTTAAAGCCACTTATCCGGGCGCCAACCCCAAGACCATCGCCGAAGCCGTCGCCTCGCCACTCGAACAGTCGATCAACGGCGTTGAGAATTCTCTCTATATGTATTCGCAGGCGACGAGCGACGGCGTAATGACACTGACGATCACGTTTCGCCTCGGCACCGATCTGGATAAGGCGCAGGTCCAGGTCCAGAACCGCGTCTCCCAAGCCGAACCTAAGTTGCCGGAAGAAGTACGCCGCCTCGGCGTCACCACCACGAAGACCTCGCCCGATCTGTTGATGGTCGTACACTTGTTTTCCCCTGATGGTCGCTATGACGACCTCTACGTTCGCAACTACGCCACGCTGCAGGTGCGCGACGTGCTCGCGCGCCTGCAAGGAGTCGGCGACGTGTTGCTCTTCGGCTCAGGTGACTACGCGATGCGGGTATGGCTCAATCCGAGCAAAGTCGCCGCCAAAGGGCTAACCGCCTCCGATGTCGTCGCCGCGATCCGCGAGCAGAACATCCAAGTCGCCGCCGGTGGCGTGGGTCAGCAACCTGTATCTAATCCTGTGGATACAGAGCTTCTCATCAACACCGAGGGGCGTCTTTCGTCGGAAGAAGAGTTTGGCAATATCATTGTGAAGAGCGGCGAGCACGGCGAACGCGTTCGTCTGCGCGACGTCGCGCGCATCCAGCTCGGCGCGTCCTCTTATGCGCTGCGGTCGCTCCTCGATAACAAGGCCGCCGTGGCCATTCCGATCGCGCAGCTGCCCGGCTCCAATGCTATTGCGACGGCCAACGCGATTCGTTCGACGATGGAGCAGTTGAAGAAAAATTTTCCTGAAGGGCTCGACTACAATATCGTCTACGACACGACGATTTTCGTGCGCAGCTCGATCGAGGCGGTGGTCCATACGCTGCTCGAAGCAATCGTACTGGTGGTGCTCGTCGTGCTACTTTTTCTACAGACGTGGCGCGCTTCGATCATCCCGCTTGCCGCCGTGCCGGTTTCACTCGTCGGCACCTTTGCGGTCATGAACATGCTGGGCTTTTCCATCAACGCGCTCTCGCTCTTCGGCCTCGTGCTCGCGATCGGCATCGTGGTCGATGACGCGATTGTCGTCGTCGAGAACGTCGAGCGAAATATTGAACTCGGTTTATCGCCCGTCGAAGCGACGCAAAAAGCGATGACCGAAGTGACCGGGCCAATCGTCGCAACCGCGCTGGTTCTCTCGGCGGTCTTCGTACCAACCGCATTCATCACCGGACTCACGGGCCAGTTTTATAAACAGTTCGCGATCACGATCGCAATTTCGACGGTCATCTCTGCGTTCAACTCCCTCACGCTCTCACCTGCATTAAGCGCCCTTTTGCTGCGCGGTCATCACGCGAAAAAAGACCGTCTCACCCGGGTGATGGATTTCGGACTTGGCTGGTTTTTCCGCCCCTTCAACCGCTTCTTCGCCTGGGCGGCGCACAAATACTCTTCGGGCGTGGCGCGGCTGCTACGATTTTCAATCGTGGCCGTGATTATATATATCGGCCTGCTCATTTTTACGGCGCATTCGTTTCGCCAAATCCCAACCGGCTTCGTTCCGACTCAGGATAAACAGTATCTCGTTAGCTTCGCGCAACTGCCCGAAGCGGCGTCGCTGGATCGTACTGGCGCCGTGATTTCCCGCATGAGTGAAATCGCGCTCGCCCATCCCGGCGTGGCCAGCGCGGTCGCGTTTCCCGGACTCTCGATCAACGGTTTTACCAACTCGCCTAACAGCGGCATTGTCTTCGTCACGCTCAAGAGTTTCGAAGAACGCAAGACCTCTGAGTTGAGTGGCCAGGCGATCGCGGCGGATTTGCAACGGCAATTTGGTGCGATCCAAGATGCGTTTATCGCGATCTTTCCACCGCCGCCAGTCCAAGGTCTCGGCAGCATTGGCGGCTTCAAACTCTATGTTGAAGACCGTTCTGAAGCCGGCTTGGACGCGCTCTATAATGCGACGCAAACCTTGATCACGAAGGGCAATCAATCCCCGGAGCTGAGTGGTCTCTTCACCAGTTTCACCGTGAACACGCCGCAACTCGACGCGGTCATCGATCGCGCGAAGGCCAAGGCGGAAGGCGTACCGCTCGCAAATTTGTTCGAAACGATGCAGATCAATCTCGGCTCGCTCTATGTAAATGACTTCAACCGCTTCGGCCGCACTTATCAGGTCGTCGCACAAGCCGACGCACCTTTCCGGGCGCGGCCAGAGGACATCACGCAGCTGAAAACGCGCAATGGCGCGGGCGATCTCATCCCGCTCGGGACGCTCGTCAAGGTGCGCGACAGCTATGGTCCGGACCGCGTGATGCACTATAACGGCTATCCAGCCGCCGAAATCAACGGCGCACCTAATATCGGTTTCAGCTCGGGCCAAGCGGAAGATGCGATGCAAAAAATCGCAGTAGATAATTTACCTAAAGGCATGGCGACTGAGTGGACTGAACTCACTTTTCAAAAGGTGATCGCCGGCAACGCTGGCCTGTGGATTTATCCCCTGAGTCTACTGCTTGTGTTCCTCGTGCTCGCGGCGCAGTACGAAAGCTTTCGTCTGCCGTTCGCAGTGATCTTGGTTGTGCCGATGGCGCTCTTTTCGGCCATTGTCGGACTGCTCGTCACGTCGGGTGAAAACAACGTCTTCACCCAAATCGGCCTGATCGTCTTGATCGGACTCGCGGCGAAGAACGCGATCTTAATCGTGGAGTTCGCCCTCAAGCGACGCGATGAAGGTGCCAGCATCACCGAAGCGGCGCTCGACGCAGCGCGGCTGCGGCTGCGGCCGATTTTGATGACCAGTATCGCTTTCATCGCAGGCGTTTTCCCGCTCGTGATCAGCACTGGAGCTGGCGCGGAAATGCGTCGCGCGATGGGCGTGGCCGTCTTCTCCGGCATGATCGGGGTCACCTTCTTCGGGCTATTCCTTACGCCGGTGTTCTACGTCCTGTTGGAAAAACTCGGCTGGAAAAAATCCGCCCCCGCGCCCGCTGCCCTGCCACTTCCGGAACACCCGTAATTCAAAAACGGATACGTTTAACCCAACTGCCAATTCCTGATTCTCGTGCGTATTTTATTTCCCACTACCAAAGCGTCAGCCCTCATATTCGCGAGCGCGACGTTCGCGGCGGCCAGTTTACCAACGATCGGTCCCGACTACGTTCGGCCAGAGACCCCGGCCGCGGCCGCCTTTAGATATTCTCAACCCACCTCAGCCACGTGGAAAACGGCCGCGCCGGCGGACACGCTTTCGCGCGGCGAGTGGTGGAAAATTTTCAATGACGCGACTCTGACCGCGCTGGAAGGCCAAGCTCTGCAAGCCAATCAAGATCTCCACGCCTCGGCCGCTCGCGTGGAACAGGCCGCCGCCGCCGCCGGGCTCGCTCGCAGCGCGTTTTGGCCGCAAATCGCTCTGGACGTGTCCGCGAATCGCACTCAAGCCTCGCGCACGATCGCGAATCAATTCCCTCAATCGCTCTCGAACACGTTCGAAGTTCCGTTGATCGGGTCTTGGGAACTCGATCTTTTCGGTCGCGTCCGACGACTCAACGAAAGTGCGCGTGACGAGGCTGCGGCCGCCGCGGCGTTGTTCGAGTCCATGCGTCTTTCGCTCACCGCGCAGGTGGCGGAAAATTATTTTGTGCTGCGCGGACTCGACCAAGAACACTCGCTTTTGCGTGAAACCGCCGATCTGCGGCGGCGCGAGCTGGATTTAGTGAATGCACGTTTGAAAAACGGGGCCGCCACCGATCTCGATCGCGCGCGCGCTGAAACTGAACTCGCCACTGCCGAAGCCGACAGCGCCGCGATTTCCCGTCAGCGCGAGACGGTCCAAGATGCGTTAGCGGTCCTTTTGGGATCGCCGGCCAGTTCTTTTACCCTGCCGGAAACGGCGGCGAACGCGCTGACTCTCGACGCCAGTGTGCCCACCATTCCAGCAGGTTTGCCGTCGGATTTGTTGGAACGCCGCCCCGATGTCGCCGCTGCGGAACGAGCACTGGCCGCGGCCAATGCTCGCATCGGTGTCGCCAAAGCAGCCTTTTTCCCAGCTTTGTCGCTCAACGGCAGTGCTGGTTTCGCGAGCGCAGAAATGTCGAATCTGTTGCACACCGATTCGCGCGAGTGGTCGATCGGACCGAGTCTCTATTTGCCAATTTTTCAAGGCGGCCGCAATCGGGCGAATCTCGAGCGTAGTCGGGCCGCGTTTGACGAAAGTGTCGCTACGTTTCGCCAGAGTGTATTGCTCGCGTTTCGCGAAGTGCAGGACGCGCTGGCCGCGAACGTATGGCTCGCTGAGCAAGCCAGCGCACAAACTCGCGCCCTCGTTTCCGCCCAACGCGCGGCCAAACTCGCGCAGGCGCGCTACGATGCCGGTTTTGTTTCATATCTCGAAGTGATCGATGCCGAGCGCACCGCGCTCGCGACCCAGCGCATTTCCGTGCAACTCGCGACGGAACGCTTCACCTCTGCCGTCACGCTGATCAAAGCGCTCGGTGGCGGCTGGCATGCGAGTGACCATTCTGTAGTGGCTGCCAATCACGTCACGTCATGATTTTCTCAATACTCGCTATCATCGCCTTGGTGGTTTTCACCGCCTGGGACTCGGCGGAAGACCACCATCACCGCGACGGTTTATAATAGCTCCGGTAACTGAATCGCTGAAGCACCAGACGCTCGGCGCTCGCTTCTCTGTGCGTCTGAGATCCTCGATCTGAAGAAATTCTGCTCGCCGGTTCCCGCTTTCAGTCACTCAGCCTTTCTCTTTTTTCTCTATCGCCGCGCTTGAAACTTGGTGCGGGTGCTCTTCGCTTACGACACCCCACCCCATGCTGTCTTCGTCGTCGCCTGTTCAAGCCACGTCACCTTCCATTCGCCCGATTCAGAAATTGATGGCGGCTAATCGCAGCGAGATCGCGGTGCGCGTGTTTCGAGCGAGCACCGAGCTCGGATTACGTACGGTGGCGGTTTTCGCGCAGGAAGATCGCTTCTGTATACATCGCTATAAAGCGGATGAAGCCTATCAAGTAGGCCGCGGCAAAGGCCCGGTCGCTGCCTATCTCGATATAGAGAGCATCATTGGCGTGGCCAAAGACCACGGCATCGACGCGATTCACCCTGGGTACGGTTTTCTTTCGGAGAATGCGGAATTTGCCCGCGCGTGCGAGCGCGCGGGAATTATTTTCGTCGGCCCGCGATCCGAACTGCTCGACATGATGGGCGACAAAACCGCAGCGCGCGCAGTGGCTCAAAAAGTCGGTGTGCCCGTATTGCCCGGCACTGAAGAAGCGATCACCGATCGTACTGAAGCGCTGAAAGTCGCTAAATCCATCGGCTTTCCGCTGATCATCAAAGCCGCCTTCGGCGGCGGTGGTCGCGGGATGCGCGTGGTTCACAAAGCCGCGGATCTCTCTTCACTGCTCGACGAAGCTCAAGGTGAAGCGGGTCGCGCCTTCGGCAACCCAGCGGTGTTTCTCGAAAAATATATTCCGCGCGCGAAGCACATCGAAGTGCAGATTCTCGGCGATCAACACGGCAACGTGATTCACCTGCACGAGCGCGATTGCTCGGTGCAGCGCCGGCACCAAAAAGTCATCGAAGTCGCTCCCAGTTTCGGGCTGCCCCAAAAAGTCGTCTCCGAATTGTGCGAAGCCGCCGCCAAACTCGCTCGTCACATCCGTTACGACAACGCGGGGACGATTGAATTTCTCTATGACTTGGAAAAACACGAATGGTTTTTCATCGAGATGAACCCGCGTATCCAAGTTGAACATACGGTGACCGAAGTGATCACCAACTTGGATTTGGTGCGCGCGCAAATTTTGATTGCCCAAGGCCACGCACTGCATTCGCCGGAAGTCGGCATGCCGGCGCAAGCTGACGTCCCGCGCTCCGGTTTCGCAATCCAGTGCCGGATCACCACAGAAGATCCGGAAAACAAATTCACGCCCGACTACGGAAAGATTCTCGCCTACCGCTCACCAGGAGGTTTCGGTCTCCGGCTTGATGGCGCGATGGGATATGCAGGCGCAGTGATCACGCCATTCTATGATTCGATGCTCGTCAAATCGATCACCAGCGGTCCGAGTTACGAGATCGCGATCAAACGTGCGCTGCGAGTGCTGAGCGAGTTCCGGATCCGCGGAGTGAAGACAAACATCCCGTTTCTGGAAAACGTGCTGCAACACGAACAATTCCGCAGCGGTCAGGCCACAACGACGCTGATTGATACGACGCCAGAGCTTTTCACGTTCAAAGCGCGCCGAGATCGCGCATCCAAGTTGCTCAATTTCATCGGCCAGGTGACGGTGAACGGCAACCCGCACGCGAAAGGTTACCATCCAGAGAAACCTCTGCCGGCACCAGTCGCTCCCGCCTTCGATCCGCATCAAACGCCGCCCGACGGCACTCGCCAGTTGTTGCTTTCGTTGGGCGCGAAGAAATTTGCCGAGTGGACCGCCAAGCAAAAGCGTCTCCTGATTACGGATACAACGCTGCGCGATGCCCATCAGTCGTTGATGGCCACGCGCGTGCGCACGCACGACATGCTGGCAGCCGCGGGCTCGATCGCGCGGCGTTCAGCCGGGCTTTACTCGCTGGAAATGTGGGGCGGGGCGACTTTTGACACCGCGATGCGTTTCCTCAGCGAGGATCCGTGGGAACGCCTTCGACAGCTGCGCGCCCGCGTGCCGAATATTTGTTTTCAAATGCTTTTCCGCGGCGCCAATGCGGTTGGCTATACGAACTACCCCGATCACATCGTCGCCGGATTCGTGAAACACGCCGCGGAGAGTGGCATGGATATTTTTCGGATCTTCGATTCGCTCAATTATCTTCCGAACCTGCGCGTCGCGATGGAGGCGGTGCAATCAACTCACGGCGTCTGCGAAGCCGCGTTGTGTTATACCGGTGATATCTTGGATGAGCGCCGCGATAAGTATTCACTGGAGTACTACGTGCGCCTCGGCAAAGAACTGGAAAAAATGGGCGCGCATGTTCTCGCGATCAAGGACATGGCTGGCCTGTGCCGGCCGTATGCCGCCTACAAATTGGTCAAGGCGCTGAAAGAAGAAGTCGGTTTGCCGATTCATTTTCACACTCATGACACCAGCGGCATCGCCGCGGCTTCGATTCTGCGCGCCGCCGACGCAGGCGTAGATATCGTTGACCTTGCCCTCGCGTCGATGAGCGGAAGCACATCGCAACCAAATCTGAACTCGATCGTCGCCGCGCTTCAGCACACACAGCGCGACACCCAGCTCGATCTCAATTCGCTCAACGAATTCTCGGACTACTGGGAACAGGTGCGCGAACTCTATCGGCCTTTCGACACGGCTCCGAAAACCGGTTCGGCCGAAGTATATCTTCACGAAATGCCGGGTGGTCAGTATACAAATTTGAAAGAGCAAGCGGCCTCGATGGGTGTCTCGCATCGGTGGCCGGAAATCGCGCGCATCTACGCAGAAGTGAATACGCTTTTCGGTGATATCGTGAAGGTCACGCCATCGTCGAAGGTCGTGGGCGATCTCGCGCTGTTTCTATTTTCTCGCGGCATCAAGCCGGCGGATGTGGTCAACCTCGAGCCAGGTTCGATTCCTTTTCCGGAAAGCGTCATCGATATGTTGAGCGGCGGCTTGGGTTGGCCCGAGGGGGGCTGGCCAGAACCGGTTTCCCGAGTCGTGCTCGGCGAGCAACGCCACCTAGAAGCACGCGCGAAATACCAGGCCGCAGTGAAAGCGAAACTGAAGAGCGGCAAAGCCAGCGCTGATCACGGTGACAAAAAGAAAATGAGCGCGACGAAAACGCCATTCGCCGCGGACAATGATACGCTCAAGCCGGTACGTGCGGAGCTGGCAGAAAAGCTTCGGCGGGAGCCGACACAGGATGAACTGTATTCTCACCTGATGTATCCGCAGGTCTTCGCTGATTTTGCGAAGCAGCAGCGCGAGTCTGGCGACGTCAGCGTATTGCCGACACCGGCGTTTTTTTACGGCATGAAGCCGGGCGAAGAAATCAATGTAGAGATCGAAGAGGGCAAAACCCTGATCATTCGGTTGGTCAGTGTCGGCGCTCCCGACAAAGACGCGCGGCGTGCGCTCAGCTACGAACTCAACGGCATGAGCCGCGAATCCTACGTGATCGACAAGAGCATCGCGCCGAAAACAAAGTCGCGCCCGAAAGTAGATCCGACCGACCCCTTGCAAGTGGCTGCGCCCATTCCGGGATTGATAGCTGCGCTGACTACAAGCGTTGGCGCGAAAGTCAGCAAAGGCGACAAGCTCTTCATGGTGGAGGCGATGAAAATGCAGACGACGGTTTACGCCCCTGCCGATGGCATCGTAACCGAACTTCACGTCGCGGTGGGCGACACGGTGGAGAGCAAGGATTTGTTGGTGAAGTTGAAGGTTCGGGCGTGAGGTAGCAAATGGCACACGTGCCCGTCTACATCGACTCGTGATCTGTACCATATAGCGAGCGCACCGTTACAACAAAACGTTCCGACATAGAGGGCGGCGACTCGCTACGCTATAAGGAGAAATTCATTTTGTTTCCTGGCCCGTCGCCATGGACCAACTGAACATTTTGCGGGCGAAGAAAATTCGCCCGTCGAAGACGGTGACAACTCACCGCACTCTATGTCGGCAGCCAACGCTTTGTTACCAGAAGGGCACTCCACGCTCTTTTGTCGTGTCGCTGATTGCTAATTCACCGGCGCTGTTTCTATACAGACCTGCTCAATTTTGGCCGCCCGGACCTCATCGAGCATGCGGGTGACCGCCCCTAATTTGGCGTCGCCCTCTGCATTCAGAGCGACTCGGGCGAGCTTCACGCGAGCGGCGTAGTCTTTCAACCGCGGACCAAGCTCTTTCATCCCTAACCGCTCTGCTGCGCCGTAACGGCCTTCACGCCACAAGAGCATTTCGCCACCGATTGCCTGAAGATGAAGGGTATCGTCTTCTTTGACATCTTCGATTGGCCGCGACTGCGGAAAAGTTCCTGGCAACACGAGCATCTTGTCGAGCGAAAGAATAAACAAAACAAATGTCGCAAGCAGGAAGAAAACGACGTCGATCAACGGAATGATCTCAACGCGCGCCTTCCGCGAAACCGAAGCAACTTCGAAAGACTTCGTCATCATAGATGATGGGGGTTATCTATACGACGCAGCAGCAAAGACTTTATTATTCTCGCCGCGATTTCTTTCCGAGAATGCCCCTCACGGGGTATCGCTAATCAGCCGACGCGAGCGACTAAGCCACTAACGCGGTCACCCCCGCCACGAGAATCGCGGTATCCGATTGCGGATGCGGGACGAATTCAATTGTCAGTAAGCGTTCGGTCGGTCTCGGGCTTTTCACTTCAAGTATATACGCGAAACGGCCCTGATCGATTTCTCCGGGCGCTTCGAGAAAAACGGGTTTCGCGGCGGGCGATTCGAATTGTGGATACGCCGACCAGGAATCTTGAAACGTCGCAGTATTTTCTTTTTCTGCGGGCGGAAAAAACGGACGGAGTTCGACCGTTTCACAATGGCCACTTTCAAAATTAAGCCGATAGCGACCTGCGGTCGTCTCGGTCCAAGCAAAGAACGACAGCTGCAGAAAATACAGCGCTTTCACCGGAGCATTCACGGACAAGGATACATTGGTCGCATCGCTTGGCCGGCGCGCACCGTGAAGGAGGATGGCGGAGGAGGCGCCGCGTTGAATCCCGTGCGACAACTCAAATGGCACGCCGCGAAAAATATGTTCGCCGGTCAAACTCGGAAGAGCCAGCGGACCCGCGCGCAACGCCTGACAAGCCGGGCTTTCCCAAGCAGCATCAGCGACCTGGGCAATGGAAAGCATGCGCCAGTTTTCACGTTTCGCTTTCGTTACGGCGGAAAACCGCGTTTTCCAAATCTTCTCCGCGAAACCCGCGCGGGCTTCGCCCAGCGGTGAGAGTTCGCCCCCAGCGGCAGCTTGCAGAATGTTCACGCGAAGATCGTCATAAGGCGATGGACTGCTCGCGGTTCTGCCGGGCGCGGTCACGCCGGGACGCCAGACGCCGGCGTTGAGCACGTGATTCGGATGGTGTGCAAGCGAGAACTCGTTCGCGTGAATTTGCGTCACGAGCAAATCCACCGCGGAACGCCCAACATGTTCAAAGCGGCCGTCGATGCCACTATATTGAAAAGGATAAAAGACCGGCTCGAGTTGAGCGACCGCGATATCTTCAGGGATGCGAAAACCCAGAGGTTGCAGCCACATCTGCGGTATCCAATTTGCGGTGACAACCGCGTCAGGCCGCGAGTCCAACATCCACCTTGCGAAATCGCTCATCTGATCGGGACCGCCGATCCAATAACCAGCGCGCTCCTCTTTCGGGAGACCCTCCTCAAATTCGAGCAGCGCCATGCGCGGGAGCATGTGCATATAGCGAGCGCGTGACTCTTCCATCGCCAACCCGATCCGGCGGTAGCCGAGACCGCGCAGCGCCTGCAAAATCTTTTGGGTGTTGCCGACATAGTCGGTCGAAACGCGATGCAGGCGATCTCCTGCGGGTTCGATATCGCAGGCTACGGCCGCGCAATCTTGGGGAAGAAATTCAACTTTCTGCCCGGGCATCGGCGGCGCGAGAATGACCGCGCGGATATTGCGCGTCCTTAAAATCGTGCTTAACCGCTCTGCCGTCATGCCTGGTTCGCGCAGCCAAAATTCCTGCAATTCAAAACCGAGTTCCTCCGCACGAGCAGCGGCACCGCGATATGTATATAGCCAATGCTCGGAAGAACGCCACAGATCGCGGCTGGGTTGGGGATTTATATAGGCGATCACCGGCGACGCCAGTGGTGACACGCCGTGACGAAGCTTCGACATCAGCACGCTAACGTAGGGATTTTGTCGATAGCCGGCTGCTTCCGCAGCGGAGCGCACCCGTTGACGAGTCAGCGTGGAGATTCGTTCGTCGTTGCGCAGCGCGCGAGAAATCGTTGCGCGCGAAAGGCTAAGCTTTTCTGCCAGGACTTGCAGGTTCATGTCGGCAATTTTGGGCAATTCAAACGACAGAGATCGCGGAAAAGGGGTGAAAGTAGGCCAAAATCGCGGAGAACCCGGACCAGGCTCAGGAATTAAGAAGAAGATTTCGCGCGAAAAAAGCGATGTCTAATTTTGCGTTAAATCAAAATGATTTGGGACCATGCGGATGGGGCGCTCCACCAGATGTATACAGATATTTTCCGATGCTGATGCCGTGCTTTCCGCTCGGAACGCGGCCTGTGACGAACTGTCTTTTTAGCTCTATGAACCAGGCTGCCAGCGCCCTCCCCGTACCAGACGATTTCGACCTAGCCCAACTCCAAGTGCGGCTCCAAGAAGCATATCCTTCGGCGAGCCCAAAGCTGATTTCGACCGCGATTGAAGCGTGTCAACTCGAGCTGGGGGACGCGACAGATCCGAGTCGCTTGATTCGCTGCGTCTGCGAGCGAATGATCGCCTGATTTTCAGGCCGGTAGCGTGATTCGAAAGCAGCTGCCAGTTTTGCCGTCGGAGGTTAAGCCCACTACTCCGCGCATCCGCTCCACAGCCTTGCGCACCAACGCGAGTCCAACCCCGAAACCGCCGTCTTTAGTCGGCGCCTGGATTTGTTCGAATAGCTGGAAAATTCGCGCGTGATGTTCAGGGCGAACACCGACGCCGTTATCTTGCACGCATAACGTCACCGTCGCTCCCATCTTCTCCGCAAAAATTCGAATCTGGGGAGTCCGTTGAGCGGCGGAAAATTTGACCGCGTTCTCGATCAGATGGGTAATGCAGCCGCGCAGCTGCGCTTCGTCGGCTTGCACGGGCGGCAAGGCATCGACCGCGATCTGCACCTCAGTATAATGCGCACGAATCAATTCAACTACCCCCGCCACTAAGCGCGCCGTATCGACTTTGCGGATACGAAGTTTGCGCTCAGCCACTTCGCGATAAGCGATCACGCCGAGGGTAAGACGATCGAGGCGATCGCTCGCACGAACGATGCGCTGCAAATATTCCCGCGCCGTCTCGTCTAAACGCTGACCATAATCTTCATCCAACGTCATGGCGTATCCGCGCACCGCGCGCAAAGGCGCCCGCATCTCGTGAGCGATGGCATAAGAAAATTCATCGAGTTGAGTCACGACTTCGCGCAGCGCGACGGCTTGGCGCCGCACTTTCTCGGCCAGCTCGACGGAGCGCTGATCGCCGAAGGCGCGTTGCTGCCAATGCTGCAGGCTATCCGGCGTAACCAAGCCGATAAAATCTCCGGCCGGAGAAAGCACGACGGCCTCGGCTAATCGGTCTTGCTGTAGCCGCGCCAGCAATTCCCCAGAGGTCGTTTTCCGACTCATTCGTACCTCCGGGAAGGTGGAGAGCAAGTCGGCGAAAATTCGACCTTCGGGCTTTACCGCTAACTCGTCCAACTTGACCACGCCGACGAATTGGCCGGCCGGTTGTTCAACCACCACACAGTGACTCGCACGCCGCGCCGTGATATCAGCAGAGACATCCGTCGCGCGATCTTCCGCCGAGACGGTGACAAACCGTTTGCTCAAAAGATCGCGCATAAAACCTCACAAG
>FTDT01000170.1_pt1 | contig 26646 bp, 23 predicted proteins | sample 1640021 | NCBI WGS metagenome assembly FTDT01 (sample SAMEA3914869, study PRJEB12502) | metagenome | biome: forest; material: soil | place: USA | collected 2012-03-12 | depth 0.1 m | reverse complement strand
TAAAACGGTTCTGGGAGCGCCCGGAAATGGCCAAAAAAAAGTTCTTGCCCCGCATCTGGTCGACCCTACCGTCTGCCCCTCCGCGGTTAGTCCCCATCGTCTAGCCCGGTTAGGACACCACCCTTTCACGGTGAGAACCGGGGTTCGAATCCCCGTGGGGACGCCAGCAATAAGGACTTTTCCGTTCCTCGCAGGCATGCTTTTCCAGTCGCGTGGGAAGCAGGCTGACGACCATTGGGAGCGCTGCCTTGGAAGAACAACAGGAAGAGTTTCTTCACTCGGAACAGAGCTATCGTCGACTTTTCGAGGCAGCGGAGGATGGGATTTTTCTCCTGAATTCCGAGACCGGAAAAATTGCGGACTGTAATCCATTCATGTCTGTTAAACGAAACGATCGCGATGATCGAAGAAACGTTTCCAAAGAATATACGGCTTGAGCATTATATTTCTTCTGAGCTTTAGACAGTTCAGGGGAATCCCGGAATGAGACGAGCGGCGGGGATTTAAACCTTTGCCGGAGCGTCTAAGTGCGGGCGACTCGTCGCAGCACTCGAAGCTTACGAGTGATGCCGATGGATCCGTCTCAACAAAACGTAACGAACAAGTTAAACATCCAGGACACTGCTGGAGTGACCCGTTACGCAATTGCCGACGCTCTGGTCGACCACTACCGCTACGCACGACTGGGGCAGCCCGGCCGCACCGATCTAAACCGAACATCCATGCCATCGTTCCTGATTTATTTTGCTCACGATTCCGCTTCCATCGACTCCGAGAAGGCCCTTCAACAGGCGCTATTGGAAGCAGGCTTTTTCGACACTATCGTCGGGAGCAATCGAATCACCTACCGGTTGCCACCCCTTGTTTATCACAGTATTTGCGAGCTCACCAAGGATCAGATTCTCGATCGAGCTAAACGCATCGCGCTGCGGACCGGCAAACAGTGCGCGATCATGGTGACCGAGTGCGCTGATACCGCTTGGGTGGGGCTCGAGATGCTTGGACGTGAGAGTGCGGAAGAAGGCTCCCTCCGAGCCACAACTATTCCCGCGGCGGCTGAGATCGCACCGGCTGTTTCGGTTACCGCCGCGCGTTCGAAAAGATAAAGTCGGGTTTAAGACAGGGTGTTTGACCATGTGGGGCGTTCGACGTCGCTCTCTTTGTGAAGAAACGCCCTGACGCCGAAGCGGCGATATCTGGTCGGTAAACTGCGCTTGATCGTGAAGGGCTCGCGGTGATTCCGCATGCTCAAGCGATAAGCGTTGTATTCGAGTGCGTTCATTTCTAAAATGATCGACTCGCCGAGAACATTACGGCGCCAAACTATATATATGAGAGACGATTATCTGCGCCAGGCGTTGAAAGTGATCGACGACCCCACCATCCTCGTGAACGTAGTCTCTCAGCGCGTGAAGCAGCTGAGACGGGGCAGTCGACCCCTCGTAGAATCCTTGGAAAAGCTTTCCGCGGAAGACACCGCGCTCCGCGAAATCGGCGAAGGCCGGATCACCTATGAGCTGCCTACGGAACTCGAGATGGCAAAGAGCAACGAACGTCCCCCGCAGCGTTCCGCCCACAAGGCTATTTTCAGCGCCGCGTAATACGCGAAGGATTCTTCGCCAAAGGGGTCACGTCCCAACTCCCAACAAAATTTTCGGTTTGGGATTCAAAGTGGCTTAAAACAGAGGCAGTCGCGCTCATGAAGCCACTGTGCCGCGCTCGCGTTCCGTCGGTCCGCACAGGGGTCCAGTTCGCTTCGCGCGGACATCCGAAATTTCTCTTGGTAAAATGTGCGGAGTTGAGCTTGCCGCGGATGCCGGTTAGCTTCGCCGCCTTATGACCTTTCGCACTCTTGCTCTGACCGCGGTGGTGTCCCTGAGTTTTTCGATCGCGCCATTAACATTCGCGCACGATCACGATGATCACGACGCGGCGCCCATCGGGCCGTCGATGGCCTCGCTTCACGGTGAACTCGTCCCCGCCAAAAAAGCACCGGCGGACTGGGTCGCAAAAGCACAAGCAGAGTACCCACTGGAAAGTTGCGTCGTCTCTGAGGACAGCCTGAAAGAGGATTCCAGCGGACCGATCGATTTTGTTTACAAACAGGAGGGCAAGCCTGACCGATTGGTGCGTTTCTGCTGCAAAGATTGCGTCAAAGATTTTAAGAAAGATCCGACCAAGTATATTGGCGAGATCGACGCCGCGGCTGCGAAAAAGCATGCTTCGGCGGAGCCCGCCACCCATAGCTAAATTGCTGCTGGCCTCGTGAACGCAGTGGCTCGGCCGGCGAGTCAGCTGCGTGCGAGTTAACGTATTCAGATTTTAATGACGACGTCGCGCGTGCGAAAAAACGAGAGACGATTTTCTTTCGCGTTGGCACCCTCGCTCTCTTTCTCAGCAGTCATAGCGTTGGCTTTCGCGGTCGCGGGGGGCGGATGCGCTGGTGCGCCGAAAAAAGGTGCGTTACTTGCGCCGACCGCGCAGGCGATCGCTGAACGCACTGACTCTAAGCTCATCATTGCATGGAGCGATTCTGCCGAAGAGAAAACGAGATCTGATGAGAAAGTAGCTGCGCTGCTGCGCGAGCCGCTTACCACGGAAAGCGCGCTCCAAATTGCGATTCTCAACAACCCATCGCTGCGCGTCACCTGGGCCGAGATCCAGTTGTCACAGGCGGACGTCCTCGCCGCTAGTCGGCTGTCGAATCCAACTCTCACCGCGAGCTTGCGCTGGCCTGATCAGCATCCGCGCGGTCCCGACGCAGAGTTTTCGTTGGCCGCGGATTTGATCGATGGGCTTTTTCTTCCGTTGCGCCGGCGGTGGGCGGAGCGCGAGGTCGCTCAAGCGCAGGGCCGGGCCGCCGACGCCGTGCTGGGGCTGATCTGCGAGCTCAAAAAAGCGATCATTACGCTCGAAGCGCACCAGCTGCTGCGCGTACGCATCAATGACGTGCTCGCCGTGAACCGCGCAGCGGCGGATTTGGCGCAGCGACAGTTCGATGCGGGAAATATTAACCAGCTGACGTTGCTTAACGCGCAAACGTCAGCCGTCGACACGCAGCTAGCGCTCCTCGCAAACGAAGAGCTCCTGCGCGAAGATCGAGAGGCGATCACGCGTCTGCTCGGGGTGCGCGAAGACACGTGGAAACTTGAAGGCACGCTGGAATCTCCGCGCGCGGGAAACCTTCCTGACGACGCCGCGCTCGTATCCACAGCATTGAGACAAAGACTCGACCTCAAACTCGCGCATCAGGCCGAGGAAAACACCAAAGCCGCCTTGGCGTTGAAAAAGCGGATGCGCTGGTTGCCCGCTTCCGTGTCCACCGGCATCGACACCGAACGCGAGTCCCCTGGCGATCGGCTGACCGGACCCACGCTTTCGCTTGCCTTGCCACTCTTCAATCAAGGCCAAGACGAAATCTTTCGCCTAACCGCTGAGATGTGCCGCACCGAAGCCCGCGCGGAAGGCCTCGAGGTGGCGGTGCGCAGCGATGTCCGGCTCGCGCGCGCGCGATTGGCGCTCGCGGCACAAACCGAATCGTTTTACGAAACGATTTTATTGCCTCAACGGCGGGCAATTTTGCGGGCAACGCTCCTTCAATACAACGCGATGGAGAAAAATAGTTACGAGCTGCTCGCCGCGAAACACCAGGAGCTTGCCGGCGTTCGCGATCAGATCGAAGCACTGCGACAATATTGGCTAGCACGCATTGATCTTGAGCGCGCCGTGGGAACGTCCCGTTTATTTGAATCCTCGGTGGCTCCTCCGCCGTTGCCGCAGCCCTGAAGTTATGAAAAACGATGTCAGGCGCCGCGATTTTCTTGCGCTCGCTGGAGTGGCGGCCGCGCTTTTGCCGATAGGTAAACTGGTTGGCGCGCCCGGCGGCTCTTCTGAAGCGAAGCCGACGAGTGATGGGACGACCGTGCCATTTCGACCGGAGACCAGCGTAAAGTATCGTCCCGTAATCACGCCGAATGCGCCGTCGCTGCCGTGGAAGGTCATCGACGGTGTCAAAATTTTTCACCTCATCGCCGAGCCCGTCCGCCATGAATTCACTCCCGGCCTGATTGCCGATTGTTGGGGCTACAACGGCCGCGTTCACGGACCGACGATCGAAGCAGTGGAGGGTGACCGTATCCGGATTTATGTGACAAACCGACTGCCCGAAGCGACCACCGTCCATTGGCACGGCGTCCTGGTGCCCAGCGGAATGGACGGCGTGGGCGGACTTAGTCAAAAGCCGATCGAGCCAGGGGAAACGTTCAAATACGAGTTTACCCTGCGCCAGCACGGCACCTTCATGTACCATCCGCATCACGACGAGATGACGCAGATGCAGCTCGGCATGATGGGACTGTTAATCATCCATCCGCAGGAAGCCGAGACGCCTCCGCCTGACCGCGACTACGCAATCCTTTTGAGCGAATGGAAAATCGAAGTTGGCGCGCGTCGGCCCGATCCAAACGAGATGACGGACTTCAACGTCTTCACGATGAACGCGCGCAGTTTTCCGGGCACCGAGGCCCTAGTCGCGCAACGCGGCGAGCGCGTTCGTATCCGTATTGGGAATTTGAGTACAATGAGCCACCACTCGATTCATCTGCATGGCGCATCCTTCACCGTGGTAGCGACGGATGGCGGCCCCATCCAGAAATCGGCGCAGTGGAATGAAAACAGCGTTTTCGTACCTACGGGGACCACCCGCACGATCGAGTTTATCGCCGCGACGCCGGGAGACTGGGTCATGCATTGTCACATGTTGCACCACGCGATGAACCAGATGGGACATGGGTCAGGTAACTTGATTGGTGTCGATACCAAGGGCCTGAATCATTCGGTGCGCACGCTGGTGCCCGGCTATATGACGATGGGGGACGACGGGGCCGCCGCAGCGGGCGAGATGGGCATGCCGGTCCCGCCAAATAGCGTGCCGATGGCCGGCGCTCCCGGTCCGCTCGGCTATATTACGATGGGCGGAATGTTCACGATTTTAAAGGTGCGCGAGCACCTTACGTCCGGCGCGGATCCAGGCTGGTATCAACCACCGCCGGATGAGCGCGCGGAGCCAGCTAAGCGCGAAGAGTTAGAGCGCGACGGAATCGGCTGACCGCTTCGCTCCGGTGGCGCCTCGCGCCTTCGCTGCTTTTCACTCAAGTATAGCCGTGAAACATTCCGGATCATACGCGGCTCCGTGAATATATAAAAGGCGGTTAATCGCACCCCCGTGCGAACCGCCAGTTCGACGACGAAAACTTTTCTGGGGGCTGGAGCGAGATTGACTGCGCATTCTCGATTTGCGCGGGTGGCGCAGGTTGAGCTTGTATGCGCGTGAATGGCGCCTCTCGAACTTACGCTTTTATTGATTTTATTGATTGCGGTCCTGAGCCTGGGAGCCCGCTGGTTTCCTTGGCCGCAGCCAATCACGTATGTTATCGGCGGAGTTGCCGTGGCGTTTATTCCGGGTTTTCCGCCGGTCCGGCTGAATCCAGAATTTTTCTTTCTTTGTTTTTTGCCGCCGCTGCTTTTTTCGGACGGCTGGCTTATGCCGTTGCGCGACATGCTACGCTACAAGCGATCCATCGTTCTTCTCGCGACGGGACTCGTTATATTCACAACGATCGGTGTCGGCCTTTTGGCGCACTGGCTGTTTCCAGATTTGCCGTTGGCGATGGGCTTCGCTCTCGGTGCGGTGATTTCGCCGACGGACGCCGTCGCGGTTAGCGCCATCACAGAAAAGCTTAGAATCCCCACGCGGCTCAACACCGTGCTGACTGGCGAGAGCTTGATGAATGATGCCACCGGCTTGGTCGCATTCAAATTTGCGTTAACGGCTTTAGTTGTAGGGAGTTTCTCGATACGCGCCGCTTTGCTCGAATTCGTCATCGTCGCGATCGGCGGGATAGCCGTCGGCCTATTGGTCGGTTTCGGCGCGGGCAAGATTCGCGATATAATCACGCGTTGGCAGGGTGCCGATCCGATGATCGAGGTGACGCTTTCTCTGCTTACACCTTACGCCGCGTTCTTGCTCGCCGATCATTTAAACATCTCGGCGATTTTGGCGGTGGTCTCGGCTGGTCTCTATTCGGGTTGGCGCGATCCGCTGCGGATGGATAAGGAGACGCGTCAGGCATCGTACCCTATCTGGTCGGTGGTGATTTTTTGGCTCAACGGTCTCGCGTTCTTGCTTCTCGGTTTGCAGTTCCCGCATTTGCTGGCCGCGATCACGCAGCATTATTCTGCGCTCCAGCTTGCGGGTTACGGCGTGATCATCGCGGTCGCGGCGATTTTTTTGCGCGTCTCTTGGTTTTATCCTGGCGCGTATTTGCCATTCTATTTTTCCCGAAAAGTTCGCGAAAATGAATTTCGCCCGACCTGGCAAGCCGTCCTCGTTGGCGGGTGGGCCGGCTTGCGCGGCACGGTGACGTTAGCGGCGGCTCTATCGATTCCCATTACGTTACCCAATGGGGATCCATTTCCCGGCCGTGACTTGGTGATCTTTTTGGCGTTCTGTGTGGTCGCGGCAACTTTACTTTTGCAGGGCACGACGATGGCTTGGCTGATCCGCAAACTCGGAGTGCGCGAAGATGGCATTCGCCAGAAAGAAGAGCTGCTCGCGCGCCGCACCGCGGTGGACGCGGGCCTGAAGCACTTGAAAGACACCAAGATAGATCCGCAGAAGAAGGATAAATTAACTGCGCTGAATTTGGTCATCGCGGAATATGAACAGCGTCTGGCCGAACTGACCGCCGAAGGCGAAGCGCAGGCGACCGCGCGCTTGCGCAACTTGGCGGGATATCATTTTCGCTTTGCGGCGCTGCAGGCAGAACGCCATGCCATAGACGACCTCTGGCGGCGCGACGTGATCGCGGATGAAGTACATCGACCGCTTCAACAACTGCTCGACCACGAAGAATCTATGCTCCAAGCGAAGCCAGTCCATAACGACGCCGAGTAATCTTCATGAACTCCGACCCCAAGGATGAGCCGCCTCCGTTACCCCTGGTGGTGAGCAGCGGTGCGCATACTCCGCAAAATCCGCTCCCCCCGCCTTTGCCCATTCTTCAACCTGTATCCACGCCACCGATACCGAAGAAACCGCTCGGCTGGCCTTTGTCCCTCACACTGATTGTGCTCGGCGCATTGGTGACCATACTTTTGGTGCGCGAGCGGCTGCCCACGCTGAGTGCAGAGACAGCGCCGTTTCTTATCGGTCAACTCATCGGCATGTTGGTTGTCTGGCCCGGACTCATCTGGGGCCTGTTTTGCATCGGCAGAGCTTTTCGGACCGCTCGTACCGGCGCGATCATCGCGATCGTGCTTTGGAGTCTAGCGCTGCTCGGCCTGCTGGGTAAGCACGCGCCGGCCACCGCTTCTAAGGCCGGTTCTCTCTATAATCCGAATCATCTCAGTTATAACGGAACGTTCGATTTCAATAATAACAACGGAAATCACTTGCCTGCGATTCCCAGTTACTATCCGAGGTCAGCGACTACGTCCATTCCGGTGGTAGATGGAAGACCGACCGTCGCAGAGGGCGAAGTGCCAGCCGATTTTTTGGAGGGAAGCGATGAGCGATTCATCAAGCAGGTTACCAAAGTGGGAGAGGATAAATATCATGCGGTCGTCGCGGGATATCGCGAGGCTTGTCTTCACTCGCCCGAGAACGCTCAGCTCGCCGTCGAGCGCGTGAAGTTCATCGAGCACTTCGCATTCTCCGAAGAAGAAGCGTTCGCCACCAGTGAAGATGATCTCCGCGAGGCGGAGGCATTTTTCAAAGCTCACTTCGCCCATGCGCCCGAGTATATATTGCATCTTTTAAGGAATCCTTTCGATCCACGTTTCGACGCGGTCGTCGCAGGGTTCGGAGAAGACTTTTCCAACTGGGAACCGAAACAAGTCGGGCAATATTACTTGCTGCGAGCTCGCGCCGCGGAGCATAAAAAACAGCCCGCTCAGGCCGCAAAATTTGCCGCTTCGTCCATCGCACTCGATCCCACTGCCCAGGCGAAGCTCCTTCTCGCGCGAGAGCTGCATGCGGATAATCGTGACGCAGAGGCACGGTCGGTGCTCGAGCGTTTTGATCCGGTGACTGCGTCGACTTACGAGCAGAAGCAACGCATGACATTGCTGTTTCAAATACACGATTATCCCGAAGCGTTGAAGGCATATCGTTTATTGCGATCGGCACACAGCACCTCGGTGGTGGACGACATCACCGCGACTTATCTCGCTGAAGCTGGCGACGTTGACGACGCCCGCGTGATTTTCGCGAAGCCGTCTTTGAATCAATATGATAAAGCGCCCGGGCTGCGCCGCCGTTTCGAATTCGAACTCAAACATGGCAGCGGTGATGAGGCGTCTCGCGCATACGAAGCGCTGCGCGACCTCGGCGTGAAACAAGACCCGCTAGCTTATGGGCGACTGCGACTTTTCCGTGCCCATCCCTTAGCGGCATGGAGTCTCGGTGATGTTGGCAGCGTAATTGTACTCGGGCTATTTCTCGCATTCGCGTTCGCGCTGCCGTTTTTATTCTTCGCCCCGGTTCATTATTGGTCGCTGCTGCGCCGGCGCGAGCCCGCGTCGGTGGGCGTTGCTCGAGTCCAGGGCGGCGGTTGGAGTCTGCGAACGACGTGTCTGGTCTGGGGGATTCTTTTGCTCAGTCAGACGCTCGCGTTTTGGTACTATGCTCCAGAAGAGCTTCGGCGCATCGTTACGAGTACGCCCAAAACAGGAGGCGAATCAGGAGGGGTCCTGCATGTAATGACGAGCTACTGGATCTGCACAGCCGTGGTCGTCGCATGGTTGTTGTTGCGGCGACGTTCACTGCGTATCCTTGGAGTGGGTACATGGTCGTGGGGTAAATCGATCGGCTTTGCGTTTCTCGCCTTTATCGGTCTGCGAATCGGGCTGGGAATTTATCTGCAAATCTTTCCCGGTGCGTCCGGGGCGGCGCCCGCGACCAGTTTCGCCCAGATGCCCGCAGTGCTTGCGCTCATGCGCGAAATGTTAGCCGCTTGGGGACCGTGGCCCACCATCGCCGTGGCGGCGCTCTTTGTGCCGGTAATCGAGGAATTTGCTTTCCGCGGGATGTTGCTGCCGGCGCTTAATCGCCACATCAGTTTCTGTGCCGCGAATCTGCTCCAAGCAGTGCTCTTTGCGAGCCTTCACGGCATGCTCGGCCTGCTGCCATTCTATATTGTTTTCGCGATGATCAGCGGAGAATTTGCCCGACGGTCGGGTGGCCTATTTCCATCGATCCTAATGCACGTGCTCAATAATCTCGCCGCCTGCCTGGCGCTGATCGGCGTATTTCACAAGTAGCCCGGCCAGCTTGAAGCCTGGAAAAGATCCGGCGCCTAACGTGCAAGATGAGTCGTGACTAGGCGGCGATAACGCCCATCATCAACGGCTTTGAAAACCTTCGGCTGAACATCGATGTCGAGCACGGATGGTGAGTCTTCACCTGGTTTCGCGGCCGGCCAATCCAGCAGCGACGGCGCGCGACTGGGGGTTGCTTCGTCGCTCGTGTTGGGATTGCCGGTTTTGATGAAGTTGACGAAGTAGCTCTGCATTGTCGCCGACACGGCGTAATCTTCATCCGTCCAGGCGTAGTCGTGGACGAGAGGGAGATTGCCGAGACAGTATTCGATCTCGGATGCATGCGGGGCTCCGACCGGAAGCGGCTGAGGGTGCTCGGATTTCTTGACGACACCACCTCCCGAAGGATTGGCCTCCAGCGACGAATCTCGCAGAGGCGGACGGATGCGGCTGAAGAGATAACGATAAACGGGCTGGTCGCTGTTCTTGCGATGCAAGTCGAACCAACGCCAAGTCGCGTAAGCGATAAATTTGTCCGAGGCGAGAGCGGTTGCGGAGAGCTCAACGTCCTTGTCAGAACTATGTGGATACAGTTTCAACAGATCCTCGGCGTCATTGCCGTTGGGAAAACTTTCTTTTAGCGCCGCAGTAAAATCGATTTCACTATATGGTTTACCCTTCATGAAACCGACGCCGGAAATTTCTGCGGAATTCCAGCCTACGAGCAAAGGCACCTGGGCTTGTTCGTGAGCTTGGAAAATTTCCGGCAGCGATTTCGGAATAAAATAATGATCGACGACGATCGGGAAACTCAAACGGTGCGGTTGATTATAGATTTGATAAATGTCTCTCGCGCTCAGTTTTCTCGCCTCTGCGATTGAGTGGATGCCCGCTTGCTCGAGCAAATCTTGACCTTTCTTTTCCGCTTCTGCGAGTGGAACCGGCGGATCAGTGGGAGTGATGCCGGCGCCGCTTTCGCCGATCGCGCGCGCGAAAAGATTCCTCGAAAGGGGCGATGCCATTTGAAAACTAACAGAAATCGAACCAGCGGATTCACCTGCGATGGTAACCTTTTTCGGATCGCCTCCGAACGCGGCGATATTTTTTTGCACCCACCTGAGCACCGCTTGCTGGTCGAGCAAACCGTAGTTGCCCGACGCTTTATAAGGCGCCTCCGCGCTTAAGCCAGGATGCGATAGAAAACCGAAGATGTTGAGACGATAATTGGCGGTGACGGCGACGATCCCTTTTGCCGCCATGCTGGCGCCATTGTAGCGAGGCTCTGAACCATCGCCGGCGTTGAAGCCGCCACCATAGAAGTAAACCAGCACTGGCAGACCTGTCGTTTTGCGATCGGCGGACGTCCACACATTTAGATATAGACAGTCTTCACTGATGCCGTCCGACAGAAACGTCATGTCGTTATAGATAGGAGCCTGCATGGCGCGCGGTCCGAATTTTTTTGCGGTCCGAACGCCCTCCCAATGCGCGGGCGGTTGCGGCGCGCGCCAGCGAAGATCACCAACCGGCGCTAGTGCATACGGCACTCCTAGATAGGATTGAACCCCGGTCGCTGTATCAAAATTTCCCTCGAGCACACCTTGCTCGATCTTCACTTGAACGGGAAAATGAAAATCGCCGCCACCGGCGAAGACGGGTGCGACGAAACTGAGAGACGCAATGATCCAGAAGGGTATTTTCATGGAGTGAGGTCCGGGAACTAAGGTCACCTCACTGAATTTTTCAAAGACTCGATCTGGAAAAACTCACAATCGTTTTAGCTGGCCGGTGCGGGCGCCAATAGTGCGAAGAGATTTGGAATCAGTTCGCGCACGATAATCTCGCCATGATTGGTTGCGTGAATTGAAATCGCGTCGGCGAGTTGATCTTGGCGAATCAATTCCAAGAGAAACGGCTGCGGTGCGCGTTGCGCGAGGGCCGCTTCGTTGACGCGCGCACAAAATTCGTCGCGGCGGTTTTCGCAATTGCTCCACTGCCAGAGTTGTTGTTCATGTTCGGCCGAGATCGAGGGCCGCGGACGTGATAACAAGCGCAATGCAAGCTCGGCGTTCGTTTCGTCGAGTGATGGGAAAGAGAGGGTGGCATTCATTGGCGATGCGCGCCGACGGCGGTCAGAAAAGCTTCGTTTCCATCGAGCGTGCGATTGCTGAGGTCGAGGCCCGAGATTTTTAAATCGCTCAGCGTCACGTTGCGAATGGCGCAGTGCGACATGCGGCAATCGGTGAAGAGCACATTGGTGAGCCGCGAGTTTTCGAAACGGAGTTTGCAGAATGACTTTTTCTTCCAACCCCAACTTTCGTCGCAGGTAAAGAGCACACGGTCGAAGGCACTTCCCGTGAGCGCCAACTCGCTCAAGGTCGTACCGCGAGCAAGGACGGCCTTCCATTCGCTGTCGGTGAACGTCGTCTCGAGTAGTCGCGAGTTCTGGAGTTCACAGTCAATCAACGCAGAGCGGGTTGCGTTGAATCCGGAAATCACCACTGCGTTCAAAAACGAATTTTCCCAGCGCGAATGATCGCGCAGGCGGATTTCTTTCAACACCGACGATTGCGCGTGTAGACTGCGCCAGGCGCTTTCATCGGAGAGCGTGATCTCGCTGCATTTCGAGGTGGATAGTTGGAGAGTGGAAATTTCTCCGTGATCGAGAGTTAGTTCGCGGAGCGAGCTCGCGCGCAGCCGCGCGTCACTGATTTTGCTATCGGTCAAGTTAACTTCTTGGAGCCGACTCGCGTCAATTTGGCTATTGGTGAATTCGGCGCGCTCGAGGTGCAAATCGCGCAGCTTCGACATCCGCACTTGATTGCCGCGAAACACGAAACTGTCTCCGCGCGGAGCCGAGTAATCCGAATGATGAAAACGGTTGCTGTCGCGGTCAGCTTCGAACGTCGATCCGAAGCGGTCCTGCGCCTCGAACACATGATCGAAAACGGAGTTTACTAACGAGTTCACGGAATCGGCGACGGCGCCATGGCACGAGCGCGAGTGGTCGCGGCCATGGTGCGGTGACTTTCTCTCTTCGCCGGCACCGGCGGACAGAGGCGGAGCCGTTTGAGTCGAGAATGTGGATTGAGCCGACGATGCCGATTGAGCGTCGGAGTTAGATCGATTCGAAGGGCCGAGCAACTCCTCGAGGAGGGCGGCGGCCTGTTCGCCGGTGATTTTACCGGTCTTGTTCATTTCTAGAACCTGTTGAATATCTGAGCGCATGTTTATGCGGAGCGAAGTTTTTTGATTTGTTTCATCGCTTCATCGAAAGGAACTTCGCCTGCTTCGAGCCGGGCGAGGATCTCTCGAATGCGAGTTTCGTTGGACGACGCGGCGCCGGAATCCCCCCGAGATGACTCATCGAAGGCGTTAGGAGTCTCGGTGGCACCTTGGAGTTTATTTTTCAATGCGGTGAGGCGACCGCGAATGGTCGGGTAGCTCAGCCCAAGCGCTGTCTCCATATCGCGAATACGTCCTTCCGAACGGACGAAAATACGCAGAAAGTGGAGGTCATCAGGAGCGAGCGTGGCGAACTCGTTTAACTGAAACGGGCCCTCCAACTTTATCTGACAGCGATCGCAGGCCAGCTGGATCGGCCGCAAAGCCTCGTGGCAGCTCGGGCAAAGCAAATTTGAGTCGAGCCGATTCATATTTCAATGAGTGGGCCTTCGATCTTAAAGAATCAAGATAATATTTAACTAATTAAAACAAATTTAAATGGATAAAGCTCAAACGAAGCGTGAGGACGCGGGCGTTTCTGCCCGCACGCGAAAGCCGCTTTCAAAAATGAGAAGGCAAGATCCTACTCAAGTCGTCAGCCCTCCTTGACGTTCCGAAGAAGAGAGGGAGCGCATTTTTAAATAAGGCCTGAGCCGGTTCCCGGCGCCCGATGATTGTGTTCCCAGAACGGTGCTATTCGGGAACCGCTTGTACCGCGCGGTCGACTTCTTTTTCGGCGTCTTGATAGGACCGGAACTCCTGTGGATCGTGTCTTTGGAGCGACGAAATCAACCGTTGCCCGGCGTCGATTCGCGCGCGAGCGACGCGCATGAGGGCTTGGCGTCGCTGATTGGCGCGCAGCTTGGGATTCAGTTTAATCGAACCGAGTTCTTTCAACTGCGATTGATAATAAGGAATATATTCGCTCTGCAGAAATTTCTCGAAGCCATGATCGATATCGCCATTTTCGCGCGCCGCCTGCAGCGCTACGGCGTAGCGACCGATCAACTTGGATTGGCTGCTGTCGATGTCCGCGTAACGTTGCTCGAAGATGTAATCCTCCGCCAAATTGTAGTTAAAACGCGGCGCGAAAGCATACCCGACGCAGATGACGACGGCGAGTCCGACCAGCGCAGCCGTCAATCGCGAAGCCCAGAGGCGCCGCCGTTCGTCGAGTTCCAACGGTAGCGCCGTTAGCCAGCCCATGGCGATACCAGTCAAAAATCCGCCGACGTGATTGGAGTTGTCGATGCTCTTGCCGGCGAATCCGTAGAAAAGGTTATACGCAGCGAATACCAGTGTGCTGCGCAAGATCGGTTGATACACGGACGGCGGCAGCGCTTTCTTTTGGCGAATAATATAACCGAGAGTTGCGCCAAGGATTCCAAAGATCGCTCCGGAGGCGCCGGCACTCCAGACCTTGTCGCCGTGCCAAATCATGCTGGCAAACCCGCCGCCCAGTCCGCAGGCGAGGTAAGTCAGTGCGTAGAGAAATTTTCCTGACAACTGCTCCATCAATTCGCCGAGATTATAGAGCGCCCACATGTTCATCCCGAGATGGATGACACCGAAGTGGACGAACATGGAAACGAGCAGGCGCCACCATTCGCCATTCGTTGTCGCGGAGGCATTGCTAGCGGCAAACCGAATATAAGGATCCATGCTTGCCGTGGTGATCCAGCCCGCGCCGAATTTTCCGGAGAGCACGAGGAAAACGGCTACGTTGAGCAAGATGATCATGCCCGTCACCGAGGTGTACCAATGCCGCGCCGCGGGCAAACGAGCGAGTTTCTCCTCGTACCAGAGTCTCGCTTCTAAATTTTCGTCCGCAGATTCCATAAATCGTGATTCACGCGCGTTTTCGCAAAAAGCTCAAATTACTTCGTGCGCGCCCGCGTGCGTCGCCAATTTTCAACTACACGGAATACCACGCCCCGCGCCAGTTGGCGGCACGGTTACGAGTGCACGGCCGGCAACGCGTTGCCGGGTAGATTGAGTCGACCCGTTGGCGTCGGCTCGGCGAAGCAAGTCGACAGAAGCGTGTCGATTAGGGTGATTAAATCGTCCGAATTAATCGGCTTAGAAAGATACGCGTTAGCGCCTTTTTCCGCCGCGAAAGCGATGTCCGCCTCTAACATCGAGGAGGTCAACATCACGACTAGCAGGCTCGAAAACTCGGGGCATTGGCGGACCCATTCGAGCACTTCGAGGCCGGAGCGGTAAGGCATTTTCACGTCGAGCAAAACCAGCCGTAGCGGTTGCGCCTGGCCCTGTTGAATGGCAGTGCGCGTGGTTTCCAAGTAATTGACCGCTTCATTGCCGTCGCCAACGACGTAAAGTACGTCCGGTTTTTCCAGCCGGATAAAGGCGCGCTGCATGAAGAACGTGTCGTTCTCATCGTCTTCCGCATAGAGCACGGATTTGGAATGCTGGCTTGGATCGGTCATGGCGAAGTCGGCGCGAACCATGGCGCGAGGGTTTGGCGAATGCCAACAAAATGCGGACACCCGCGCGCGCCTTCGGAGGTTTTCCTTAGAGGCGATTAAAATTTTCCGGAACGTTCGCGGCTGGGGCCGGTTCGTTTTGATGCTGGTCGACGAGCCGGCTAAAGCGGCGGCCGGCCAGCGCGCTGATCCCGATGAACAGCATCATCGCGGTCAAATGGGGCACGTTCGAGAGCCAGGCGGAACGGGTCAGCGGCGCATGATAGACGATAATGACGCGCAAGACCGAATCGACCGCCAGACCGACCCCAAATCCAAACGTGACGAAGCGGTGCGTCCGGCGAAATTCCGCTGACTTTTCCCAGGTGCGCTCAAATGCGGCGAGACGCGCTGGTCCGCCTTGCGCCGCCATGTGACGCGAGCCCGCATAGGTCAGCGGCTGCGAGAAGATTGCTGAATACATTAAGTAAACGCTTGCGACAGCTGTATAGATCGAAGGACGAATCAGCATCAATCGCTGATCGCGGACGAATAGGACGATCGCCAACGACGCCGCGATTTCGAGCAACACGAGCATGCCGACCGCGTCGAGGCCTTTGCGCTTCACCGTGTTGATGAGCGTACTCGACGCCGAAACCACACCTGCGATCGTCAAGGCCCAGATGCCGCCGGCGCCAAATGCGTTCACGATGAAATAAGCGACGAAGGGCCCGACGATATCGAACACATAAGGCCGCCAAAGCTCCCAGCGAGAGGGAATCTGATCCGTGGAGTTCATGATAAAAAGGCGTTATTGATTCTGAGTGCCGCTCAGTTTGCAGTCGGTACGATCGCGATGTCTTCGACGAACAGCGGATCGATCGAGAGGGGAATATGTAGTGCTGAAGTCGATACATCGACTGCGACCGACTGTCCGAATAGATTCACGGCGGAGGGCGCATGCTGACCTATCCACGGCCAAGAAAACGGCGTCGGCGGAAGCGTCTCGCCATCGAAGAGGTTGCGTCGTTCCCAAAAAATGCAAAGGCGCGGGCGACCCGTGCGCTCGACTTCGAAAACAAATTGATTCGGCTGCTCTGCGATAACGTGGCGCCGCACCGCGGTCACGCCCGCCAGCGTGGACGTCAGCCGCGCAAAAACGTCGGCGGAGGGTTTTCGTTTGAACTGCGGCCCGGCTTGTGGGCCGACGCTGTTTACAGCGTTCTTTGTGTCGAGCGCTGCGGCCGAAGGGGAGATTGGCTCGAGCAGTCCAATCTTCCCGTACATTAGCGTCATCAAGTCGTCGCGCGCGCCGTGTGCGTAGAGCAAATCCCAATACAGCGTGCGCTGCACACCTGCGGCCAGGGCAAACAGATTTCGCATTACCAAACTGCGCGACTGAATGCGATGGTAGCGCGCCTCGAGTTCGGGCTCGCAACCCTGGAGGAACATCCGCGTCGGCGCGGCCAGCTCGTTCATCTTTGTATAGAGTGCGCTGATCGAATCTGCTGAGAGGTCGCCGCCCTTGGCGGCTGTAGCGCTCCTATCATTTTCGATCGCCTGACTCCACGCATTGATCAGTGGCAGGTATTGGCGATTCTCGGGAAATTCGAAAAAATTTGGTCCGCCGTATTCCGTGCAGATGATCGGCGCCGACGAGCCGGCTTCGCGCAAAGCGTTTTGAAAATATGCAACGCGCGCGGGGATCGTGTAAACATCGCCGTAGAGACGGAGATCGAAGACGTCGAAGAATGCGCAACCTTCGCGAATCACCTCATCGAAAAATTTCAAACTCGCTTCCTGCTGCGGAAACGGCGCGACGCGCTGCCCCGGTAGCGGCGTCATGCCCGGCGGATTGAAGAGTCCGTCGTGTCCACCGACGACAACGACCGCTTCGGGATCGGCGTCTTTCACTGCGCGATAGAAAACGCGAAGGTGTTCTACGAATTGACCCGCGCTTCCAGCCCAATAGATCGGATTGTTCGGCTCGGAGTCGTTTTGCCAAAACCGCACGCGGCCGGCGATGCGCTTGACCGTTTGGAAAACGAATTCGTAGTAGTCGCCCAGATCCTTGGCGGGCGAGGGCGGCAACATCGCGGAGGGTTTTTCGGTGGCCCATTGAGAACTCGAGAAGAGTGACACGAGGCCTTCTTCGGGCGAAGAGAGTTGATTGGCGAAGGCGTCGAGTGCGCTCCAATCAAACCGATTTTTCTCCGGCTCGAGCTGCTGCCAGAATAAATAGACTTTGGTGAAAGTTCCGCCGATCGAGCGCAAGGCCGGTAGGTAATTAGCCGCCGGAATTTCGCAGTAGCCGTAGAGGAAAAACCAGGCGGCTCCGAGGGCCGGGGACAGGATGAGCGATTTCATTGGCGGGTGGGCAGAGGCGATGACTATTTCGCGCCGAACTTCGATTTCTTTGCGCGCGAGGTCGGACCGCCTGCGAGTGCGCGCGGGGAAGTATGGCCGAGGCTAGATTCAGACTCGGCTACGAATGTGGCGGGGCGTACGCTTGCTAGGATCGCCTCCGTGTCCCAGCGGAAGCGCCCACTGCGGATGTCGGCGGCGAGAGCGCGGATCCAAACGAGTTCAGCCATGCGCACCGCGCGCGTGAACTCTGTCTCGACCGTGTGGATACGTCCGATGCGTGGTTGGACCAGCGCGAGCGTTTGATCGAATTCACCGATTTGCTGTTCGAGTGCAGCGATCCGCTTTTGCAGACTCTCGCCTGCCTCAGTGGGCGAAAGATGGAAAAGAAAGCTGAGCGCACCCACGAAAACCGCGCGTTCATTTTGCGGCTGATCCAGCAGACCGCGCAGCCACTGAGTCAGCATGGGCTGTGCAGAAGAGGTTAACTGATACGTGGTGCGCTCGGGGCGCCGGCCTTCGCGCGTGGTCTCAACAACTTCGATCAAACGAGCGGTCTCGAGTCGGCGAATCGCGTGATAAAGCGAACCGCGTTTGAGCACGAGGACATCGTCTTTGTGGCGTGCCTTCAGGGTTCGCAGAATTTCGTAGGGGTGCATTGGCCGCTCGCGCAGGAGCGAGAGCACCGCCAGCTCCCAAAGTCCGTATTCGTTAATCACGCTCATAAGAAATAGCTCATATGAACTATATCATTTGTCAAGCCGGCACGACCTCATTAACACTGTGGGCGTTAAAACGAAGAAGCAGCGCGTGGGGCGTGCGACCTCTCGATGCCGCGTTGCCAGGCGAGGCACCACAGCCTTCCGCTGGCGATTTATGCCAATCCGGATTTCTCCGGTTTCTTCGATTGCTCTCGCGACCTGGGAAATCCCCTGGCCGCCTATCGGGTTTCTCGCGCCGAAAAAATTCCCCTGCCGGGTAAGCGGACGTCATGTAATGTCGTCGCGGGGTCCGCCGGATACAGTCGGTCGCCCCGGGATGTTATGCTTGGGGCCATGAACACGAACCTACTCCTGGTCCTTTTGGTCCTGCTCTTATTGTTCGGCGGTGGCGGCTTTTATTGGGGCGGCCCTGCCTACGGCGGTGGTGGCTTGGGTCTGGTCCTGCTTGTCTGTCTCATCATTTTCTTGATGGGCGGCTTTCGTTCACGGCCGTAACCTGCGTTCGCACACAACCGCGGTTTCAAGTCGCGTTTGAAGTGGCGTTCAATGCGGGCGGGCGAAGAAACGGCGGGAGCTGCCCCCGTTGCGCGTGTGAGGTTGGCTCACGCGCTAAACGCATCAAGCGCCGCATAGACGCTCTCCAGTTCGCTCTGCAGCTCGGCGAGTTTCGTAGGTAACTGTACGCTCTCCCCGCGGCGGGCGAGATCCTCGATCGATTCGGCGCAGGCGCGGGCGCGCAGTCCACCGATCGCGCCACAAGAACCGTTCAGACGGTGAGCTTCTTTGCAGACTTCCTGGATCGTCCCATCGATCAACGCTCGCTGCATCCGCTCGAGCCGTTTGGGTGCGTCTTCGCGAAACATCCGAATCAGTTGCGCGACCATGGGACCATGGTCTGTGCTAATTTCCCGCAATTGATCGAGGGATGAGGTATCCAGAATAGGTGGCGCTTCTTCGTTGGGAGTTGGGTTCACCTCCCGTATCGGTGTCGCGTAGGCGGGCACCGCTTTCGAAAGTACCGCGTCCACGTCGCCACTCCGGAGGGGCTTCGAAATATAGTCGGTCATCCCCGCTTCGAGGCATTTGATTCGATCCGAAGCCATCGCATAGGCGGTCAATGCGATAACCGGAACGTAGCGGTTGGTTTCTCCGGTCATGCCCGCGCGGATACGACGCGTCGTTTCATAACCGTCGAGTTCCGGCATTTGGCAATCCATGAAGACGGCGTCAAAGGGCTCGCGTTCGAGCGCCGCCAGCGCCTCTTTGCCATCGGAAACGACGGTGACGGCGTGACCGAGTCGCTCGAGGAAAGCGATTCCCACGAGCTGGTTGGTGGTATTGTCGTCGGCGAGTAGCAGCTTGAGTTTGCGCTGGATTTGCGGAGGTGTCGCAAACGGCGAATTGGTGATCGCGCTGTTGCCGTTGAGGGCCGGGTTTTCCCCAATGATCGGTGTGGTTGACCCGAGCAAGGAAAGCTCGAACCAAAAGGTTGAGCCGCGTCCTTCGATGGATTCGAAACTCATTTTTCCGCCCATCAGTTCAACCAATTGCCGCGAAATCATCAGACCGAGCCCCGTGCCGCCAAACTTTCGCGTCGTCCCGCGCTCGCCTTGCTCGAACGCCTGGAAGAGGCCTTTTTGCGCGTCCTTCGAAATGCCGATGCCTGTATCGATAACTTCAATACGGAATGCGACGTGGTCGAGGTCGGCCGGTCTGCGGCGCACAGCCACCGTGACGCTGCCGGTGGAGGTGAACTTGATCGCATTGCCGACCAGATTCATGAGCACTTGGCGCACGCGACCGGGATCGCCGACCACGTTGACGTTAGCCAGCGCGGGATCGAACTGCAGCACGAGCGAAAGTGATTTTTCCTGCGCCCGCAGCCGCAGTAGTGAAAGGGTTTCTTCGATGCACTGCTGAAGCGTAAAATCGGTCGGGTCGATGCGCATCTTGCCTGCTTCGATTTTCGAAAAATCCAGGATATCGTTGATGATGCTGAGGAGTGCTTCGCCACTCCGTTGAATCACTTCCGTCATGCGGCGCTGTTCCGGCGTTTGCGGCGTGTGCAGCAGCAGCGTAGTCATGCCGATGACGCCGTTCATCGGCGTGCGGATTTCGTGGCTCATGTTGGCCAGAAATTCTGATTTTTGCTGGGACGCAGCGGTCGCATCCTGCAATGCGTCGGCCAAGTCTAACTCGAGCTGGCGACGCTCGCTGATGTCTTCGATCTGAGAAACGAAGTGCCCGGGCGTCCCGTCGGAGTTGCGCACCAGTGAGGCGGTTAATTTAATCCAAACGATCGATCCATCGCGCCGGAAATAGCGCTTCTCCATCTGATACGAGGTCCGCTTGCCGCTGAGCAATTCTTCGACGTGTCGGAGATCCGCGTTGAGGTCGTCGGGATGCGTTATTTCTTGAAACGTCTTTTTCAGCAACTCGTCCTCGGTGTAGCCGACGATGTCGCAGATCACTTTGTTGACCCGAATCCACCGGCCATCCAACCCGACCAGCGCCATCCCCGTGCCGGCAAAGTCGAAGGTGTGACGAAAGCGCTGCTCACTTTCCGCAAGCGCTGCGAGCGTTCGCTCATGCTGCTCGATGTCGCGTCGCAGGATGAGTTCGGCGGTCTGACGACGGCTGGCTTCTTCATGAAGTTTAATTTGCGTGGTAACTAATTCGGACAGCTCGGTCATCAGCCGAACTTGCCACGGCGTCCAGTCGCGCGGCTGGACATCGATCACACAAAGCGAACCGAGGGCGAGGCCCTCTTGCGATTGAATCGGAACGCCGAGATAAGCCTTCACGCCGAGATCGCGGACCGCTGGATTGTCTCTGACCAGCGGATGATTGGCCGAATCGGGAACGATGAGGGGCGCGCCCGAAGTGACGACGTGTTGACAGAACGAATGCGTCAAAGGGGTTCCACGCGCTTCGCCAGCCCACCCCGAGAGACCAACCGCTGATTTGAAGAATTGACGTTTTTCGTCGACTAGCGACATCAAGCTCACGGGCGCGCCGAGCAGGTCGGCCGCCATCCTCGTCAGCCGGTCGAAACTCTCGTCCGGCGGCGTATCCATTAAGTGGGTACGATCGAGCGCGCTTAGTCGCGCCGGTTGAGCCAGAAGATTTCGGGAGCTCGGCATGGTGGCAGTTAGCGCTTCGAGATGTTGAGACGTTGCATTTCAGCGCCGGCCAGAAGGAACGCGCCGACGCCGTAGACTTCGGTCGATTCCGGGTCGAAATGTTTTGGATCCGCTCCGATCGGCTGCACATGCGTGAGTTTGCCATCGGCTTCGACGAATCCGGAGAGCGCCTGCCAAGCCCGCTCAATTGCAGGTTGAAAGCGGTCGCGTGGAAGCAGGCCTTCATTTACACCCCATGCCAGCGCGAAGGTATAAAATCCGGAGCCGCTGGTTTCGGCTAGAGGATAGCTCGCCGGGTCGAGAAGACTCGCCCGCCACAAACCGTCCGGTTGCTGGCAAGTGAGGATGCGTTCCGCCATGGCCTGGAAAACAGCTTCGAAGCGGCGCCGTTCCCAAGAATCTTTCGGTAAGTACGGAATGATCCGGGCTAGTCCGGCGAGTACCCAGCCATTTCCGCGTGCCCAAAAAACTTTCTTCCCGTTAGCCTCGCGCTTCGAAAAATAGGTGCTGTCGCGGAAAAACAAATGTTCTTCGCGGTCGTAGAGAAAGTCCGCTGTGCGCCACCAATTTTTGACTGCGAAATCCAGGTAGCGTTTCTCATTCGTCGCCGCATAAACACGTACCCACGTGGGCGGACCCATGAAGAGCGCATCGCACCACGACCAATTATCCCGCGCGAGTTTTCCGCCTTCGCGAAATGTATAATCGGTGACCGCAGTGGGATGGGCGAGGATGGCATCCAGGCGCGCCTGAATCGGCGCGAGTTCCGCTTTGTCATGCTGGAGCGAATACATCTCGGCGTACATTTGCCCCACGCAAATATCGTCCGCGTCGTAAAGTCTCGGACCCGGCTCCCAATGTGTCTGCTCCCCGACGGCATGCATCGCTGCGAGATATTTTTCGTTATGAGCAAGCCGCGCCAGCGCCATGAAGCCCGCGTCGCCGGCGCCTTGAGTCCAATCGGTCAGGGGATGATCCGACGGATGAGCGAGCTGCCAATCTGCCACTCGCTCACTGATCGCGAGTGGATCCTCCGCTAGCTTGGGGGCGGCGCTCAAGATGGAGAAACTCGCAAAGACGGCCCAAATGCTGGTCAGGGTTCGAATAGAAAAAGGCCCGGGCGACATGGTGGGATCAAACTCGTTTTACAGGAAAGCGACACGCTCTAAATTTACCGTCGATGCAGTCGCACGCTGAGTTGGATTTGACCGATGCTCACGACCTTGGCATTTGCGTAGCCATGTCCCGTTTCTTCTCTGCCAACTTGGTGAGACTTGGTCGGCTTGCCGCTACTTTGGCAGGCCTCGGCGCGCTGTCGGGCTGTGGTGCTAAAGGCGAAAAAAATTCGCCCGTGGTCGACGGCCAAAAATTCGTCGTGCACACGATCGACGATCAACAGCAACGGCTGCCGTTCATCGCTCTGCAAGCGCCGGCGGACTGGCAAGTGAGCGGTGGACTCAATTGGCAATATCAAGACGTGTCCAACCCGGTCACGGCTCATGCCGAGGTCGTCAATCCGGCAAAACCAGAAGCTGTTTATTTTTTCCCGACGACCGGATGTTATTGGCTCCAGGGCGCGAGCGCGCGCAATCGCCCCGGCACGCGCGCTCTCGGGCTCATCAATTTAGCGCCCATGCAACCTGCGGAAGCGATGCGCCAAGCAGTTTTAAAAATTTATCGGCCGAACATCCCGGGCCTGCAAATTGTCGGCACCCGCGAGCTACCCGGCTTGGCGGCTATGTTGAAAGCTGATCCCAAGCAGAACCGCGGCATCGGCGTGAAGGTCAGCTACAATGAAAATGGGGTGCCGATCGAAGAGGAGTTTTACGCGCTCTATTATTACGTACCGATCGGCTACGACGGGCCGCAGGGACACTCGGTTCAGCTCGATTGGGGACTTGATAAAGTGCACAGCTTCAAAGCGCCGCAAGGCACGCTCGATCAGCATCGTGATATCTACGCTTATGTTGTGCACTCGGTTCAGCTCAATCCTGCCTGGGCTGACCGTTCAAATTCCATTCGCAAGAGTTTGAACGATCAGTTTAACCGCAATCTCGCTCAAGGTTACGCGTCAATTCAAGCGGCAGCCCAACTTAGCCGGCAAATTACCGCCAACAGTGACGCCTTCCTCGCGTCGATCGACAAACAACGTGCCGCCAGCAATGCCGCTAGTGCTTCGGCTCGTAGTAGCGCAGATAAATTCGACGACTATATCCGCGGAGTGGATACGGTGAACGATCCCTACACGGGTACTTCGCAACAGACCGGTACCTATCATTGGACCGATGGCTATGGTCAGTATCAAAATTCCAACGACGCAAATTTTGATCCCAATAAAAATTCATCGGTCACGTGGACCCAGATGACGCCCGTTAACTAAAACTGGGCTTGGCCAGAAAGAGCGGCAAAGCGCATTCTCGCGGCGCGCTCGCTTGGTTGGCGGCTTCTTGTAACGGACGCGAAAATTTTCCTGCCTACGTTGCGCTCGGCGCGTCTCGCGTTTAGGTCTGGGAATGAGCACATCTGCAGTAGAATCACAGACCAACGCCGCCCAGAGCGGTAGCTTTTCCCTCGCCGGCCAACGGTCGGTTCACCGTCTTGGTTTCGGCGCCATGCGCATCACTGGTAAGGGAATTTGGGGCGAACCCAAAGATCCGGCCGAAGCCAAGCGTGTCCTGAAACGTGCAGTCGAACTCGGGGTGACGTTTATTGACACGGCCGACTCCTATGGTCCCGAGGTTTCCGAACGCATCATCGGCGAAGCGCTTCATCCCTATCCAAAAGATTTGCTGATCGCCACCAAGGGCGGTCTCACCCGCCAAGGCCCCGAGCAATGGCTGCCGGTCGGCCGTCCCGAATATATCACGCAGTGCGTCGAGCTCAGTCTCCGTCGCCTGAAAGTGGATACAATCGAACTTTATCAACTGCATCGCATCGACGCAAAGGTGCCGGTAGAAGAGACGCTCGGCGCTTTGAAGAAATTACAGGAGGCTGGAAAAATTCGTTACGTTGGTTTGTCAGAAGTGAGCGTCGCCGAAATCGAACGCGCGAAGAAAGTGCTGCCGATCGTCAGCGTCCAAAACCTTTATAACATCGGAAATCGCCAGAGCGAAGAAGTCCTCCAGTACTGCGAAAAAAACCAACTCGCCTTCATTCCGTGGTTTCCAATCGCCGCGGGAGACCTGGCCAAGCCAGGTGGGAAACTCGATCAAGCGGCGAAACGCCACGGCGCGACCGTGGGACAATTGGCGCTCGCGTGGTTGCTCCATCGCTCACCCGTGATTTTGCCGATCCCTGGAACGTCCTCGGTAAAACATCTCGAGGAAAACATCGCCGCTGCTTCGGTTCAACTCAGCGACAGCGAGTGGGCCGAGATCGAAAAAGCAGCGCCGAGGACGTCGGGGGATGATTAACGCCGAAGCGTGAAGTTCTCCCAGATCGAACGGACCGCGGCTGCGTTTACAGGCGCATGCCGCCCGATGCTTCGATGCGCTGGCCGGTGATCCAGCTCGCATCGGCGGAGCAGAGAATGTTTACGGCTCCGGCGATGTCTTCGGGCTGACCGACGCGCCCAAGAGCGATGACTTTGGAATATTGTTCTTCAGCACCTGGCTTGCTTAACGACCCCGCGGTGAAATCGGTGGCCGTGATGCCTGGCGCAATCACATTCGCAGTGATTTTGCGCGGACCGAGTTCCTTCGCCAGATAACGCGTGAACACTTCGATCGCGCCTTTCATTGCCGCATATCCGGCATAATCACCGCCGACGAAGCGGGCTAGACCGCTCGATGTATTTACGATTCGCCCGCCATCAACAAGAAGCGGTACCACGGTTTGCGTGAGGAAGAACGTGCCTTTGAAGTGAACGTTATACAATTCGTCGAGGCCTTCGACGGTTGTCTCCAAAAATGTCGCGGTCACGTTCACACCTGCGTTATTGACCAGAAAATCGAAATTTTTACGCGCAAATTTTTTGGTCAATAGTTCGGTGAGCGCGCCGCGAAAAGCGGGAAAATCGCCCACGCGCGAGACGTCGAGCGCGAGCGCGGCGGCTTCGCGTCCCAGGGCCTCGATTTGGCGAACCGTGTCTTCGGCCTCAGTTTTTTTTCCGCGATAGGTGACAATGACATTGGCACCTTCGGCAGCGAGTTTAAGCGCAACGGCGCGACCGAGACCGCGGCTGCCCCCTGTGACCAGAGCAATTTTATTTTTGTGTTTCATAGGCTTCATTGGCCGGACCGCCATGGTTGGCGTGATGCGACTGACGATCCGAACAGACCCAGTTTAACGCGAAGCGGTTCATTTGAAAATGTCTAAGGTTCCGAATGGCTTGCCTAAAACTACGAAAAGTCAGAAAAACATCGCTTCATCGGCCGATTGAACTGCCTATTTTTTCAATGAAAAAGAAAGTCAACGCCAGTCATAGCGTGCGCCCAAGCAAGTCATCGCGCGGCGACAGCGCAGACTGTACTCGCTTGGCCGAGCTGTTGAATGAGCAGGCGCGAGGCGAAGGGTTCTTCAATTCCGCGATCGATGGCGTGCGCTACATGCGATCGACGCTGCATCTGCCGCGCAATCCGGTGACGTACCAGCCCAGCATCGTGATTATCGCGCAGGGAGAAAAAATCGGCCACTTTGGCCATCGCACGTTCGTGTATGACTCTGACCACTACCTGGTCCTGACCCTACCGCTGCCTTTCGAGTGTGAGACGCGTGGCTCACCGCGTGAGCCCGTGCTTGGTTTGAGTATCGCGTTGAGTCCGCCGTTAATCGCCGAGCTTTTGATGCAAATGGAAATGGGCGCCGTACGCGTGGAGCGGCAACCCCGCGCGATCGAGGCGGCCACGCTTGAGCCAGACCTTCGGGCCATCGTCATACGTTTAGCCGAGGCGCTTCGCTCCCGCGACGATGCAAAAATTTTGGGTCCGGCGCTGATTCGCGAAATCACCTATCGCGTTCTGCTGGGAAAGTTGGGCGGCAATCTTCGCGCGCTGGCGGCGCCGCAAAGCCATTTCGGGCAAATCAGCCGGGTGCTCAACCGGCTGCACGCCGATTATGCTCAGGCGATTGAGATGGAGACACTCGCACGAGAAGCGGGCATGAGCGTATCCACTTTTCATGCACACTTCAAAGCAATCACCGCGTCTTCGCCGCTGCAGTATTTGAAGACCGTGCGGCTGCACAAAGCGCAATTACTGATGGTTAATGAAGGCGCTCAGGCCGCGGAAGCTGCGCTTGCGGTTGGCTACGAAAGCGCTTCGCAATTCAGCCGCGAATTCAAGCGCCACTTCGGCGTGAGTCCCGCCGCGCGAACCGATCGACTGCGCGCTCAGCTGATTTCACTGAGCTGAGTGAATGACGGGTCGGTTGAGTCAAGGTACCGTTGACGAGAAGTTTGAGTTGCCCGAACCCTCCCGCGATGAGCTGAAAGGTTTTACGCGGAACGGGCTG
>FTDT01000121.1_pt1 | contig 27444 bp, 24 predicted proteins | sample 1640021 | NCBI WGS metagenome assembly FTDT01 (sample SAMEA3914869, study PRJEB12502) | metagenome | biome: forest; material: soil | place: USA | collected 2012-03-12 | depth 0.1 m | reverse complement strand
TGATGTTACGCGTCTTGCGAAATCGTCGATCGAAGCCGCATAGTCTATCGTAAGAATCCGTTGGCTTCAGCTGTAAGTTGATCTTTGCGCGCTGCCTTGCATCGGTGGTGAGATGAAATCGCGCATCTTTGGACAAACTGGGTGTTCCGTTGGAGAGATTGGTTTGGGTACTTGGCAGATCGGCGGAAACTGGGGCGACGTCACTGAGCAGGACGCGCTCGCCACATTGCAGGCCGCGGTCGATGCTGGGGTGAATTTTTTCGATACGGCCGACGTGTATGGCGAGGGCCGCAGCGAAACAATTATCGGACGGTTTCTAAAACAAACGCGCGCGCCGATTTTCGTGGCGACCAAACTCGGTCGTTTTCCGCAACCAGGTTGGCCGAAAAATTTTACGCGCGAGGCAGTTCGGCAACACACGGAGGCTTCCTTGAAGCGTCTCGGCGTGGACGCGCTCGATTTAACTCAACTCCACTGTATTCCCGAAGACGTGCTCAAACGAGGCGAGATGCTCAGTTGGCTCGAAGAGCTCCGCGGCGAGGGGAAAATCAAAGCTTACGGCGCCAGCGTCGAGTCGATGGACCAAGGACTCTGGTGCATCGAGCACGGTGGCTGCGCAGCGCTGCAGATCATCTTTAATATTTTTCGGCAAAAGCCCATTGAACAGCTCTTCGCGCGCGCAAAACAAAAGAACGTCGCGCTGATTGTGCGACTCCCGCTGGCGAGTGGTTTGCTCAGTGGGCGGATGACGAAAGCCACCACGTTCCCGGCCGACGATCACCGCAATTTCAACCGCGACGGCCAGGCGTTTAATGTGGGGGAAACGTTCGCCGGTCTCCCGTTTGAAAAGGGCGTCGAGCTCTCTGAACAGATAAAAACCTTTGTGCCCGCGGGACAGACGTTCGCCGAATTCGCGATTCGCTGGTGCCTCGATCACGACGCCGTTTCAGTGGTAATCCCTGGTGCGCGTAATCCCGATCAAGTTCGCGCCAACGTTCGCCCGGCCGCGCAGCCGGAACTGAGTGCAGACCTACACGCGAAGCTGGCCGCTTTTTATCGGCAGAACGTGGCGGCGCATATTCGCGGTCCTTATTGAAGAGTGCGCCCCGTTGCTAAACGGGTCGTCGCATCATCGCGAATTTACTTCGCTTCTTTTGCGGCGGTAGCGCTCGCGCTCAGCTCCGCTTTTGCTTCGGCGAGATCGTGCTGAAAGGCGGTATTTGCCAGTAGGGCGTGGGCCAAGCTGAGTCCAAGTATCCGACCTGCAAATACATCCTCGGGGAAATGGCAGCCCGCCTCGACGCGCAGCCAGCCGATCTGTTTTCCCTGCGCGAGAAGTGCGTCGCGTTTTTCCGGGACGAGTTCAGCGAAGATCGTCGCGAAGAGCATCCCGCGCGTCGAATGCCCGCTCGGGTAGCTATAGTCGGTCTTGGGATTGTGTTCGACCGAATCGGGAAAGCGTTCGGGAAACGCGTTGTACGGACGCAGGCGCTGCCAATGTCCCTTGCCCCGATTGGTCGCCGCGCGCGCTTCTGTTTCCACGTTTTTAAAAAGCGCCTCCGTCTTCGGAAATTTTCCTTTTGCAAACCACGGGCCGAGCGATTGCGAGAAATGAAAAATCGTCAGAACGTTTTCATCCTTCGCGAGTGCCAAGTCCGCCGCCGACCGCGTCGCGTAAACATGCTGCGCGGAAAACGCGTCCGCGTTCGCTTCGTCTGATCCAAACACAGGTGGATCGGGTAACAGTACCAGGGCGTCAGGCATCGTTTGCGCGGTCAGATAGTGCTCAGCAAAAAGCGAAAGAGGCGCACTCAGCAGAGCCGCCATCGCTGCTAAAAGTCGGATCGTGCGAAGGGTTAGCATCGCGCGACGCTAAATGCCGGCTGCGATGACGCCAGTTTGTTTTCCCCCCGACCTGCGCGAGATGGGCGCAGCGCGCTACTTCTTTTCGTAGATGGCCAACAACCCATCTTCGCTCGGGGATAAACAGGTCCAACCCGAGGCGTTTACGCCGAGGTAGCGGGCGGCTCTTTGTCCGCGGTCATTGATGAATAACGTGGACGACGGATTTCCTTCCGCGGCGTATCGCGCGAATAATTTCGTTTCGCTGACGGAATTGTTTACCAGCACCTGCACGATCTCGCGTGAACCCGTGCGCCAACGTGATTTGAACGATGACTCATCATCGCCGATAGGGATGTGATCTTCGCGAATCGCTCCTTGCGCTAGAAGTTCTCCCGTAACAAGACGGCTCGCCAGGTAGGTACTACTGATGATCAGACTGGCGCGATCGGTTAAGCCGGCGTTGAGTCGAGTGGTCTCGGTCAATGCGCGGATTTTTTCCCTGTGCCACGCTGACGCCGCGAAGAACCATCCCGCTCGCAGGCGGAATGCATCATCCGTCCCAAGGATTTCCCCTTCACCCAAGATCAATTGCACCGGTCGCGTCCGCAACGGCAGCGAAAGCTGGCTGATTTTAATCCCGCGAGCAGGAAAAAATCGGCGAAATTCGTCGGACGTCGTGCGTACGCCGATGAAGCCTTCCGCGACCAGCGCTAAAACAGCCGCCCCGATTGCGAGCCGTCCACGCCGCGAATCGCGCTGCAGGATTTTTATCGCCGTGCCGACGCAGACGAAAACGGCGAATGGTACGGCGTAGTAGAGATACTTTGTCGTCGTGAATGTATGGCCGTACACCAACACCGCCGGAAGGCCCGCGCAGAGGCCACAGACGATTAAAAGGGCGTCTTTGCAAATGAGGAGATAAATCACGCCAAGAACGGTTGCAGCGGTGATCAAGATCGAGCCAACGAGCCAAAATTTATGCCAGAGAGAAATCCAACCTTCGCCGTAGGGCTGCGACACGTAGGTTGACCACGCTTCCGTCAACGAGGTGCCCGAGACGGCTAGTAGCACTAGCAAGCCGGCCGCACTCGCCAACGCCACGACCGCAGTTCTCAACATCGCTCGACGGAGGTCACCGCATTGTGCAAACGCCAGCGGCAGAAACACGGGTGTGATCAGCAGTGAATCCATCCGCACCCACGCGCCCAGCGCGATCAATGCAGCCGCACCCAGTAGCGTAGTGCGATTCCCACTACAAAAGCCGAGCAGCAGAGCGCCCGCAGTAAGCGGGGCAGCCATCGCGCAGGTGTTGGCATACCAGCCCGCCGAGACAAGTTCCTGGCAGCACAATAAAGCAAGTGCGATCCACGCGGGCCGACCGCCGCATAAACGAGCGCCGAGAAATGCCATCACGGCTATAAATCCCGCTGCCCCTAACGCCGTCAGTGAGCCAAATACGGAGATCAATCTGCCTCCGCAGATCGCGTGCGCCAACCTGATCAGCCAGAAACTGCCCGGCTGAATCGGATAGATGTAGGCGAAATCCAAAAAATTCACGCGGTGCTGTTCCGCCGCCAAGATGCCGTTGATCACGCCTTGTTCGTCTCCTTCAACCGCGACGAATGGGAAGATGCCGCGCGCGTAGACCATCACTAAAACGATGATTAATAACCGAGGAAACCAGCGGCGGGCGAAGTCCGGCATGGGAGGGTGCCTGATCAAGTCCCTCGGCGCAGCCGTGCGCAAGTCGCCTTGTGGCGCGAATCTTGACGCTGCTCTTTCGCCGGCTTACCTGTGACCTATGGCCGCGCTCCAATCAAAAGATCGAAACGTCTTGCGCGTGGTCTTGGCCGGCGGACTGGTCCGGGGCCGTGACATTTTGCGTCGCACCGGCATGAAGGCGGACGATGTACGGGCCTCACTCCAGGCACTGAAAGCGAGCAATTTTATCACGCTGCACAACGGTTCGAATAATGCGCTCGAGAGTCTTGACTCCTACGTTGCCGCCTTGCCTTCCCGTCGCGCCGAGGCCGAGTACGAAGTTTCTCAAAATCCCTTAACCTGACCGCTCCCACCGCGTGATGTTGGAAATTTCCCCCGATCTCGACGCGCGCTGGTGTTACGCGATCGTCCTGGTTTGCGCACTGATCAGCGCCCGCGTGCAAGTTTACGGGCGTCTCGCCGGCCTCAAAGAAAGGGCCATCTACGCGTGGAGTCTACCGTCAACCTGGGGCGTGTTTCTTACTTACGTCGCGATTCCGCTCGGACTCTTTTGGTTTCTCGATCGGACGGGAGCTGTGCGCGACACATCGCTCTTTGCTGCGATGTTGATTGGTCTCGCCTATCCGTCGGTGATTTCTGGCGGTAGCGGCGTCAAGACCGCGGAGGGCGTAGCTGGCGTACTGGGGTGGCTCGATAAAGCGACGGATGCGTTGATTACGAAGATCGTCGAATACGTCGCGATCGATGCTCATCGTTTTCAGAAGAAAGTGCTCGATCGCATGAGCGACAAGGCCGTGCTCGATGTGATGGTTTCAGTCGCCCAGGAATATGGCGATGGGGCCGCGATGGAAGCGGAACTCAAGAACGAGACGGATGGCGCGAAGCGTAACTTGATTATCTACGACTACGCGACCCAGTCGGCGCTGGGCCTTCGTCCCCTCACCGAAGACCTGAGTCGCTTCGGTTTGAAACGGACTGAATCGCCATATTTTCGCGCTTGGTGCGCTCTCTGGTTTTGGTTGGTCCCGCAGCTCGCCGTGGTCGCGATCGCCGCGATGTTTTGTTTCAGCTCCGGCGGGGAAGAACGTTTTGAGCTCTGGCGGTTGGCCAAGCCCGGTATTTCTCAAAATGATCTCAACCGCGCACGAAACCGTCTGAGCCATTTTCTGGCTGAGGGAGCCGAGGTCGCGGATCAAACCCGCCAAAAACTCGCTGGTACACTCGATCATCCCGAGCTGGAAGTTCAGCGCGCTGACGAAATTATCCGCCTCTTGCTTCAGTATCGAGGCGACAGAAATTCGCCGACTTTTCGGCTGACGACACGTGTATTGACGGACGCATTACGCGTGAGTTCCGTGGACGTTCGCGCGCGCGTGCAACACGCTTTGTTGCTTTTGGCGAAAGAAAGCGCACAAGCCGAAGGCCGCGTGCCTTTGCCAGAAGCGTTGGCCAAGTGGCAACCGCTCGCGACGGATTCGCCGATCGATCTAGAGGAAATCTGGAGGGCCTGGGATGGCTGGTGGTCGCAGGCCGCCGACCTAAAGACGCCTTAAGCTACCCGGGCGGCGATGCTCTCTCTAGTTGCCACCTGCGTCGCTTTGCTGCCGAAATGCAAACTGCTCCTGAAAATAGCAAGTGAGGATTCAGAAGCTAACCGCGGTGGAGACCGTTGCGAAGCTGTCGAGATCGCTGGGGCCACGTTGATCGATAAATATTTGATCGCGAGACCGGATTGAACGCAGCTCCAAGCGGACGAGCAGTGAGGACGACGGATGCCAGTCGAGATTTATGGATTCTCCCAACGCGACAAAATTGTTCGGCGTGCCGGTGGCGAGCGTGAGACCGTGTGGATCGTGATAGGCCTCAGCTCGTGCGGTCGCGCTCCACTTTTGTGCGAACTGCCAGCGGGCCAAGAACGTCGCTGAGATCCAGCTTTGCAACGACCGATTTGTCACCGATGTTTGATCGAAACCCACGTCGGTGCTGAGAGCGAAAGCCCAGGTTTTCGTCGCCTGCCACGTAATATAGAAATCATGAAAATAACGCCGCAATCTGGCGCGTGAGTTTGGACTCTGGCCAAGGTAGGTACTCGAATTCACGACCCACGCATCAGTCGGTTTGAATATAATCTCTGTCCCTACAGCTTTGTTGCCGCTCTGGCTGTCGATTTCCTGCCAGCCTTGAAGGAGCAATAGTGTATATTCCCAGCGGGCATTGGGATCCCATGTCACCTTTACGCCGGATTCATAATAAGGTGTATTATCCGCCATGATTGACCGGGTCGGCGTCCAATCGTCCTTGGACACGGCCGATTCAAGGCCGATGTGCGACGAAAATATCCCTGCGTCGATCCATATCGGCGCACTCCCGGGTTTGAAGCCGATTTGAGCTTCGAATAGGTGTCGCACCACAGAGTTTTCGTTCGCGTAGTTAGTTTCCACATACGTGCCGGCTTGGATTCCGAGTGCGCCGCGAACCGAGTCGGTCGTGAACTTCGCGTCGACCAACGCGTGATTGAGATCGAAACGATTCTGTTTGGCGAAGCTGTAGACAGGCGAGAGTCCGCTGGGGGTGATTTCGCGATTGGAAAAGGGAGTGGGGGAAAAATCGTCGAGGTAGTAAACATCCGCATAACCGCTGAAGGTGAATTGCGTAGTTTTGGTTTCTTTAGCCTCATCTGCTTCGGCGCTGGCAGCGATTGGGGACACCAGGCTCGCTAAAAAGACGACACAAAGAGCGCGACCGCACAGCAGAATACTCATCTGCGGAAAATACCTCGATCTGGGTCGATCTCCTAATTAAGCCTCGCTGCAAATGCGTTAAAAAAACCTAAACGCTTTTCGCAGTCGAGGCGTTCGGCTCGCGTGCGGTGAATGCCTGCGCGCATGTCACGCGGGGGCCGCGATCAATCGCGATGGATTGGAGCTCCACTGTCTAAAGCTCCGTAATCACTATTCCGTTGATTCCAGCGAATCAGGCAAAGTAACGAGTTCTGGTGGGCCCACTGGGATTCGAACCCAGAACCAAAGGATTATGCTTACCACTTCGACTTTCGCCGCTCGGCGTGCGCGAGGTGCGCACACTGATGCGTGGTCTGGACCATGCCTTCACCGTGGCAAGCGCCGCTGGTGCGGAGCGCGCGGTAGGTGGGTGATTATGGTCTCTACACCTTCGCGTAATGGTTTCGCACTACGCGCTTGGCTCGGCGTTGGGTCGTGCGGAAATGCCGAAGACGCCGCGTGGCTTCTTCGAAAAGGCCGCACAGGCCGTTCACCGAATTTACACCTGACTAGCGGCGCGTTTCCACGCCGCCGACCCGTAAAAGTCCTCTGCTCTAACCGTTGAGCTATAGGCCCGTTATTCCAAAAGAACCTGACGAGCGTGAGCAGTGCTGCGCGAGACCACAACTGCAATTCTCGGAAGGCTGAAAGTGCGATGCGCGGTGTTTTGGGGATGTGCTGAGCCGCTCGAATCGGCCTTTTCGTTCGCGGGATCAAAGAGCATCTTCCCGCGGCCTTCGACTGCTCCACGCTTGCGTTGGGGAATGGCGTTCGCTTTCGATAGCAAAAAATGTTGAGAGTCCAAACTTGGATTTGGGTTGGGCGGGCGAAGTGGTGGGTGGTGATGGCTGTTTTTTTGGTGTGCGGGAAAGTGCTGCAGGCGGCCCCAAAAAAACTGGGTGAACTCGTCGCCGTGGATGGCAAATGGCGCTATCTCAGCTCGCCGCATTTTGAAATTTACTCCCATCGCGGCGACCGGGACGCCCGCGAGCTTTTGCATAATTTAGAAATCCTGCGCGCGGTTTTTTTCGATCAGCTCAAGCTTACCGAACGGTACCATGTAGACGTCACGGTCTATGCGTTCGCGTCCAAGAAAGAGTTTTTAGCGTACGCTCCGCAGATGTTCCAAAACCAGGACATGCTGGGCGGCTTTCACCAGTTTCAAAGCGATCGGGCCGTCATCGTGCTGCCGCCCTCAGAAGACACCGATTCTGATCAACAGACGATTTTTCACGAATACGTTCACCACTTGTTTCGCATCGCCGAAGATGACCCGCCGCTCTGGTTTAATGAAGGGACCGCTGATATTTTCGCGGGCATGCGAGTGGAATCCGATCGTGTCTATATAGGCACGCCCTTCGAGGGACGCGTTGAATACCTCCGCACGCAATCGCTCTTGCCGCTCGACCAACTCTTCGCGGCCGATCAATCATCTAAAATATATATAGAGGAAAAGCACACCGGGGTGTTCTACTCGGAGTCCTGGGCTCTCGTTCATTTTCTGCATTTCGGCGAAAATGGATTCTCCAAGGGCGCGGTGGACAAATTTCTTGCGGTGGCCCTCGATCGGCAGCGGATCGGCAAAGTGGATTTGGCCGCGCATTTTAAAGCGTGCTTCGGCTGTGATTATAACGAAATGGGTAACCGTCTGATCCGATATATTATGCACGGCTCTTACCGCGCGTATGGCGTGCCGATGCCGAAATTGCCTTCCGCGGGGAGTTATCCGGCGCGGAGCGTGCCGACGGACGAAGCCAATCTTCGCCTCGCAGAACTGGCAGTTCGCGTGCTTCATTCGGGTGCCGGCGAACTGATCTTGCTCAATGCGGCTGATGCGAAACACCCAGACCCGCGTAGCTTCGAAACGATGGGCGCAGAGTCGCTCTTGCAAGGCGACGACCGCGTCGCGGCCCAACGTTGGGAGAGCGCTTTGGCTGCGGGATCGAAAAATCCCGCGATCGTTCGTGAACTTGCCTTGCTGGAGGGCAACCGGTGGCTCCACGATTATAATGAGAATCTTGTTTTGCCTGTGGAGGTGACCGCGCGCCTGCGGGAACGTTTGAATCGCTCGATCCAAATCGAGCCAGAACAGGGCGCGGCTTATGAGATGCTCGCGTGGGTCGAAGCATTTGCCGAGCGACCTGATGCCAAAAATATCAACCTCGTGCTGTCGCATTTGAACGCGCTGCGCGATCGACGGCACACTTTAGTGGCCCTCGCCAAGGTCATGATCTGCGTCGGAAAACTTGATATAATCCCCGCGATCTTCGCCAATCTCGATCAGTATCATCTCGAAGCGGCCGACGACGCAGCGGTCGCGAAACTTCACGATGAGTTTGACGCGGTCCGCGCGGCCACGCCCCATTCGCCTGACTCCACCGCCTCTTTAGAGCCCGAAAAGAAGGCGGAGACGCCAACCGCCGCGAAGGGACCCGGTGGAGCGACATCGCCTTCGGCACCTACGGCCGACGCGGTAGATAAAAATAGTACAGTTGAATTAAAGCGTTCAGAAAAAGACGAATTATTGAAAACCCCTTCGGTCGCCGTGCCCGACGATCTCTAAATTCTATGCGTATCAATCTTCGCTCGGCCTGGAGTGCTTTTTTCATGACCACGGCGCTCGCGTGCTGTTGTGCCGACGCCGCCACGTCGCCGGCCGACCGTGGCAATGTCGTGCAGCTCTCCCCCTTCGAGGTCACGGCGGAAAAGATGGATTTCAGCAGCTGGATCAAGGTGCAGTCTCCGAACTTTGTTATTTATACGGATGCATCCGGCAAAGAGGCGACGCAGCTCGCCAAGCATTTCGAAATGACGCTGCAGGCGGCGCAGTTCTTTTTTCGGCGCGATCGGAGATCATCGTTGCCGGTGATTATAGTATTACCGACGTCGCGCTCGGACTGGCGGAAAATTAAAAGTACGAATGTCCAATGGCAGGTCACCGCGTCCATCCGTGAACACACTCGTGGCATCGTGCTTGCGGAATACGATTGGCAGGAGCAACCAGCGCCGCTTTTTGCGATGGTGGGGGATCATGCCGTAACGTTGATGAACCTCGACGGCCCGAGGTGGTTCGGTTGCGGCATCACGGAGTTTTTCGAGACGGTCGAGTTCGACGGCAGCACCTTGAAAATTGGAAAACAGAACGCGATGTCGATCGCGCTCATTCGCGGAGGTTGGATGAACTGGCCGCATTTCTTTAAGATCGTGGGAAGTTCACCGGAATATCGGCAGGATATACCGGCGCACTTTCAATATTTCGGACAAGCCGCTGCTTTCACCCATTATCTATTAACAAGTGGAGATAGTGCCAACGTTGAACGACTGCTTCGCTGGTCAGCGTTACTGGAAACCGGCGCCGAGCCGACGAATGAAAATTTTAAGCAGCTCTTCGGGGTCGATTTTGCAGGCATGCAGAAACGCATCAACGACCTGATGGCGGGCGGACATTACATGTCGTCGAAAATTTCATTTCCGCCCGAAGCGATGAAGTATCCGATTACGATCGCGAACGTACACACGCCGGAGATGAGAGAGCTTTTCGTCCTTTGCCGCGCGATGGTTCAGGATACGCCGGAGAGCGGCGAGGCGATTGATTCGCTGGCGCTGAGCGGCGTTAAAAACGAAGAGCTGCGCGAAGTGTTCGTCGATACCTGTCTCACGCATAATCGAAAAGCGGAAGCACTTAAGCAGCTTCGCATCTTGATCGATAACGGTTCGACAAACCCCGATGTTTTTTCGGAGGTGGCGCGGGTTCGTCTCGAGGCAAGCAGCGAGCATATCGATTTGGAGACGCGCTTAGGATCTGAAGTGGAAGAGATTGAGCGTTGGGCGACGCGCGCGGTGGAACTGGACCCGTTAGATTTTCGCGCCTCCGAATGCCTCGCGTGGGCGGAGGCGCTTGGTGCCACTGTGACAAAAGCAAATGTCGATGTGATCAGCCAGACCTGCCATCGACTGAACAATCGCGCTCCGACCGATGGTGCACTCGCAGCGTTGGCTATCGCGCACTGGCGCATGGGCGACACGGCCAAGGTTCACGAAATCACGGCGATTTTGCTGCGCTCACCCTATACGCGGCCGAACAGCAAAGCGTGCGCACTGGCGCTGGAGCAAGAATTGTCTTCGCCCGCAACGACGGCTGACCAGAAGGCGAAATGAAAATTCGCTTGGTTAATCTATAATCACCACCCCAGATTTTTGCGGAAGAGCGGTTCGAGCTCGTCGGCGATGGCCACGTGGTCGGCCGCGGCGGGGTGACCGTTATGAGGCACGCCGGCGTAGTGTTTCACCGGAGCGAAGAAGACTTTGGGGTCGTGAAAGCGTTCGATCACTTGCTGCGTGTAGGCCGCGAGGACGGTGCGCTTTGGCGGCTGGCCGGGGTTGTCATCGACGATGGGCGATTGAATCAAAAAGATTAACGCCTGTGGTGAGTCACGGCGAATTTTTTCGAGGAAATGGACGTACGCGTTGACGAATTCTGTTTGGTCCGGGATGCCAGAGCTAACGTCGTTCGTGCCGAGACAAATTCCGATCGCGTCTGGAATGTAGGATGACTGATCCCATTTCACCGTCGGGTCATCAGGCAGCGCGAGTTCGTAGAATTCCGGGGCGTTGGCGGTGGCGCGGATGCCTTGCCAGTCGCGGATCACGCCACGGCCGCCGTAGCTGACGAGGTGGCATTCGGCCTGAAGTCGTTGGGCAAGAATTTTCGCAAACGTGGCGCTGGCGTTGGACGTGTGGGCCCCATCCTTCGTCTTGCCGTTGAGCGGATCATCTGGACTCGTGTCGGCGGCGGCGCCGCAGGTTATAGAATCACCGATAAACTGGAGTCGATGCGCGTGCGCCGATGGCGGCGGCAGAAAGCGGTCGCCTTCATGCGTCGTAAATCCAGTGACCTCGCAGGTGCCTTCCCAGCTCTCGGAACGGCGAACAATGTCAACGTGATGGTCGCCGACCGTTTCGAAGTGGAAAATCGGATACACGCCGTCGCCTTGATGGGCGCGGATCCGCAGGAGAGGTTGCGCGTCCACGAACACGTTGAAGTAAACTTCATCGCTGCTGCCGCGCACGCGCAGATCAAGATCGGAACCGTGGAGGTTTACATGCAGCGTGACGCCCGGAAAGCCGAGGCGGATGACGTCATTTGTTCCGCGAGCAAAACGGCCTTCGATGCGCACGGGCACTTGCGCGATGGGCCAATCGCGATGAGGGATGACCGGCTCGAGGTTCGCCGGTTGCGCCAAGGTGACCTGAGCGAGTAATGCGCCGAGCAAGGCGGCAGATACAGGGGTTTTCATCAAACCATCAGCTTTGCGAAAACCCCGCGAAAGTTCTACCGAAATATCGACCCGCCTTTTCTGCCCCAGAAAGCCCAATACCGAGCGCGTCATCAAGCGGGACGCGCCCGGCTCACAGACCATCAATCTGACTTGAGCTTTGCGCGCCGTCCGAGGGCGATCGCAGCCAAGCCAAATACTCCCAGCAGTCCGTACGTTGACGGCTCTGGAACGGGGCTGCCCGGAATAGCAGTTAGCCCCGACACGCTATAGAAACCTGTATCCAAAACGTTGTCACTCACCGTCGTCGCCGCGCCGGTTGTGGCATCAATGTTATAAAGACGGTCGTTCAAGACACCGAAAAGACCGCCGCTGCCATTTGCAGCTAGCCCAGCGATCGGACTGCCCGCGTCGATCCCGAGGGAGCCGACGAGCGTCAAATTTCCAGTGGTTTGATCGACGATATACAGATCCGGATTTTCATCTTTGCTTAACCCGTAGAGTGTGCCGTCGATAAATGCCAACCCGTTGAGCGTCGCGCTGGTGTGCGCGAGTAGAGTCGACGTGCCGGTGGTAATATCAAAGCGATAGAGATCATTCGCAGGGGAGAAATCACCGTTTAGCGATGACGCCAGGAAACCGGCGCCGCTCGAGCTAAATGCGAGATCGCCTTCCCCCAAGGTATTGGAAACGCCAATACTGTAGGATTGAGCGATGGTGGCGGTGTTAGGATTGATCCGCTGAATTTGGTCCACGTTCGGGTTGAACGTATACAAACTGCCTCCACTGGTCGCCAGGCCGTAACCGTTCACATTCTGATCGAGGGTGCCGATGAGACTGCCAGTGCCAGTAGTGGAATCGATTTTGATCAATTGGTTATCAAAATACGTGAGACCATAGTAGCTCGACTGGGCCGCGGCAGTCGCGGCGAGGGCGCAAGCAATCAGCGCGGTCGAGCCGGCTCGCGAAGAAAAAACTTTAGTGATCATGGCGCGGTTATTTAATGGCGCCGTTCAAGCCGGCTGGGAAGAAACCGCCGCTGTGCACGGGGTCGGGACTGAGATAGACAATATTGAGCACTTGCTGCGTAGTCCGACTGTAGGCGATACCATTGGAGTCGGTGGGAACGATGTTCGCGTTGTTGCTGCTATCGACGATGCCCTGGTCGTCGTCAGAAGAACCGTCGACGGCGTCGCGCAGGTTGGAAATCTTCACCGTGGCCTGCTGTGCGGCGGCGCCGAGGGCGAAGAGCTGGGTGCGGACGGAACCTGCGTGATAAGCCTCGACTCCGAGAATGCCGGCCGCGGCTTCGAGAAATGTTTTATTAGTGATCAACGGGGCTCCGCCTTTGTAAGCGGTCACGCCGACATCTTCGAAGATAAATGCTCCAAGCAGAAAATTCAGATCGTTTAGAAAAGGATCGAAACCTTCACCAAGACCAGCGGCAGCGGCGGCGTCGGAGAAGCTGGTTTCCAGATCCAGCGCAGGGCGAGCAACCGGCTGGGCGCCCGCGGCGGCGAGAGCGTTGCGCAAAAACGTGACGTGCGCGCGCTCGTCTGCTGCAATTTCGTTCGCATATTGAGCGAGGGCCGTAGAAGCGAAGGGAACTTTGGGGTTCGCTTTGATTTTTACGCTGCCTTGCGTGCCCGCGCCGGTGATGCCGACACCTTTGGCGGTGATGCTTTGGCCGGTGGTCGCATAGGTGTAGTATTCAGCTTCCAAATACTCGAGGTTGAGAGCGAAATTAAGGACGGCGACGTCTTGGTTCGGGCCAGACGCGGCAAACGTTTTGGTGGCGAATGAACCGATGGTAGTCATACCGATCGCGCCAAGACCGAGGGTGCGGAGGGCTTTGCGACGAGTCAGACGGGTGGCTAGTTTCTGTTCCAAATCTTCGAGAGACATATTGAGGTGTGTGGGAGGGTTGACAGATGCAGTTAGGCGAAGCGGGCCTACACGTGTTTACGGGGCGCGTCATTCGGCGGATGCACCTGCGCGCGGTTCTTCGATGTTTCGGATTATCTCCCATGCGCTCGTGAGAAGGTTGCCGGGCGCTGCCGTTGCGGCCGTCGGCTGTAAACAATTAAAAAACCGCGGCTCATGACCGCGGTTACAATATTAAAGAGTAAACCCGATATCAGCGCGCGGGCGTAAAACCGTGCTTTTCGAAAACGCGGAGAGCTTCTGGTGATTCGAGAAAAGCGACGAAGTCGTGGGCGTCGGCCTGATGACTGGAATTCTTGAGAACAGCCAACGGGTAGGAGATTTTCGGACCAGCTTCTGCGCTCACTTCTGCGGCGACCTGAACATCGTGAGAGATCAACGCGTCGGTTTTATAAACGATGCCAGCATCGACATTGTCGGTGGCCACCGCCGCAAGTGCGGCGCGCACACTCTCGGTTTGAACGACCTTGGGATTGACTGCGTCCCAGAGCCCGATCGTCGTCAGATATTGTTTAGAGTAAATGCCAGCGGGAACTGAGTCGATTTGAGCTAGCGCGATTTTCGTGATGTTTTTGCCGGCGAGATCTTGGATCGAGTGCACTGCGGCGGGGTGCTTCGCATTCACGACCACGACCAGCGTATTCGAAAGAAGACTACGGCGCGAAGAGGCGTCGATCAGGCCGGCCTTGGCCAGATCGTCCATCTTGGCTTCGTCAGCGGAGAAGAAAACATCGGCCGGAGCCCCTTCTTTAATTTGCCGCGCGAGCGCGCTTGAACCGGCGAGATTGAAATGGACGTGCCCGCCGTGTTTGGCTTCGAACTGATGTCCGAGTTCGGTCATTGTCTCAGACAAGCTGGCTGCGGCGAAGACTGACAAGTCGGTGTCGGCTGCAAGACGTGTCGCGACGGAGATGAGAAAAGTGAGGGCAACGACAAGTAGGCGGAGAGAAACAGACCAGCGCATACGCCCACGGGTAGCGATCTGGACGCCCAAGGCAAATGATCGCGCAAAAGATCGAGAAAAATGGCGACTGGCGTGCCGATTGCTGATGAATAAGCTTCATCAACATGGCCCGCGTTTGGATCTCCCATCTTTTTGTGTCCTCTGCGCACAACTACTTCGGGCGCCATGGAAAAGCTGCGGGTGAAGCGGAAACAGTGCTGTGCGATCGCGTGCATTGCGTCGAGGGGCGGGGGATCGAGGGAGATCGGTTCTTCGACTATAAAGAAAACTATAACGGCCAGATCACCTTTTTCGACGAAGCGGTGTATCGGCGCTTATGCAGTGAGTTAAGTGTGAACGATAAGACCCCCGCGGTTTTCCGCCGAAACGTGATCATCGGCGGAGTCGATTTGAACACGCTGATCGGCAAAGAATTTTCGCTGCAGGGCGTGCGCTTTCGCGGAATGGTGGAATGCAAACCCTGTTATTGGATGGATGCAGCCTTTCATCCCGGCGCCGAAGAAAAGCTTCGGGGTTATGGTGGCTTGCGTGCCCAGATTCTGAATACGGGCGATCTGTCGGTCGCGCTGGAGGCTGAACTCATCGTACACGAAGAGGCGGCCTTGCGATGAGCTCCACGGGCTCAAGACATTAAGGCGATTAGAGAAGGCGGCTTCGCCTGGCGCGAGCCGTAGCAGAGGCGCTCTGCGTAGGCGCAAAAAAGGCCGGCATAGATTGCCGGCCCAAACCGAAAATGCGTTTTGCTCCGACGAGAGACACGCGCCTCCGTCACGAGCGAACCGCCGACGGTAGCTTCAAGTTATTTATTAAACACCTTCTCGACGTCGCCGACTTTCTTTTGAACTTTGCCAGCGACTTGATCGGCTCGGCCTTCGTCTTGCAGGTTTTGATTTCCTGTCACGCGGCCAGCCGCTTCCTTCGCTTTGCCTTTGAGATCAGTGGAGCTGCCTTGAATTTTGTCCTTTGTGCTGTCTTTCATAAATCACCTTGGTTGAGTTTACGGGCTGGAGTAGTCCGTTTCGCTCAAAGACAGACTGCTTGACAGGCGCGTTCCGATGCGAACCTCGGCTGCGGCTATGGTAGAATCTACTCTCCACGCGATGGTCGCAAATCAGGTGTTCATCCCTTAGAGCTAGCGGCCAGATGTGATCCCGGTCCTCGACATGGCCCCGAGGGGACGGCGAATGCTGAAACCTTAATCTTAATTATATATCTCGTAGGTACCCCGTTTGTGGACGCGCCGTATTGCTTTCCGGGCACCGACAAAAAAGCGTCGCCGGAGAGGGCGACGCTTAAAATGATTAGGCCTGAAGTTGGGGTCGATTTTTCTCGGGCCAGTCTAAATGGAAGAATTTCCCGCGCGGCTGGTCGACCCGCTCGTAGGTGTGGGCGCCGAAGTAGTCGCGCTGCGCTTGGAGCAAATTCGCCGGCAAATTTGGCGAGCGATAGCTATCGTAGTAGGCGAGAGCTGAGCTGAAGGTTGGAACCGGCACGCCATATTGCGCAGCGTACGCGATGACTTTGCGCCAGTTTTCCTGCGCCTTTTGCACAGTCTCGTTGAAATACGGATCGAGCAGAAGATTGGCGAGGCCGGCATCGCGATTATACGCCTCGGTGATCTTTTGAAGGAACGCTGCGCGGATGATACAACCGCCCCGCCAGATCTGCGCGATTTCACCGAAGTTAAGTTTCCATTTATATTCTTTTTGCGCTTCGCGCATCAACTGAAAACCCTGCGCATAGGAACAAATCTTTGAGCAATAAAGCGCGTCGTGGATCGCTTTGATTAACGACGCTTTTTCTCCACTATATTTCTCGCTTGGCCCCTTGAGGATTTTCGAAGCGCCGACGCGCTCCTCTTTAATTGCGGAAATACAGCGGGCGAACACGGCTTCGGCAATCGTTGGTGCAGGTACGCCCATGTCGAGAGCGTTGGTCGAAGTCCATTTTCCCGTCCCTTTTTGGCCAGCGGTATCCAGAACCACGTCGACAAACGGCTGATCGGACGCCGGGTCTTTCTGCTTCAAAATGTCGGCGGTAATTTCGACCAGGAAACTGTCGAGCATGCCGGTGTTCCACTGCGTGAAAATCTCGCTCATCTCCGCGGGCTGCAGGCCGAGCAGCCCCTTCATCAACGCGTAGGCTTCACAGATCATCTGCATGTCGCCGTATTCGATGCCGTTGTGGACCATTTTCACATAGTGGCCCGCACCGTTTTCACCGATATAGGTGGTGCACGGAACGCCGCCCGACACCGGCTTGCCGGGAGTCGCGCCCATAATCGGCTTGCCCGTTTTCGCATCAACCTTCGCCGCGATCGCTTCCCAAATCGGTTTGAGTTCTTGCCATGAGCTGAAGTCGCCACCGGGCATGAGAGACGGGCCGAAACGCGCGCCCTCTTCGCCCCCAGAGACGCCGCTGCCGACAAAGCGCAGGCCCTTATCTTTCAAATTCTTTTCGCGACGAATCGTGTCGGTCCAGAGCGCATTGCCACCGTCGATGACGATGTCCCCTTTTTCCAAGATGGGAATGAGGCTGTCGATGACTGCGTCGGTCGGGCCGCCCGCCTTGACCAAGATCACGATCTTGCGCGGCTTGGCGAGCGACTTGACGAACTCCTCCACCGTCTTCGTGCCAACTACGCCTCCGGGCGTGTTCTGATTTTCGGCTGCAAATTTATCCGTCGTGGCAGTGGTGCGGTTGAAAACCGAAATCTGGAAGCCGTGGTCGGCGATGTTCAGCGCGAGATTTTGGCCCATGACTGCAAGGCCAATGAGTCCGATGTCGGAGAGGGCTTTAGGCATAGATACCCGCAACTAGCCACAAACCGCTCGGAAAAACCACTTCAAAAACCAAATCGCTCGATGAGAAGTTTTAACTCAACCGAGCGAGCAGCTTAATATTAAGCGCCGCAGCGCTGTATTTAACGCTTCGGATGGGCCGCCGGCTTTCCGTCGGTCGGATCGCTCGCTTGCCGGATTTCGTACGCGCCTTTGCTCGGAAAAAAGGGCGCGATACGATCGACGACCGGCGTGAGAAATTCAGGTTCGTTCCGCTCGTAGATCCAGTTGAAACCGATGAGCGCCATCGCGACAATACCCACCGCCACGAAGATGAATTTATTCACCTGCATCAGCTTGCGCATGATCGCGACGAAGAGAAACAGGCCGACAATCGCCAAAAAAAGTTTCAGCCAAAATGAAGACGGCACCTTGGCGGCTTTTTCAAATGCGCTGAGAGCTAGGGGTAGCATCGTGAGGAATTGAGGAAAATCATCGGCTCAAGACGAGGCGAAATCGCGTCTGACCGGTGGTTTAGCCGATTTTTGCTACTTCCGTAAACGTATTCCTTCTTTTCGCGGCGAAAAATTGAGCGCAAGCTTTGGCCATGATCCCGGATGGGCCGAAGAGCCAGCGACCCACGCAGCAGAAAAAACCAAGTTTTCCCATCAGCCCGGATTTGCGCTCCTACTTGCGACGTTACCGGCGTGAGCGCGATCTCCCCGTCACTTACGAACGGCTCCGTCGCTTCAGCGAATCCGCTCCGCTCCACGACCAGCAGGGCCGGCCGACCTTGTGGGAAACTGTCGTCTATGACCGGCTCGAAATGGATTCACTGCACGACGACTTAAAACGGATCTACGCGACGCTGCGTGTCGATGGCGATCTTTCGGTGATGCAGCATCTCTACGTTGACCGCATCGATTTCTGCGCCTTCGGCAACTCCGCACCGTTCCGTATCCGGATTGTGAATGCATATAACGACAACCCCGATTACTTTTATTTGAAACGAGGCGATGCATCGCGCGTATATGGACTCGAGCTGGAGCATTTGCTGTCGCCCAATCGTCTGCAGTATCTCACGTGCGAAAACACGTTGATCGAGGAACATATCGCGGGAATTCCGGGCGACGTCTTCATCGATCGCTGGCTGCACAGCGAAGAACTCCGGCCCATTCGCGTAGCAAAGGAATTAGTTAAATTTAACGAGCGTTGCTTTGTGCGTCTGCTCGGCGATATGCGCAGCTACAATTTCGTTGTCGTGATAACCCCGGATTTCGAAGGCGCACAGCTGCGGATCCGTGCGATGGATTTCGATCAGCAAAGTTACGAAGGCCGCCTCAATTTATATCGTCCGCAATTCTTCAAAGAAAATCAGCCTCTCGCGCTTTTCTGCGTGAAACACCTTCGCGTAGAAACGGCGCGCCAGTATCAACGGGAAGAACAGGTTCTCATCCTCCAGCGTAAGGCGATCATCGAGGACCGTCTGGAAATTCTTTTGCTCGCGATGTCGCGCGATACACTCTCGACGAAGGAAAATGTTTATCAACTCCGGGAAAGTTTGGCTGACCACTATGGCCGACGCGAATATTTGCGCTGCGAGTCGATGGGCGATCTCGTGCGCGAAAATCTCGAATCGATTCGGCTCAATATTCACTCGCCGATCCAGGCTTCCGCCGGGCTCGACGAAGTGGAGTGATTGCGAGTAGTGCTCCGGAGCTAGGTGTGAGTCGGCGCGCGACTGGACGCAGTTACTTCGGAAGCGCGGCTGCTAAATATTTGGCGGTGCGGCTCTCCGAGATGGCCGCCACCACTTCGGGCGGACCCGCGGCGACGATTTTTCCGCCGGCTTCTCCCGCGCCTGGACCGATATCGATGACCCAGTCACTTCGCGAGACGACATGCATATCGTGTTCGACCACGATTACAGTGTTCCCGGCATCGACTAACGCCTCGAGTTGAGTCATGAGACGTTCGACGTCGGCTGGATGGAGACCCGTCGTCGGTTCATCTAAAATATATAATGAATGTCCGCGCTGCAGCCGTTGCAGCTCGGTCGCGAGTTTAATCCGTTGCGCTTCGCCGCCGGAGAGTTCGGTCGCGGGCTGGCCGAGGCGCAAATAACCGAGACCGACGTCGCGCAACACTTGCAGCGCGCGATGAATCTGTGCGTCGTCGGCGAGAAATTCCCACGCTTGATCGACAGTCATGCTTAAAACGTCGGCGATGTTTTTTCCCGCGTATTTTACCTCGAGCGTTTTCGCATTGTAGCGCGTGCCGTGACACGTCGGGCACGGCGCGTACACGCTGGGCAGAAAAAGAAGTTCCACCATCACTGAGCCTTCGCCTTCGCACGTTTCGCAGCGACCTTTGGCCACGTTGAAAGAAAATTGCCCCGCATCGTAGTGACGAGCGCGCGCTTCTTTCGTGGCTGCGAACAGAGCACGCACGTGATCGAAAAGCCCGGTGTAGGTAGCGAGATTCGAACGCGGTGTCCGGCCAATCGGTTTTTGATCCACGCGAACGAGCCTTTGCAGTTTTTCCATTCCAGCGGTGATTTCCCCCCCGAGCGTGGCGGGCGCCGGCTTCTCTAAATCCTCCACTTCAATTTCTTCGTCGGGAAGTGCTGCGCCGAGATGTTTGGCGACCAGTTCGACCAGGACTTGGCTAACTAAACTTGACTTGCCGGAGCCGGAGACACCCGTGACCGACGTGAGCGCGCCGAGAGGAAAATCGGCGGAGAGTTGATTGAGATTGTTGCGCACCACGCCTCGCAGCGAAAGCCATTCCTGTGGTTTACGCGGAGGACGTTCCCGCGCTGGGTATTCTTTAAATAGATACTCGCGTGTTTTCGATTCCGCGATCGTGCGAAGCCCGTCGGGTTCACCGCTATAGAGCACGCGACCGCCGTTTTCCCCCGCCGCTGGACCGACGTCGACGATCCAGTCTGCGTGACGAATCACATCAACTTCATGTTCCACGACGAAGAGCGAGTTGCCCGAGGCTTTAAGCTGATCGAGCGCTGCAAGTAGCGATTCCGTGTCGGCCGGGTGTAGACCGGCGGATGGCTCATCGAGGACGTAAACGACTCCGAAAAGATTTGAGCGTACCTGCGTCGCGAGACGGAGCCGTTGCAGTTCACCTGGGGAAAGCGTCGGCGTGCTCCGATCGAGTGCGAGATAGCCGAGGCCGAGGTCGAGCAGCGTCTCCACGCGCGCGAGAAAATCTTGAGTGATCCGTTCAAGCGTGAGCGCTTTTTCGGGGCGATCGATTTCAAGCTGGGCCAATTTCGCTTCGGTGCCATTGGCCCATGGGCGAAAAACATCGGCGAGCTGTTTCAGCGTAAGCCGAGCGAGATCGGCGATATCGAGGCCAGCAAATTTCACCGACAGCGATTCGCGGCGCAGCCGTTTTCCATGGCAAAGGGAGCACTCCGTGCTGACCATGAAACGCGACGCGCGCTTTTTCATCAGCGCGCTTTCGGTGCTCGCGAAAGACGTGAGCACGTGACGTTTCGCGCTGCTGAAATTTCCGTAGTAGTCCGGCGTTTCTTTTCGTTTCAACGCGCGTCTTGTTTCTTCCGGTGTGAGGCCGGGGTAAACAGGCACACGCGGTTGTTCGTCAGTAAACAAAATCCAATCGCGATCTTTTTTCGGCAATTCGCGCCAGGGTTTGTCGACGTCGTAACCGAGCGAAACAAGAATATCGCGTAAGTTTTGGCCGCCCCACGCGGGTGGCCACGCGGCGATCGCGCGTTCGCGAATGGTCAACGAATCGTCGGGCACGAGCGAGCGCTCGGTCACGTCGTAGACGCGACCCAGACCATGGCATTGTGGACATGCGCCCGCTGGCGTGTTGGGCGAAAATGCGTCGGCGTTCAGATGCCCTTGGCGCGTCGGGTAGTCTCCAGCTCTTGAATACAACATGCGCAGCAGGTTCGAGAGCGTTGTGACGCTGCCGACCGATGAGCGAGTGGTGGGCGAGCCGCGTTGCTGTTGAAGCGCAACGGCTGGCGGAAGACCTTCGATGCTGTCGACCTGTGGCACGCCGAGTTGATGAAAGAGACGACGAGCATACGGCGCGACGGATTCGAGATAACGGCGCTGCGCTTCCGCGTACAGCGTGCTGAACGCGAGCGATGATTTGCCGGAGCCAGAAACGCCGGTGAACACAACAAGGGCGTCGCGCGGGATGTCTACGTCGATGTTTTTAAGATTATGTTCACGCGCGCCGCGGACATGCACCATACCCGTGCGATCGTTGGCGGCCGCCTTGTGCGCGAAACGGTTTTCTAATTTCTCACCACGAGGAACAGCGGCACAGTGAAGCGGGTCAGCCTGAGCACTTCGCAAGGGAGCATTGCGCTGCTGAGATCGCGCCTGATGAGAGCCTGGCCCCAGTGCTCGATCGCTCCGTGATTCCATTTAGTAAGCAACCGCTCACGCGCGGTAATTCAAACGGCGGTCAAACGAATCCTTCCCCGCTTCAGGGAAGGTGCAAATCCCTTTGCCGGTATCGGAAACACGTACGGGCGACCCGAGTCGGTGCACATGGGAAAGGCGTGATCGAAGGATAAACTCCAATCGAACGAAAGTCTCGATGGAACGAAGAAGGTTCGATCGAAATGTTTTCGCTCGGAAACGTTAGCAAAGAATCCCTTCGTCGAAGCGAGCACCGCATAGGGAGTGGAGACTCGGTGCCGCCATTGACGAGCGCCCTCGGCTGCTCGCCGTTCGATCGGAGCCGACTTCGCGAAAAGGCGTGCGTTCATCATCGCTAAGAGAAACGCTCATTTTCTCACGAACGCGGCGTCATCGGAAAGTAAGGCGGTCGGAATATACCCCTACCTGCACCCCCTCGCTCACCGAACTGTTTCCTGATTACTCAAAGCCTCACGCCGGACCTCGCGTGGCGCAGTTGATCCACTGGCTTGTGCCGCTCGTGTAATGCTCTTTTTTCCAGATCGGCACGCGCGCTTTTATTTCGTCGATGATATACCGCGAGGCTTCGAAAGCATCCGCGCGGTGCGCGGCGGCAACTCCCACCCACACGGCGAGATCGCCGATCACCAGACGGCCAGCGCGGTGGACCGCATAGGCAACTTCGAGTTTAAATTTTCGGCGTGCTTCGCCCAGGATCGATGCGCCTTCTTTTTCGGCCAACGCCGGGTAGGCTTCGTACTCAAGCGCATGCACCTCCTGGCCTTCATTGTGGTTGCGCACCCAGCCTTCGAAAACCACGCAGGCACCAGCGCGCGCATCCGCGAGGCGCGTTTTACAGGCATCTCCGTTGATAGGCTCGCTGGAAATGGCAAAAGATTTTTCCTGGTCGTAAATATGGCTCATCAGAATCGGTTAGGAAGGCGTTGGGATGTGAGGCTGCATAAGCCCAGGCATCGATTGATAGCGAGCCCCTTAACCTCCCGCTACCGGCGGGATAAAGGCGAGTTTTTGGCCGTCTTTGAGCGGAGCGTCCCATGACGCAAAGGCATCATCGATCGCCACGCGCACGCGCTCGGCGGGCAATGTGAAACGGTAGCGGCTCCGCAAAGTCTCGTAGATGGCCCGCGCCGTCGTTGTATCAGTCGACAACTCTTCGGCGGATAGTCCGCGTTGCTCGCGAAGAATCGCGAAGTAGGAAATGTGTAGTTTGATTGGCACTACGGAGATTTGCTCTACATCGACCTACTGCGCGTCAAGCCGAGTGGTAGTCGCTTTTGCCGCCGGTCTTTTCCAGCAGTTTCACTTCGCGGATGGTGATGTCGTGCGAAACGGCTTTGCCCATATCATACAAGGTCAACGCGGCCACGCTCGCTCCGGTGAGCGCTTCCATTTCGACACCGGTTTTGCCGTGGAGTGTGACGCGGCAATGCACTTCCACTTCGGCACTACCGTCGGCAGCGGCCGGACGCGCGATGATTTCGATCTGGCAATCCTCGATCGCTAGCGGATGACAAAGTGGAATCAGGTCGCTGGTTTTTTTCGCGCCAAGAATTCCCGCCAGCGTCGCGGTTTGAAATACCGGACCTTTTTTCGAATGGATCTCATTCGACACAATCAGCCGCGCGAGCGGCACCGGGAAAAAAACGATGGCGACGGCATGAGCGGTGCGACGCGTGACCGCCTTTTCGCCGACGTTGACCATCGCGGGCTGATTCTGCGCGTTAACGTGTGAGAGCATAGAGCGTCCGGGAGCGGACTAGTAATGAGTGATGAATGAAGAGTGATCAATGGTCTACGCGAGACGAGAGCGGAACCGCAATTTGTGGCGAGTGAACGCAGGTCGCGGCAGGGGTGTTTTTGCGACTTGCGCGCATTGGCTGAGCCTAATGCAGAAATGGCTACCCTTTTTATAAAGGAGCTCTAGCGAAGGCGTTCTCGACCTAAAGTATTTTAGGAAGGGATCCGCGTGCTACGCCCTCGTTCTTCGCTCCGATTTTTTTCTCACGCCCAACGATAAAAGCGTGCGATTTCGCCGGCGGGAAAAATGCCGTTGCTGGCGGGGAGTTCGATGAAACCGTCGGTGCCAACCAGGCCCGCAAAGTCGCCGGACGTGTTCGTTGGCAACGGATGCGCCAGCAGCTGTGCCGTCGCGGTGCTTTCTAGGCGAACGGGTAGCAGCAACGCGAGCGGCGGGCGGAATGGGACGCTTTCGGCTAACGAGGCGAGCATCGGTTTTTCGTTGGGCAAACCTGCCATTTGCCGCAGAGCCGGCAAAGCGTAGCGGGTGAAACACGTCAGCGTAGAAACAGGGTTTCCTGGCAGCGCGAAGACCGGCGTTCCGCGCGAACTTGTCCCGAACCAAAATGGCTTTCCCGGCCGCTGTGCGACGCCTTGCAGCCTTTTGGTGACTCCAAGTTCGCTCAAAACAGTGGGTAGAAAGTCAAATTTCCCCTTTGAAACGCCACCGCTGAGGATGAGCACGTCGTACTCGTTGAGCAATTTTTTCAACGCGCTGGAAATTTCTTCGCGCACGTCGCGCAGGTGAAAACGATCCACGCGAGTAAAACCATCGGCGAACAGCGCCGCGCGCAGCGCGTAGTCATTTGAGCGGCGCAAGTGGTGTGGCGCTAAAACAGCCGTCTCGACTTCAACCAATTCGTCGCCCGTCGCGATCACTGCGATGCGCGGCTGAATTGATACGCGCAACGTGGTGGCACCGCACGATGCGGCCACGGCGATTTCTCGGCTCGTCAACCGAACGCCGGCGGGTACGAGCACACTGCCCGCGCGATAATCGGAGCCGCGGCGGTGCACAAAGGTGCCGCTCGGATAATCTGCTGGCGCATGCACGGTGATTTCGTTGCCGCCGGTTTGCTTGGTCTCGTTCGGTCCCAGCGTTGATATCGCGGTGGCCGACGTATCTGCATTGTCACTACGGTCGATATCTTCATAGGGCACGACTGCGTCCGCCCCGTTGGGCAGACTCGCTCCGGTCGCGATTTCCACGCAACTCATGTCGTCGGTTAGGTCGAACGGGCGCATTCCCGCGGCTTGGAAGCCGAGCACGCGAAGGCGGCGAACTCCTGAGGTACCGGCGATGGCTGAGTCAGTGCTCGCGCGAATCGCGAAGCCGTCCATGGTCACGCGATCAAAAGGCGGCAGGTCGCGGTCGGCGATGATCGGCGCGCATAGCACGCGTCCGAGGGCGTTTGCGAGCGGACAATCTTCGGCGGGTAGCGGCGGGACCGATTGACGAATTAGATTCTCGGCTTCGACAGGTGTGATCATAACACAATCGCACCGCGCGGAAAGGCGCGTTGCTCGACTCGTTTTGAATCAAGCACACTCGCGAGCTGTTCGCGAATGATCTCGTGGCGGAGCGACACACCACAGGAGAATACGTCGACCGCTGCGTATCCAAATTCGGGCCACGTGTGAATGGTGACGTGCGATTCTGCGATCACGATCACACCGCTGACTCCGTGGGGACTGAAGGTGTGAAAGGTTTCGTTGACGATGGTCCCGCCTGCGGCGCGCACTGCCGCGAGCATAGCAATGCGCAACCGTTCCGTGTCGCGCAAGGCCTCGGCCGCGCAAGCATGAAAATCAAACAGTGAATGCTGACCAAGCGCAGGTGCGACGAGGGTGCTGCGATCTGATGAAGCGGTAGCTAGTGGAATCATGTGCGTGAACGAACTTGTTTAAGTGCTGCCTCTGCGGCCGTGACGCCGCGGGTATAGGCTTCCTCGAAAATGGACAGGCCGCTCATATCGGAGTGAGCGAACCAGACCCGGCCGCGAGGCGCTTGCAACGCGGCCCGATCTTGGCCCCAAATAAATCCGGGCGTGGGACGAATCATGGCGTGGCCCCAAAGCCAGACGTCCAGATTTGTAATGCTTTTACGAATACCAGGGTGAACGGTTTCCAAGTCGGCCACGATTTGGGCGGTCCAATCGCGATGACTTCGCGCCAAGGCTAGCTCGCGGGCGCGCGCTGGCGGCGCATCGTCGAGAGGCTGGTAATAAGTTAACACCGTTTTCAACGATCGCTGCGCCAGATTTTGATGAGTCGCGTCAACGTAACCAAGCGATCGGCTGGGCTGGAAAACGTTATCCCACGCGGGGGCGGAGGCGGGCGCGCCCGGGATCGCATCGAGCGTGAGATTCGCGACCATCCAAGGCGAGTAGGTCAATGCACTTGTCAGTGGAGGTATCGCGGCAACTGAAGAACTCAAAGGGCTGGTTGGCACAGCGCTATTAAAAAGATGCTCCGCCACGAAGCGCGGCAGCGCGCACACGACGCCGCGCGCGTGCACCCGCACGCTCGTCTCGCGCGCAAGGTCGAGATAGTTGATGACGACTTCATTTTCGTGGGGCTCGATTTTCCACACCAACGCGTTCGGCTGGACATTAGCGCCAATGCCTTCGCGCAATTTTTTCGCAAGCCAGCCGTTGCCTTCTGGCCAGGTCAGCACGGCGGAAGAAGAGGCGTTGGCAGCCTGACCATCGCGCGACGCAAAGTAGTGCACGCCGGCCCACGCAGATACCTGGTCGCTGCCGGCGCCGTAATCGTCGCGGCAACAATAGTCGACGTACCAGCGCAGCGCCTCGGCGGTCCAGCCTCGTTGCGCGAGAAACTGCGCCATGGTGATTTGATCGAGCGCGCGAATGTCTGCATCGGTCGAACTCAGATCCACCGGGATAGCAAAGGCGCGTCGACGATCGCTCCCCCGTGCGCGACGCCAGTGGTCCATGAGCGCGAGAAACGCGTCGATTTGCGCGCGATCTCCCGCGGAAACGTCGAGATGCGGGATGAAGCCTTCCTGCCACGAGCCATTGATAAATAAGCGCTCCATTGGATCGCTGCAGAGCGCAAATTCATCGAAGATTGGTCGACCGGAAGCATCGCGGCCGGTGATGAGACCGAGTTCTTCGAGTAGAGCGGTGACCTCGGTCGACTCTTCGTTCGGGAGCGGCAAATAATGCGCGCCCCAGGGAAAAGCAGAGACGTCATTTTGGCCCGAGCGCGCGTTGCCGCCGGTCTCGGACTCGAGTTCAAGTAACAACAAATCGGATACGCCGAGCTGACTCAATTTCCGCGCCGCGGCCAGACCGCTGATGCCGCCCCCGAGAACGGCGACCTCGACATTCCACTCCTCGGTCGGCTCGGGCAGCGGACCAAAACGGAGACGATGTCCGGCCGCGGCGGAAGCGCCGACGATGCGTCCGGGAATGGTTTTAGCCGCGTCCGAAAATCGCCCGCAGCCTGGCAAGAAAAACGCACTCGCAGCGAGGGTGCCTTGCGTAATAAATTTGCGGCGATTCATGTTTCCAAGTGAGTCAGAGTGCTAAGTCCCCCGGAGCAGGGTCGGCCCATCCGCATTTAAATAATATCGAACCGACGGCTCATGGATCTTAAGGGTGACACGGCCGACCGCCAATGTGGTTTAGATTGCGGGCGGCCCGCCCGCGCTCCGAGGAAGAGATCCAAAGAATTTAGTGCACGTAATGCGCCCATTCTTCTTCGAAGTAGCGCACGAGAGCTTGGTTGTTCAGGCGGTTTATTTCTGCGGGAACGTCGGCCATATCAGGGGGAAACGAAAAAAGCGCGGCAGCCGTTTCTGTATTCAAATAGTGGAGCGGCGTCGGAAAATGCCACTGAGTGGGAAGCGGCGTTGCCGACGCCAGAATG
>FTDT01000089.1_pt1 | contig 27810 bp, 20 predicted proteins | sample 1640021 | NCBI WGS metagenome assembly FTDT01 (sample SAMEA3914869, study PRJEB12502) | metagenome | biome: forest; material: soil | place: USA | collected 2012-03-12 | depth 0.1 m | reverse complement strand
GCATTTCAAGCCATTGCCCGCGAACATCGTCGTAGCTTTCGCGGAGCACTCGTTGGCGTAACCGGCAGTTGCGGGAAAACCTCCACGAAAAATCTGGTCGCACAGATACTTGGTGGTGATCCGCGGGTGTTGGCCACCGAGGGAAATTTAAACAATCACATCGGCGTGCCGCTTACGCTGACGCGGCTCGATCCCGCTCATCAGGAGGCCGCCATCATCGAGGCGGGCATTAGTGGGCCCGGAGAAATGGCTGAGTTGGCCGAGATGATTGATCCGGAATATGGCATCGTCACCCTAGTCGCGCCGGCACATACGGCAGAACTCGGCGGGATCGATGGCGTTGCGCGAGAAAAAGCAGTGCTGCTCCAGCACGTCCGGCCTTCAGGGCTTGGCGTGTTTCCTAAACAGTGCTGGGACTTCGCGCCGTTTCGCGATTTGCCGCAGACCAGCATCGTGGTGGTTCCCGGGGGCGAGACGGTCGGCGCGCCCCGCGAAGTTAGTTTCCGCGCCGATTTTTCGGCGGACAAAACGACGCTAATTGTGGGCAAACGACGTTTTCAATTTCGCCGGGTCAGCCGAGGCATGGCTCAGAATGCAGCGTTAGGGATCGTGCTCGCCTCCGAACTTGGAGTGAGCGACGCGCAAATCCAGCACGCCCTGGAAAACTGGCAATCGGCGAAATGGCGCGGGGAAATCTTTCAGGAAGGCGGCCGCCAATTTTATTTGGATTTCTATAACGCGAATCCGGCGTCGATGGCGGATGCCCTGGAAAACTTTTATGGCCTGTCCGTATCTTCGCAGCCTCGGTTGCTGGTGTTGGGAGGCATGGAGGAACTTGGCCCCGACTCGGCGCGTTATCACCGCGAACTGGGGGCGAAACTTCAATTGGGGGCGCAGGATCGGGTGTTTGTCATTGGGTCCGAAGCCGAAGCGGTGCGCGCGGGCGCGGCCGATAAACTGGGCGCGGACCTCGCCGCGAAAGTTGAAGTCGTCACCACGCTCGAAAACGTCAGTGCGGCGATCGAAAATTTTCAGGGGTCTATTTTTATGAAAGGCAGCCGCCGTTACGAATTGGAGCGCGCTTTACCTGCTGGGATGCTCACGCCGAAAACGCCCGAAAAGACTCGTGGCGTCTCCGGCAGCGGTTTTTCCCGCGCTCCGCAATATTCGCTTTTCTCGTGTTAAGTTACCTCGCCGAATTCGAAGAATATTTTGGACCGCTGCGTTTGCTGCGGTTTATCACGTTGCGCACGCTGCTGGCAGCGGCCACGGCGATGCTCGTAGGCTTCATTATCGGTCCGTGGCTCATCCGGAGGTTAAAGAAGCTGAAATTCGGCCAGCACTACGATGACGACCGGACGGGGGACCTCGCTCAAAAATTCGATAAGAAAAATACCCCGACGATGGGAGGCCTGCTCATCTTTGCATCGGTGCTTGTTTCGACTCTGCTTTGGGCGCAGCCCAACGTTTGGGTGATCGTTTCGATGTTTGTTTATTCCGCACTAACCGCGGTGGGATTTCGCGATGACTATTTGAAAGTCGTGAAGAAAAATCGCGACGGGATTTCGTCGCGCGAGAAGATGGCGTGGCAAACGATCATCACCGTGATCGCGTTGGCGGCGCTGATGCTGCATCCGTTGAGCGCTACGAAGATTCGCGAACTCTGGATGCCATTTTTGAAAGAGCCGATCTTCATGTTTGTCGGCGGCCTCGGCAGCTTCGCGCTCTTCCTCATGGTCTTTTTCTGGATCGTTGGTTTCAGCAACGCGATCAATCTGACTGATGGCCTCGATGGCCTCGCCGTCGGTTGCACGATTACAGTCGCGCTCGTCTATGGAATTATGGCTTACGCTGCCAGTAACATTCGCGTCTCCGATTACCTATTGATCAGCCATGTGCCCGGCTCCGGCGAACTCGCAGTAATCTGCGGCGCACTGGTCGGCGCGGGCACATCCTTTCTTTGGTATAATTCTTATCCAGCGGAAGTTTTTATGGGTGACACTGGATCGCTGGCGATCGGTGGCTTGATCGGCGTGATTGCGTTCATGGTCCAGCAGCCGTTCACGCTGGTAATTGTCGGCGGCGTATTCGTCTGCGAACTACTTTCGGTGGTGATTCAGGTCAGCTACTTCAAATTCACCCGCAAAAAATACGGCGAAGGCCGGCGCTTCTTTCGGATGGCGCCGATCCACCACCATTTTCAAAAGATCGGCTGGCCCGAGACCAAAGTGGTGGCGCGTTTCTGGATCATTTCGCTGCTTTGCGCGCTGGCCGGACTCGGCACCTTGAAACTGCGCTGATCCAAATTTCTAAAAAAACACCAAAATAGTTACGCTTCACTCTTCAGTAGTGCCGTTGTGAATACGATATAAAACTTTCCTGCGTGGCTTTCTTCGTTCCCGATTTTTTGAAACCCCTTCTCGCGCAACCGGCCGCCGTCTTTGGCGGCGGTCTCAGCGGGCAAGCGGTGCTTGCGCTGCTCAAAAAAATCGACGGCCGCGGAGTTCTCTACGATCAGAACCAGCCGGAATCACGCCGCGAATTCACCGCGGCCGACGCGCATACTCACCGTTTGGTGATTTTTAGTCCGGGCTTTCCTGTCGACCACGCCTGGATTCGAGCGGCTCGCGCGGCAGGCTGCACGTGTTTGGGCGAACTCGATTTTGCGGGCCTGCTCTGGCGTGGAACGATCTTGGCGATCACCGGAACGAATGGAAAAACCACGCTGACTGAGTTTCTCACCCACGCGTTGAAACACGTTGGCCGTTCCGCTTACGCGGTCGGCAACGTTGGTTATCCGCTTTCACGTTTGGTGGCAGAAACTGATGGTGGCGTCTTTGACCAGGTGGCGGTCTGCGAGGTAAGTTCATTTCAAGCGGAGATACTGCACTATTTTCGAGCCGACGCGGCGCTGTGGACCAATTTGGCGGAAGATCATCTCGAGCGGCACCCGAGTATGCGCGCGTATTTTGAAGCGAAGTGGCGGCTGTTCGATCGGACGATTGGCGGCGTGATGTTCGCCGGCTCTACCGTGCAGCGAGCAGCGGCGGAATTCGGCCATGTGTTACCTCCGGAAGCGGCTGTGCCCACGGAAGCTCAGCCTGCGGATGTCCTTTTGGTCGGTACAGTTTTCGAGCACTATCCGCAGCGCGAAAATTTTCTGATGGCGACCGCGTGGTGGTTGCGCGCGGGTTTGCCGGAATCAGATCTCTACGCTGCAGCGCATTCGTTCAAACTCGGCCGGCATCGCTTGGCGAGAATCGCAGAACGGGGTGGTGTCACGTTTTGGAACGACTCGAAGGCGACCAATTTTCACGCGGTCGAAGGAGCGCTCAGTTATTTTTCGTCGCCGGTGATTTTAATTCTCGGCGGAAAGGCGAAAGGCGGCGACATTTCAGCCTTCGTCGGTCGCGTCGCTGCGAAAACGAAACACGCTTTTTTGATCGGCGAAACGCGGCCGGCGTTGACGGCGGCGTGTGAACGATTTTCGGTCCCTCACACCGTTTGTGCGAACCTCGCCCAAGCGGTGCAACGCGCCGCGGAAATCGCGGTCAGCGGCGATCAGATTTTACTCAGTCCCGGCTTCGCGAGTTTCGATCAATTTCGGAATTACGAAGATCGCGGTCAGCAATTTGAACAACTTGTCACCCATTTAGGAGCTTAGCCACGTGCAGACCTTACTTCGATCGGAACCGCTCATGAAAATTCTAAAAATTTTCGGCCTCGTCGTGGGCGTCCACGTGGTCGCCTTCATGTTTGTCTTCGCCATCCCCGGATGTCGCTCGACGTCGCGCCATTCCCCGCCGCCTTCCGAGGCTACGCAAGCGGACCGCGCGCAAGTACACGGCGCTGCGCCGACGCCGATCGCCGACTCTTCGAATCTCAATGCTCCTCTCGTGAGCGATTCTTCCTCGCAGACTTCACCCATCGCGGCTCCCGCGGCAGGCGCTGGCACCGCGCCCGCCTTCAATTTCCCCTTGGATTCTTCCGGCTCGCCGATTGTTCGCTCCAATCCAACTCGCCCTGGTTCTCCCGAGGCCATGAATCTCTCCGTTCCCGCCGCGCCGACGACGACACCGGCAACCACCTATATCGTAGTGAGCGGCGACAGCCTCTGGAAGATCGCGAAGAAGCACGGCCTGAGCGGCAAGGAAGTCGCCGCGGCCAACAATCTCCGCAGCGATTCGCCGCTGCGCGAAGGACAAAAATTAATCATCCCTGGCAAAGCGATCCCGAACTCAAGCGCCTCTGCGGTTCCGACTACGAATCCGGCCGACACGTTGACCTACCGCGTGAAGTCAGGTGAAACGCTCGCGGTCATTGCCCGCCACTCCGGCACCACTACGGCTGCGATCAAATCGCTCAACCATCTCAAGAGTGACAATGTCCACACGGGCCAAGAGTTGATTCTTCCCGCCGGTGGCATGGCGACCAGCGCACTCGCCTCGACACCCGCGGAGGACAGTTCCGCCCATGGAAAAAATGGCGGTCTGCACCACACGGTGAAAGCGGGAGAAACGCTCGGACAAATTGCGAAACACTATGGTGTGTCCCGTCGTGAATTAGCCGTCGCCAATAACATCGCGGATCCTCTGAAATTGCGCGCCGGCCAAGATTTAGTGATCCCAGGAAAATCCGCCAACGCGACAACAGGCAGCACCAAGGGTGCGAGCGGCGCGGTCTCTGGAAGTTCGGCGGCTTCTGCGAACGAATCGAGCGCATCCGCGGGTGCCCCGGCCGCAGCAAACAATTCTAGTTCGCCGATCGAAAGCCCGATCGCGCCCGGTCCTGCGGCGACCACAGCGTCGCCTGAAACGAGTCCAATCGCACCGGCAAATCCTCCGGTTATCCAAGTTCAAGACAGCAGCAATCCGGTCAGCTCGAAGTAAGTTTTGTAACCAAAAGAGCACTACGCGATGCCAAGAAAATCCGAAGAAAAGAAGTCCAGTCGGGCGGCCGCCGTGCTCAATCCGGCTTCGATCATCGCGGTCTGCGCGGTGGCTCTAACGATCCTCGGGTTAACGATTCTCTTCAGTGCGAGTGCCTCTTTTAAGCAGGGGCCATTCTATTATCTGAGCAAGCAGTTGATGGGCGTGGGGCTCGGCGCGGTGCTCGCGTTTGTCGCGAGTCGCATCGATTTAGAAGCGTCGCGCCGTTATGTAATGTTCGTCGGGGTGGGCTGCGTCGTGGCTCTCGTACTGGTGCTGGTTCCCCACTTGGGCATCACGGTGAAGGGCAGTCGGCGCTGGCTCGGCTACGGACCGCTTCGCTTGCAAGTTTCAGAATTTGCGAAGCTCGCTCTAGTGTTCTGTCTCGCGCACTACCTGGCCATTAACCAGACGCGGATCGACGAATTCAAACGCGGCTATCTCATCCCGCTTGCGATCATCGGCATTTTTGCCGGGCTGATTTTGCTTGAGCCCGATTTCGGCACGGCGGCGCTGGCCCTGACGATCGGTTTGACGCTCCTCTTTTTATCAGGTGTGCGTTGGCGCTACGTGATTCCGACCGTCGCGCTGGCCGCGTGTGGCTTTGCCGTGATGGTGATTCACAATCCCAATCGGTTGCGCCGCTTCACTGCGTTCTTAGATGTCGAGGGCAACAAGAGCGCCGGCACGTATCAACTTTATCAATCGCTCGCCGCCTTTGCGGTCGGCGGAGTGCAAGGCGCCGGTTTGGGGCAGGGGCGTCAGCAAATAAACTTTCTGCCTGAAGCGCACACCGACTTTATCTTCGCGGTCGTCGGCGAAGAGCTTGGTTTGGTTTTCACCCTCGGCGTGGTCGCCGTGTTTATTGTTATGTTTCTTGCCGGCGTGGTGCACCTGCGTCGTGCGCCGAACCTTTTTCAATTTCTTCTGGCGACGGGCTGCATCCTCCTGATCAGCATTCAGGCGATCATCAATCTTGGTGTGGTCACCGGAATTTTTCCAACCAAGGGGATGTCGTTGCCCTTCATCAGTGCGGGCCTTTCGAACCTTTTGTTAATGGGTCTGCTGATCGGGATTTTGCTGAACACCCAGCACTCCTGGCCGCGGCCCACGTTGTCGCGGCGCCAGCGTATGATGAAGGAAGTCGTCGCGGTTTGAAATGAGTCGTTTTCTAATTTCTTGCGGTGGCACCGGTGGACATCTTTCCCCGGGCATCGCGCTCGCCGAAGGCTTGCGAGCGCGCGGGCACCAAGCGGTGCTTCTCATTAGTCACAAAAAAGTGGATACGAGGCTGATCGAAAAATATCCGCATCTCCCTTTCGAGCGCATCCCCGGTGCGCCCTTCACGTTTCGGCCGGTGGGCTTCGCACGGTTTATTTTGAAACAATCCGCCGGACTGCTGCGCAGCATTCGGCTGGTGCGCAATCCACGGCCCGATGCGATTGTTGGGTTTGGCGGTTTCACGACCGCGGCGATTATCTTAGCAGGTTGGTTGTTCCGGGTGCCCGTGGCCTTGCACGAAGCCAACCGCGTGCCTGGTCGCGCGATCCGTCTGCTAGGCCGCCTCGCGCGGCGCGTGTACGTGCCGCCCGGCGTGCGCATGTCGCAAGTGCGTTTTTCCGTGCTACATCCGATGGGCCTGCCGGTCCGTCCTGACGTGTTTCGTTTGCCCCGCGAAACGGCCCGGGCGTCACTCGGACTCGAGCTGCAGCAACCGGTACTTGTCGTGTTGGGGGGCAGCCAAGGAGCTTCGCGGCTTAACGAATGGGCGCGTCAGCGCGCTGAGGCGCTCGCCTTTGAAGGGATCCAGCTTTACTGCGTGACCGGCCTGGGCAAAGGCGAGACCGGGGAGCGTTCGCTCAAGTCCCGTAGCGGCCAGACCGTTAAAGCGATTTTTGTCCCGTTCAGTGACCGCGTTGGGGAGCTGCTCTCGGCCGCAGATCTGGTGGTCTCACGCGCGGGCGCGGGCACGATCGCGGAATTGATCCGCTGCGAAACACCAGCGATTTTAATCCCGTATCCACACGCCGCGGACAATCACCAAGAAGCCAACGCGCGCTATTTCGAACAGCAAGGCGGCGGACTGGTCATCGGCCAAGAGACGATGAGCGATCTGCTCCGCGAAGTGCGCGATGTGATTTTCAACGATTGGTTGCTCCGAAAATTTCGTTCAAATCTAAGCCGCATGGACCGCGCGAATTCCGTGCAAGACATGCTCAACGATTTGGAGGAAATGATTCGCCCGCCCGAGCAGCCCACGCCGAAACCTACCCACGTGCCTGCGTAAGCGCCCCTTTTTTCAAGCGTGTCCGCCCCCGCCACATCTCCTCTCTTTGGCCAACCGGTCCGCGCGATCCACTGCGTCGGGATCGGCGGCATGGGAGTCGGCCCGCTGGCGATTTATTTGGCCAAGCGCGGCTATGCCGTTTCCGGTGAAGACGATGGGTTAACCGATGTGATGCGCCATCAGCTAGAGCGCGCTGGTATTAGGATAACCACTACGGGAGCGCTGCCGTCGGAGACTCAGCTCGTGGCCTACTCCTCCGCGATTTCTGCGCAGCATCCCGCTTACCGCGCGGCGATGGAACGAAAAGTGCCACTGGTTCGCCGCGGAGAATTGCTCGCCGAGGTCACCCATGATTGGAAGCTGGTTGCGATTTGTGGGTCGCATGGCAAAACCACGACGACGGCCATGGTGGCGACCGGCCTGCGCCACGCGGGTTTTTCCGCCGGCTATGTGTTGGGTGGCTTGTTCAACGACTCCGATCTTTCGCCTGCAGAAGCCGGCACCAACGAGTGGGTCGTGGCTGAGATCGACGAGAGCGATGGCACGATCGCGAAATTTTCTCCAGAGATCACCATCGCGGTAAATCTCGATTGGGATCATCCCGATCACTACCGGCAGCTAGCAGATTTGGAGGCGGCCTTTGCGTCCTTGTTTCAACGCACCCGCGGAACGGTTGTTTTGAATGACGCCTGCGCGCTCTCGGCGCGGCTGACGGCCGGAAATCACGGCACATCCTTCGTGACATTTGGCCGGACCGGCGAGTTTCGCTCTCAACTGCAAAATGAGCAGAAGGGGGACCTCACGCTGGTGTTGAGTGGAAAATTTTCCATCGCGCAGGCGCGTGTGCGCGCACAAGGAGAATTCAATGCCAGCAACGCGACCGCTGCGCTGGCCGCTTTACAGCTGATGGGCGCGACTTTGAGTCCGCTTCTTCTTGCTGACTACCCGGGCGTGCGGCGTCGACAAACGGTGCTGCACGCCACGGCAGATTGGACGGTGTTGGAAGATTACGCTCATCACCCCGCGGAAATCCGCGCGCTCCTCGGTAGCCTCCGGACGCGCCTTGGCGGCCGCGGCCGACTGGTGGTGGTTTTTCAACCCCACCGTTTTAGCCGCACCGCTCAGTTCAAAAGCGAATTTGCCGCGTCCCTCGCGTTGGCGGACCGCGTGTATTTGCTGGATGTATACGGAGCGGGCGAGAGTCATTTGATCGGCGGAACGTCGGCGGATTTGTATGCGGAGTTGAAAGCGAAAGCCTCGTCTTTGCCCGTCAGTTATTGCCCGGGATCGGCCGCGGCGTTGCTGGCGCAACTCAGCAGAGAGGTTAGGGCGGGCGACTTGATTGCGTTCGTGGGGGCGGGCGACATTGATCAGCACGCTCGCACCTGGATCGGCGAGTTGAAGGCGTTGAGGGAAAATGTCCACGCGTGGGACCAATTGGCGGAAAAATTTCGCGGAGTGGTCACGTCTGAAACAAAAATCAAACGAGAGGAATCGCTTGCTGAAAAAACGACGATGCGCGTCGGTGGCGCGGCCCGAATTTATGCGGAGCCAGCGAACACGGCCGATACACGGGCGCTCATCTTGACCGCCAAGTCAACGAGCGTGCCACTCTATATACTAGGACGTGGATCGAATTTGCTCGTTCCCGACGAAGGCGTTGACGCGCTCGTGCTCAGTTTTGCTCATCCGGCCTGGCAAAGCTTCGAACCGCGCGCGGACGGTACGGTTTGGGTTGGCGCAGGGCTGCGGTTAAAAAATCTTTGCGGCCTCGCGACCAAAGCGGGCCTGCAGGGTTTCGAATTCCTCGAAGGCATTCCCGGTAACGTTGGGGGCGCCCTGCGCATGAACGCGGGTGCGATGGGCGGATGGACGTTCGATGTGGTCGTCGCGGTCCAGATTCTGACGCGCGATGGCGAGCTCAAGCTGTTGGACAAAGCCGCGATGCACGTCGACTATCGACACTGCGAAGAGCTCAACGAAGGCATCGCCCTCGGCGCGCTATTACGCCCGCGAGCCTCGGCCGACGCCACGCAAATCGCTTCGCAAATCGAAACCTACCGCGAAAAACGGCAAAAGTCTCAGCCACGCGAGCCGAGCGCAGGTTGCATTTTTAAAAATCCGGAAGGTCAATCAGCCGGACGCTTGATCGACGAGGCTGGACTCAAAGGAGAGCGCGTCGGGGGCGCCGAGGTCTCGACAGTCCATGCGAACTTCATCGTCAATCGCGGACACGCCACGAGTGCAGACGTGATTGAACTCGTCCGTCGTGTGCGCGCCCGCGTGGAGCAAGCCAAGGGCGTGCGCCTGGAACCGGAAGTGCTCCTCTATGGGCGCGAGTGGCGAGACGTGTTGTGACGCCGCGAATACCATTTTATGCCGACTGAGCCCACCATTGCCGTTTTCATCGGCGGCACCTCATCCGAACGCGAAATCTCGCTCGGTTCAGGCGCGGCTTGCGCGCAGGCGTTAGCACTCAATTTCAAGGTGGAGATTTTCGACATTCGTACGGATGCGTTGCCGGACGGGATCTCGCCGCGCACGCACATTGTATTTTCAACCTTGCACGGCGGCTTCGGCGAAAATGGCGGGATGCAGCGGCTGCTTGATACGGCCGGAATTCATTATGCCGGCTGTGATGCCGCGAGCAGCGCACTGACCATCGACAAGGCGTTGACGAAGGCGACTGTATCCGCGAAATCGGTACGTGTCGCCGACGGCATTACCTTTTCGGCGCAGCGGCGACCTTCGGTTGACGATATCATTGCCCGTCTCGGCGAAGATCTCGTGCTCAAGCCCAACGATCAGGGCAGCAGCGTCGGACTTCATCTGATCGGTGAGCGCGCTGAGTTGATGGCGGCGCTCGATACCGTCCACGACGGCACGTGGCTCATCGAGCAGCGTATTCTTGGCCGTGAGCTTTCCGTTGGCATATTGCAGAACCAGCCTCTCGGCGTCGTGGAAATTCGTCCGCGCTCGGGCGTGTACGACTACTTGAGCAAATATACAAAGGGCCTAACCGAATATTTTGCGCCAGCCCCGATGGGCGAAACGGAAACCGCAATCGTTCGCGCCGCGGCCCAAACCGCGTTCGCGGCGTGCGGCTGTCGTGACTATGCGCGTGTCGATTTCATTTTTTCTGCGCAACAGGTTCCGTTTTTACTCGAAATTAATCCACTGCCTGGCATGAAAGAAACGAGCTTGCTGCCGATGAGCGCGCGATGCCTCGGATTGGATTTTCCATCCTTGGTCAAGGAAATGGTCACCCCCGCTCTTCGGCGTTTTCGTGCCGCCTCCGCCTAGGTCACGTCCATGAGTTCATCTATTTCTTCTTCCGCGCGTTCTTGGCGCGATATTCCACAAACGATTGCTCCCCGCGCCATGTCTTCCACCGGCCGCAAGCGGATGATCTTCGCCAACACGAAAGCGATCGCTGCGTTGTTGATCGGCTGCGTGTCGTTGTGGGGTGGATACGAGATTTTTCAGACCTGGGAAACGAATCCGGCCAAGTTGAAAGCGCCGGTGAAGAGCGCGCCGGTTAAAAACATTTCTCTGCGCGGACAAAATCTGGTCCTCGATCAACCGTGGGTCATGCGCACGCTGGCGCTTGCAAAAAATGCGGACCTGATGGAGCTCGACCTCTACGCGTTGCGCGAGCGACTCCTGGCCAGCGGCCAAGTGCGCGCGGCGGAGTTGACCCGCAAATTTCCGGATACACTGGTGGTCTCGATCGAAGAGCGGAGCCCGGTGGCGCGAATCAACGCGCGTTTTGGCGAAGGATCGCCCGAGGAATTTTTGGTTGCACGCGACGGTTTCGTGTATCGAGGCGCTTGTTACAAGGACGACGTCGTGAAAAGTCTGCCCTACCTTGCCGGGGTGTCTTTGAAACGGGTCGGCGGAAAACTCCAACCGATCGACGGCATGGACACCGTGGCTGATTTGTTGGTGACGGCACGTACGAACGTACCGGCGCTTTATCGCAATTGGTCCGTCGTTTCGCTGGATAAGTTTTCCAGCGACGGCCAAATCGCTGTCGAATCCGCCGACACGGGCGTAGTCACTTTCGGGACGCGCGAAAATTTCTACAAGCAGATCGCTCGCCTCGATTTTATCCTCGATCAGTCGAAGGCGAATCCGTCGCCGACTCCGCTGAAGGCGATCAACCTCGCCGTGGGAGAGCAGGTTCCGGTTTCATTCCAGTCTGCGCCAGCCCAGCCCGCCACTCCCGCGGGGTCGCGTGGCGGCTCGGCTTCGACTCACTCGTCAGCCCATGTCGTTCCTGCGCATGCGCAGCCAGTGGAGGCGCCACATCCACACGGTGTGCGTTCGTCACCGACCCGCCCCTTACAGGCCAATTCCGCTTCTCACCACAGCTCCTCCCGTCGTGACATCTAAGACCAAGTACATCGGCGCCGTCGAAATCGGCACATCTAAAGTGACCGTGCTCATCGGCGAGCTCACTCAAAGCCGCTCTCTCCAGATCATTGGTTTTGGCGAATGCCAATCCCGCGGCGTTATTAAAGGCACCGTGATGGATTTTCGCGCTGCCAGCGATGCGACGCAGAGTGCGTTACTATCAGCGGAGAGCAGTGCAGGCACGCGAATCGATGAAGTGTACTTGGCCCAAACTGGCGGGCACCTAGAAGGCTTTTATAATGAAGCGTCCGTCAGCGTGTCGGCTGCAGACAACATGGTCAGCGCGATCGACATCGACACGGTTTGCCGGCTCGCGAAAGCGAAGTCACTGCCCGATGGCCGCATGGTCGTGCACCACATTCGCCGCCCTTTCCGCCTCGACGGACGGCTGGTGCCGGATCCAGAACACCTTGTCGGTCATCGTCTCGATGTCGGTTATTGGACGGTGCATGGTCAGGAAACAAAGATCGCGGATAACATTCACGTGATCCGGGGATTCAATGTGCCGGTCGCCGAACTTATTCTCTCGAGTCTCGCCTCTGGCACGATGGTGACCTCCGCCGAAGACCGTCAGAACGGTGTGATCGTGATCGATATCGGCGCAGGCACCACCGACTTCGCACTTTATCGGGATGGTTGCGCGTATGCGACCGGCGTCATTCCGGTCGGCGGCAGCCATTTGACGAACGACTTAGCGCTAGGTCTGCGTCTCACGGAAGGGCAGGCGGACAAGTTGAAAGAACGCTTCGGTCGCGGCACCGTCGTGACACGCGACAAGTCGGAAAAGGTTTGGCTCAACGGTGACTTCGCGATCGGCGATCGCCAATTTCCTCGTCAGGCGATCGAGCAGATTACATCCGCACGCACCTGGGAAATTTTCGAAGTGGTGAAGAAAAAATTAGGCGCCTCCTTCGTAGCCGATCGCACGTCGGCCGGCGTCGTCATTACCGGTGGCACGGCGAAACTTCCGAATATTGCGGAGGCTGCGGCCAAGGTTTTTGGTGTAGTCGCTCGCGTCGGCGAGGTCCCCGGCTACATCAACGAAAATCTCCGCGACCCCGCTTACTCGACCGGACTGGGATTGCTTTATTTCGGTCTCAACTCGAATGCCGAATCGGCCGCCCCGGTGCGCCGTCGGAACAATTTCTTCACTAAACTTTTCGCGAGCGTCTGATCGTCGCGCCGTATCGAAAAATTCCCTACACGCGCGAGCTCGATTCCATGAATCCCCACGAACTGCCCTTAGCCCCGGAAATCCTGACCGATCGCAACATTGCCATCAAAGTCATCGGCGTCGGCGGTGCCGGCTCCAACGCCGTCGATCGTTTGAAGATGGAGAATTTGGACCGCCTCCAGATGGCGGTTATCAACACCGATCACCAAGCGCTCTCGGCGTCGCCCGTTCAGGATAAGGTCCTCATCGGCACCCGCGTTACCCGCGGGCTCGGGGCGGGCGGCGATCCTGAACTCGGTCGCGAAGCCGCGGAAGCCGATCGGGATAAAATCGCTGCCGTGGTCAAAGGCTGTGACCTGATTTTCATTGTCGGCGGAATGGGTGGCGGGACCGGCAGTGGGGCATTGCCCATTGTCGCGGAGATCGCGTCCGAAGCAGGCGCGCTCGTGATCGCGTTCGTGACTATGCCATTTTCGTTCGAAGGCGGGCGCCGTGTGAAGCAAGCCGAAGAGGGTTTGATCGCTCTCCGACGTTGCTGCGACGCGGTGATTCCACTGCCTAACGATGTCCTTCTGCAGGAAGCAGAAGAGGGTGAAACCGCGCTCGACTCTTTCGCGCGTGCCGACGAGTGGATCGGCCGCGGTGTCCGTTCGATTTGGTCGATGCTTTATCGCACGGGTTTAATCAATTTGGATTTTGCGACTCTGCGCCAGGCGTTCACACAGCGCGGCGGTAAGACGCTGTTTGGTCTTGGCGCGGGCGCCGGTGAAAACGCAGTCGCCGAGGCGATCGAAAATCTGAAACTGTGCCCGCTGCTGCACACCCCAGAATTTTCGCGCAAGGCTGATCGACTCTTGGTCAACATCACTGGCGGCACTGATCTTAGCTTGCCGCGCGTGAACGAAATCATGACCGCGGTGACGGAGCAGTTTGGCCGCGACTCACATGTGATCATGGGCGCGGTGATCGATGAAAGCCTGCAGCAGCGCGTCGAAGTGTGTGTGATCGGAACGACCGACATTGTCGGACGTGGAGTGATGCCGCGTCGCCAGCCGACGCGTGCTCGCGACCGCGCAACCGCCGGAGATTTTCTGGTCCCAAATGCTGCTCCGACCGCGCGTGTTTCGGGCGAAGCAACGGCGCAAACCGCTTCCACGAATGCCACCACGGCTGAGTTGGCGGCGGCAATGGGGCACAGCAATCAGCACGGATCAGTGCGCGCGATAGCCGAGGGAGGATCGCGCAATGGGCCCGCTCATGACGGCATGACTGCGGCGTCAGAAGTGGAAATGATGTTCACCGAGCGTGAGCGTGGTGGACGAGTGAAGAGCTCGCCCGTACACACACCGACCAAGCCGGTCGCGCAGGACGAGTTTACCTTCAACGAAGTCGAGAGCCGCGGATTTTTCGATAAAACCGATCGCAATCTTTTCGAAGGCCAAGACCTCGACGTTCCGACGTATTTGCGAAAAGGTATTCGGATCGCGCTATGAGCGCGCTGAACGCCTGCTGGTAAGCGGCATCTAGTTCGCTTAGAAACTAAGAAGGGTGCCTCGACGGGGGAGTTTGGCGGCACCACGCCGCCTTCAGCGGGCTGCTTTGGAAGGTAGCCGCGTGCGTGAGAATGCGGGCTTTGGCATATTTGGCGTGAGGGTCCACGTTATCACGAATGCGGATACGGTCAAAGGAAGCGTGAAGCCGAGGCTGCACGTCAAAGGCCTCGTCGTGCCGCCGCACTCCCTGCGAGCTGATTCCACCATCGATGCGGCCACTGTCTTTATCAGAGTGCTCTCGTAAGAGTCTCTGGCAACGTGACTCATCGAGAGCCGTTAATACCTATGATGCGATCCCCACAGCTTTTTCCAGCTGCGCGATCAATGCTTCTACCGCTTTCGCGCCTGGAGCCGTCTGCGCGCTTTCGATAGGCTTGGCGTTTTTCAAAACGGGGGCCGGGGCGTTTAGCCAGGCACGCGCGGCAGCCTCGTCGCGATTGCACAACGCGAGTACGCGCTTGAACACCTTTGCGCAGCGCGCGATCGGCGCATTTTTCTTCACCTCGATTTTCTCTTCGCCGCCGCGGCCGCGCCGCAATTTATGCGGCGACACTTCTGTGAGGTTCTCAAACTGCTCGGCGGACATGCCGATGCGCGAAGCGATTTTCCAAAGCTCGCGCAGCGAAAGTTCCGACTGGAGACTAACGAGAACCTCTTCCATCGATGCCGGACTGCTGCCTGAAGCGGCAGCCGCTGGTGCATTCGGTGAAGGCTTAGGTTCAGTGGACATTGGGCTTACGGTGGAAGATCAGACCCGCGCGGCAAGGTGGTAATTCGAAAAACCAAAATTCTTTCATGGGTTCACTGTATAGTTTTAATTCCCGCTGCCAGACGGGGTTTGGCCAGAGGAAAAAGCGACGCATCAATCAAACGGGCTGAATTTGTAGTGTATTTTCACTACAGCGAACGTCAGATGCCGTCCGACAGAGCAGCTGGAGTGCCTCTTGCGTCAAGCAAAACGACTTCTCAAGCTGGACCGTTTGATGAACTGGATTGTTCTCAGCTTAATCTCGGCCTTGTTTCTTGGATGTTACGATTTGACGAACAAGCACGCCGTGCGCGCCAACGCGGTCTTACCGGTCATCTTTCTCGGAACAATTTCGTCGGCTTTCATCTGGACCATTTGTCTAGTCGCCCAACACGCCTTTGGAGTGACCTTTCCAGAAATTTTTATCGTTCCGGCGCTGACTTGGCAGCAGCACCTGATGATATTGGCAAAGGCAGGGATCGTTGGGAGCTCTTGGGTCTTTAACTATTTCGGCCTGAAGAATCTTCCGCTCTCGTTGGCCTCGCCAATTCGCGCGACAGGGCCGCTGTGGACGTTGATTTTCGCAGTCTTGGTCTTGGCGGAGCGCCCGAGTGGGTGGCAATTGGCAGGTGTAGCCACGGCGCTGGTTTCCTTCGTCGGATTGTCGTGGGCGGGTAGTCGCGAAGGCGTGCATTTTCATCGTAACAAATGGGTCGGCTTTATGTTCACGGGCACGCTGCTCGGAGCAGTCTCGTCTCTGTATGATAAGTACCTTCTAGGCCACGCGCATTTTGCGGCTAGCACGGTGCAGGCGTGGTTCACGATTTATCTCGTGATGGTTTTTTTGCCGTTGGCGGCGGGGTGGAAATTTCGCCTGTGGACGCGCAACGAATTTCACTGGCGCTGGAGTATTCCGTTTATCGGGCTCCTGCTGCTGGTATCTGATTTCGCCTACTTCAGTGCTCTGCGCGATCCGCAAGGGCTTATTTCGGTGGTGGCGAGCGTCCGGCGCGGAAGTACTCTGGTCGCGTTCTTGGGCAGCCTGTGGATTTTTCACGAAGGCAATGGCTGGCGGAAATTGCCCGCCGTCCTCGGTGTGCTCGTGGGAATCGTGCTCACGATGCTCGGATAAAAGGATCACCGGTCCACGGATTGGCGCCTCCTCGGAAGGGTAATTTAAAATTTCAAAATCGTTCGTGTTAAGATTCGTTCTGCTCAGTCAAACGTTCGCGTGCGTTTGGTCTCGTGAGCACGCGAAGCGTGCGCGACGCTCGCATCATGATCCGTCGACTTGCTCATCTTTGCCTCAGGACCAACGACCTTCCGCGTCAGATCGAGTTCTATGAACGCGCGCTCGGCCTGCCGATCAAGTTTCGCTTCGTGAACACTGACGGCGAACTTTTTGGCGCTTACTTCGACTGCGGCGATAGCACCTTCATCGAAATTTTCGACGACGTGCTCGCGATCAAACAGTGGGGCGGCCAAGTTCAACCGCTCAGCGGTGGACAACATTATAACCATCTCTGCCTCGAGGTCGTCGGAATGGAAGACACTCGCGCGATGTTGCTCGCTCGCGGACTAAAGATTGGAGAAATTTCCGTGGGGATGGATTATTCGAAACAAATGTGGACGGAAGATCCCGATGGCAACCGGATCGAACTGATGGAGTACACGCACCGCAGTTGGCAGCTTCAGCCGCGCTCGTGATTACTTAACCGTCGCAGATGAGTCACCGCTCACCGCGCTGACTAGGCTCAAACAGCTTTGCGCGGCGGCCGTCAGCGTTTCGATAAATTCTGGCAGGTCCATCGGCAAGGTCGTGTGGGCCGAGTTGAGCAGCTGCCAGACGGCGTCGGCGGGCATGAGCAAGCGTTTCTTGAGATTGGCGGCGATAGTCGAGTCTTGGGAAATCGCCGACCACGCGAGCACGCTCGCCAAGTGCACGCACGCCTGCGTGAGGGGATCGCGGGGCGTTTCCTGCGGCTCACGCTCGCGCACAATGGCGGCCTGAACGAAGTCAGCCCGGAAATCGGACATCTCCAGCAACCGCGCGCCAATTTCCACGTGACTTTGTCCGAAGAGGCTTTGTTCCGCGTTCTCAATCGAACGCCTGCCTTGCGCTCGACCCAGGGCGACCGCGTAGATGCCGGGCTCGGCGAGTGCAAAACACCATGATCCCAGGTTGTGAACCGCCGCCGCCGCCGCGACCTGCAGGTCATCGTCGCTGTTGAGCATCCGCCCGATCTCGTATCCAAGAAGCAGTGACAGCAGCGTGTGCAGGCGGAGCCAGTTCAAGTCCAATGAGGAAGGGCGACGAAGTGCGAGTTGCAGCCGGTAAGCCGCAATCAAGAGCACCGATTTATGGATGCCGATCCGATGAATGATTTGTTCGAAATCAAGGTCTCCCGATTCTCCGTCGTCTTGGGAGCCGCCTCGGCCGCCGACTTCGCCGAAGACGCGTTCAAGGACTTTGTTTTTTCGGATTTGTGCGACCAGATCGTCCACCGATGCAGATTGGGCCGCCCCGCGCAGAAAGCGCACCGTATTCAAAAGTTCCTGACAGACTGGGTGGGCCAGAAATTCGGTGAGCACCGTTGCTAGCTCGTCGCCGGGAAAAAGGCGAGCCGCGTCGAGACGCGAAAACTCTCGGTCGAACTTCCAGATTGGTTCGGAAGCGATCTCGCGGCGCAAGAGATCGGTTAGGTCGCCAGACACGGGCGGCAGCGTCGGCGTCGCGTGAGAACCGACATGGGCAACCTTGCCGTTCGGCGCCGCCTTCGTCGGATGATCGATGCCGAGGAAGGCGAGGGTGCGATTGCGCAGGAGTGTGCGAAGCGATTCGATATCTTCGAGCCCGGTTTGCATCGCCTTGGTGTTGCGTGTGCCGACTGCGCGAGCGAGGGCCTCGGTCACCGTGCGCAGCGCGGGCATGCCAAGGGCCACGCTTTGGCTGAAAAGTTGTTGGAGGGCATCGCGAATTTTCGCCTCGTCCGGACGGCCGACGAAAAGCTTGCGCAAATCTTCGATGCTCCGCTCGAGCGTCGTCGCGCCGGCGCCCAGCAAGCTATAATAGTCGCTCTCCTTTAACTGCAGGCGTTCGCAGGCGACTTCCGGGCGCTCGAGCAGTTTTGCGGACCAACCTGTTTTTTGCGCCTTGGTGATTTCGTCAAAGACGATCTCTGCCTTGTAGGGCTTTACCAACATGCTCTTCACACCCAGTTCAACATAGCGGAGGATCGAATTGCGTTCCGTATGACCCGTGTACACAACTACGGGGATTTCTTGAAACAGAGCGTTGTCGCGCACCTTTTCCAAAAATTGCCAGCCCCAGTCGCGACCCAGTTGATTGTCGAGAATCGTGAGATCGACGGCCACGTTTTGCCGCAACGCCGCCCAGGCTTCATCCGTCGAGCCCGCCACCAGCGCCGTGTGGCCGCCGCCCGCGAGCATTTTGCTCAAGATGCGTTGGGAAAGTTTGTCGTCCTCGACGACCAGAACGGTTGCCATGGGGAAGGGAAGCGCAACGGAACAGACGCTGTTGCACTTTTAGGGCTGGGTGCCTTTGAAGGAAGAAGATTCGCGAGGAAAACGCGTGGAGAGTTTATATTTTCGCATTAGTCGTCGAACGACTACGACCGTCACAAGCAGTTTAACCAGATAAACTGCTCCGAGGACGATGAGTTTTGAGCGGCTCACCGAACCCGTCAGATCGCCGACCGCCAGCGTGACCAAAGCTCTTGCTAAATAGATCGGCGCCACGATCCAGAAATATCGCCCGAGTGGGATTTCCGAGAGGGCAAGCATGTAGTTGCGCGCGAAATACGGCGGCCCGGGAATCAACGCTAGCAGCACGCTCAGCGCAGCTTCGTCGCCCGCGGCCAGGTGTGGAATGCGCTCGCGATGGCGTTTCAACCAGTGCTGCAACGGAGCGCGTAACAGCCCGCGGCCAATCGCGTACGCAGCCAAAAGGTGGAAGCTTGTCACGCCTGCGATGACCGCAGCGCCGCCGATAAAACCGAACTTGGCTCCCGCGATTACGTCGACCGCCACGATCGAGAAACCGACTAAGGGCAACAAACACATAGCGATGATTGTTCCCGCGGGACTCAGTTTCAAAAGCGCTTCGTGAATGCCCGTCCAGCTGATCCGCGTATGCAGGGTAAACAGACCAGCCACGAGCACCACGAATGCGATCGCGACCCACACGCGGCGATCCCGCAGACGCGAGCGCCGTCGCGGGAGAATTTCAGGTAGAGGTAACATGCGGCGGAGTCGTGAGGACAGCGGACTGGGAGATCGGTTGGAGACACTGTGCTGACCGGCCGCCGTTACAGGGATCGGGGGATTGCCGGTATTGAGCTTACGTAAGTCGAGCGAGCTGGCGAACGGAGGAACTGAATTCGACCTCGAGGGTCAGCGCGGACGGCGACAATTTAACCCCATGGCAGAGATTTTGACGCACCCCAAAAAAAATCGGCGGATTGCACTCGGCGATGCCCCTGCTCGCGGCGAAGTTCACCGCCTTTGGCTCTACTTCGCGGTGACGCTATTTTTCGTTGTCGGCGGATATTTTTGGATGACATCCGCGCGCATCCTCGACGAGCCCATCCGGCTAACGTACGGTCCAGCCGATCCTTCGTTCCCCGGTACTTTTGGACCGCTCGTCGGCGCCGAATTTTCGCGCGGTAATAAAGTCAAAGTTCTCGTCAACGGCATCGAATTTTTCCCCGCCATGTTAAACGCGATTCGGGGCGCGCAGAAAACCATCACGCTCGAAACCTACATTTGGTCCTCGGGCGAAATTTCAAATAAGTTCATCGCTGCGCTCTCCGAACGCGCCCAGCACGGCGTGAAAGTGCACGTCTTGGTGGACGGCATGGGCACGCTCAAACTGAGTCACCGCGAAGAATCGCAGATGAAGGAAGCAGGCGTGGACTTCATCGTTTTCGGCCGTGAACATTGGTATGACGTTAAACCTAACATCAATCATCGGACGCACCGGAAAATTTTAGTTGTCGACGGGAAGATCGGTTTCACCGGCGGCAACTGCATCGACGATCACTGGATGGGCGATGCGCAATCAACGAAAGTTTGGCGCGATACGCAGATCCAAATCGAGGGTCCAGCCGTGCTTCAGCTGCAGGCGGTTTTTGTGGACAATTGGCTCCAGACCACCGGCGGTCTTTTAACTGGCCCAACTTATTTTCCGCCTCCCGATCGCACTGGCGAGAGCTTAGCCAACTGCTACAAAAGCGGCCCAGATGCTGATCCGCAAAACGCGCGCATTGCCTACCTGCTCGCGATCGCCTCGGCCCGAAAAACGATCCGCATCGCCAACGCGTATTTCGTCCCTGACGACCTCGCGGTCCAGATGCTTGTTGAGGCACGCCGTCGCGGGGTCCGCGTTCAAATCGTAGTGCCGGCAGTTAACGATTCGCGGATCGGCCGAGCCGCTTCGCGTTCACGCTGGGGAAAGTTACTCGAGGCCGGCTGCGAGTTCTATCGCTATACGCCGGCGATGTATCATTGCAAAGTGATGATCGTCGACGACCTGTACGTTACGGTTGGATCGGTCAACTTCGACAACCGTTCGTTCTCGATCAACGACGAGGTCGCCTCGGATATTCTCGATCCGAAAGTCGCGTCTGATCTGCTGAAGAGTTTCGGTGACGACGTGCAAAAATCGATTCCGTATTCGTATCAGGACTACGAAGCGCGGCCCTGGTGGCTGAAAGCAGGGGATTGGACCGCAGGGCTGATACGTTCGCAGCTGTGACTTTATCGGTCAGCACTCGTCTAAGAGAGACGTGACACTGAAGAAAATCCGGCGATTCTTTAGCGCATGCCGCTTTGGATGGTTCGCGTGATTCGTTGTGGACTAATGTTGTTCGGCGGAAGCACGCTCGTCAGTGCGATCGTGAATATCATCGCGGCCGTGAAGTTGATCGATCCCTATGCAGAATCATCTCTCGGAGTTACACGAGGCCAGGTCATTGGCTGGTACATTTTCCCAGCAATATTCGGAATTGCGCTGATCGCGTTTGGATTTTTGTGGCGGCGCAAGACGGAGCCGCTGCCGTGAACTTCGCTGGCTGGACAATGGTGGCGAATCGCGCACGCTGCAGGCATGGCTTCCCCCCTTTACGAACGTTTACGGGCTGACATTTTGGTGGCGGTGAAAGCGCGCGATACCCAGCGCGCCGTCATTCTCCGAACAGCGGACGCCGCGGTTCAACGCGCCGCGATGGATGCGAACAAGCCGATCGAAGATCCCTTGGTCACGACGTCTTTGCGCAAGGCGGTTAAAAACCTTCAGGACGCCAAGACCGAGTTTCAACGCGGCGGTCGAGCCGACTTAGTTGCGGCCAACGACGCGGAAATCGCTGTATTGGAAAAGTACTTACCGCAGCAAATGGACGCGGCTCAACTCGAGACGTTAGTTGTGCAAGCGATCGCCGAAACCGGCGCTGCGTCAAAGAAAGACATGGGCAAAGTGATCGGCGCGTTGAAGAAGAATCCCGCCGCCGACACGATCGATTTCGGTGCGGTGAGCAAGCTGGTCCAAGCTCGCCTTCCATAAGGCTCTTAACGGGCGTAGCCGCAGATCTCGATCCGCAGACATCATCTCCTCTCGCTTCCCGGTAGCTACGCAGGTAAGATGCCGCGTTCTCACGAACGCGGCTAGGTCCGACCCCCGCGCTTAATTCGCTGCGCGATCTTTTTCGAGATTCGGGAGGAAGACCGTGAGCAGGCCGAGTAGCGGTAGATAACGAACGGCGTCGAACACCGCGATGATGCTGCTGCGATCGGCCAGTCGGCCGAGCAGCGCACTGCCGATGCCGCCAATACCAAAGGCGAAACCGAAGAAAAGACCGGCGATCAAACCAACTTTGCCTGGAGACAATTCCTGAGCATAGACAAGGATGGCCGAAAACGCGGATGCCAGCACCAGCCCGATGATCACGCTCAGCACTGCAGTCCAAAGCAGATTGGCCTCCGGCAATAACCACGCGAAGGGCGCGGCCCCGAGAATCGAGATCCAGATCACGTACTTGCGACCGATGCGATCGCCAATCGGGCCGCCGATGATCGTGCCGGCAGCGACTGCGAACAAAAACACGAATAAATACAACTGCGCCTGCTCTGCGGAAATGTGAAAGCGGCTGATCAAGTAGAAGGTGTAGTAGCTGCTGAGGCTGGAGAGATAAACGTACTTGGAGAAAATCAGCACGATCAGGACGACCATCGCGCGCATAACCTGGGCACGGCTGAGCGGTGGACCCTCGCCCGCGAAGATTTTTTTAGCCACCGGTTTTGAGCGCAGCGCCAACTTTTCTCGATACCAAGTCGAGACGCGCACCAGGATGACGACGCCAATGAAGGTGAGTCCGCAGAGCCAAGCCGCATTCGCTTGGTGATTCGGCATAATCAAAATGCGTGCGAACAACGGACCAAGCGAGCTTCCGAAATTTCCGCCGACTTGAAAAAGCGATTGGGCAAAACCGTGTTTGCCACCCGACGCCAATCGAGCGAGCCGCGACGCTTCAGGGTGAAAAACGGAGGACCCCATGCCGACCAACCCAGCGGCGAGCAACAGCGCCGGATAGTTCGGCGCGAAGGCGAGCAAGACCAGGCCCATCGTTGTCACCGCCATTCCCATCGTCAGCGAAAACGGCAGAGGCCGCCGATCTGTGTAAGTGCCGACTAACGGTTGTAGCACTGAGGCCGTGCCCTGGAACGCAAAGGTGATCAATCCGACTTGCCCTAACGTAAGGGCGAAGCGCTCCCGCAGAAGCGGATAAATCGAGGGGATGACCGACTGAATGGAGTCGTTAATTAAGTGAGAAAAACTCAACGCGCATAAGATCGCCATCGCGGTTTGCTCCGGCGATGTGGTTTTGTTTTCAGCAGGAATGGTCACGCTGCGATTCATCCGCCGGTTGTGTCCGCGTACCGCCGTTTCGGCAATCAACGAGTCCTCGTTGACGCGCGCAGCGCGGAGGCTCTCCGAGCAGCACAGATGGCCGAGCGCGTTCCGAAGCGCGCGTTCGCGTGCGAACGGAATTCTTTATTTTCCAGGCTCGGAAAAATCGCGACTTTTCCCCGCGATCAGCCAGGGTGAAGCCATGCTCATGCGGCGGTTCGAGCTGAGAATCCTCTTCTTGGTTTTTCTTTGTGGTATTACCCTGAGCGCGCTGGCTGGGCCGACCGTGCCCGCCGCCGACGCGATTGAGATTTCGCATCCGGAGGATTTCTGGACCATCGCAGGCCCCGCGCGGCAACAACCGCACGATCTCCACATGGAGATCCGCATCAACTTTGTGGATACGGCATGGAAAAATTTCTGGTACGACTCGCAGGGCGAACCCGGTTACTTCCCGCTTTCCAGTACTCCGCCGACGCTCAAGCCAGGCCAGCGCGTTCGGCTCGATGGGACAGTCATCCCCGCGATCGGCCTGGAGGCAAGCCGCGTCAAGGTGACGGTGCTGGCCGACCCCGATCCGACGCCGCCTGAAAATGTCAAAGGGCGGTTCAATCAGATGCTCGCGATCGATCGGCATTGCGTGCAGATCGAAGCCTTCGTCGACACGACCACATGGATCGATAAGAATCACACACGACTTGCCTTGATTGTCGAAGGGCGCCCCGCGGTGGGCTGGATTTGGACCGAGGACAACGAATCCGTTCCGGATTGGACTAACAAATACGTTCGTCTTCGTTCCGTTTACTCCGCGCGGACCGATCCCACGGGAACCCAAGCTGAGATCGAGTTGTGGACACCGAATTCTGGGGCGGTGCAGATCCTGTATCCAATTTCTGAAGACCCCCAGTTTCAACTGCCGATCACGCCGATCAACACGCTGTTCCAAGTTCCCTTCGGGCCCCGCTTGCGCGTCAGCGGTCGTGTGCAGAGCCAGGAACCCGGCGCGTCCATCGTCGTGCGCGACGATACGGGTCAGGTGAAAGTCGAGACGACCCAGGAGCATCGCTTTCTCGCCGGATCGATCGTTGATGTCATCGGCTATGCTTCAATTTCGGGTAATACCGAGGTGTTGCGGTCCGGACTCGTGCGGCAAGTGCCGGGAAGTCAGCAGATCGGCCCGGAGGATAACAGCGGCGTGCTTAGGCTGGTCGAAGAGGTTCGCCGCCTCACTCCGGACGAGGCCGCTCACGCGCGTCACGTTTCGCTGACGGGTGTCGTCACATGGGATTTGCCCGAGCTGCCGTATCTATATTTACAGGATTTAAGTGGCGGCATCCGGGTGCGTTTTAAACCCGGATCATTAACTTTGCCGCCGATCGGCCAGCGCGCGCAGATCGAGGGTACGACCTTCGCCTATGAATCGATGGCTGGTGTCGACGTTGAGCACCTTACGCGCGTCGCTGCGATGCGAATGCCGCAGGTGGTCCAGGTTTCTCTTGCTCAGATGATGACAGGCAGCGCCGAAGGTCAGTGGGTGGAGACGCGTGGATTTCTGCGCAGCTACGAGGTCGTCGACAATCACACGCATCTAAATTTGATCACCCCGGAAGGCGAATTTTCAGCAGTGGTTCAAACGCCGGAAAAATTGGACCACATGCTCAACGCGCTGATTCGCATCCGCGGCGTTTGTGAAATCGTGGTCGATAAAAACGAAAAGATCACCGGAGTAAAAATCTGGGTTCCTTACCTGCACAACTTGGTGGTCGAAACGGATGCGCCCACTGACGTATTCGATACGCCACTACGCTCGATTGGCACCGTGCGCCAGCTGAGCGCAGGCACGCAGATCGCGCGCGCTCGGGTGGCCGGGGTCGTGTTGCATCAAGAGCCGGGGCAATCAATTTTTATCGAGAGCGATCAAACGGGTTTGCTCGTGCTCACGGGGGGCCGCGAAAAAGTTTTGCCCGGCGACAAAATTGAAGCCGTCGGCGTCGTCGGCCGCGAGGGCAACCGTGCCTTGCTGCGTGATTCGGTTTATCGTCAAGTCGGCAACGGTCCCGAGCCGGCACCTGTGGTTATCGCCGATCCGGAAGTGCTCCATGAAAACTTGGACGGACGGCTCGTGAAAGTTCGCGGCACACTGATCAACCAATTTGCGCGCGCCGATCGCGCGCGTCTGACGTTAAAAGAAGGTCAGACTTTTTTCGAAGCGATGGTGCCTCGTGACACCCGCGTCGATGAGGCCACGAAGTTGCCGCTCGAAGCGGGCCTCGAGCTGACCGGAATTTACCGCGTGGTTTTTGACGATGCCCGGCAGACGCGTGGTTTCGAGCTGCTCGTGCGCAAACCGGAGGATATTTCAATTTTCCGCAAGGCTCGCTTTTGGACCGTGCAGCGCGCGGCGGCGGTGGTCGAGATTTTAGGGCTGTGCTTAGTCATGGGCGTCGCGTGGGTCACTTCACTGCGTCGTCGTTTGCATCGGCAAACCGATCAGATCCGGACGCAGCTGCAAAAAGAACTGGTGCTCGAAGCGCGCCATCAGGGCATTTTTGAAAACGCTTCCGATTTTATTTTCATGACGGACTTGGATGGGCGCTTCACGTCGTTCAACCCGGCTGGGCAGCGGCTGACAGGATATTCGCGCGAGGAGGCCGTGACTATGAACATCCGCGACCTCTTGCAGCTAGAGCGAGAGAAAGATCTTTGGAAGAAGCCTGACCTAAATGTGGGCGGCGACGGCACTGTCACTTTTCAGAGTCAGCTGCGCACCAAGGGTGGTCAGCTCGTGTGGAGTGAAATCAGCGCGCGCTTGATTCGGGATGCGGGCCAAGTCGTTTCGATTCTCGGCATCGTTCACGACATCAGTGAACACAAGCAGATCGAAGAAGAGCTCAAGCGTGCCCGCGACGCGGCGGAGGCGAACACGCGCGCGAAGAGCGAATTTTTGGCCAACATGAGCCACGAGATTCGCACGCCGATGAACGCGGTCATTGGCATGAGTAATTTGCTTTTGGATACGCGTCTGGATGACCGCCAAAAGGATTTTGCGGAGACGATTCGCAACGGCGCCGAGGCGCTGCTCACGATCCTCAACGACATTCTCGACTTCTCCAAGATGGAGGCGGGCCGCTTGCAAATCGAGACGGTGGATTTCGATTTGCGAAACACCGTCGATGCCACGGTCGAGTTGCTCGCCGCGCGCGCTGCAGCAAAAAATTTGGAGTTAACTGCATTCATTCCCGCGCAGTTGCCTTCCGCGTTGCGCGGTGATCCGAGCCGCCTGCGGCAAGTGTTGCTCAACATGCTCGGCAACGCGGTGAAATTTACCGAGCGCGGTGAAGTGATGCTGCAGGTTTCCGTCGAGTCAGAGACGCCGACCGAAAGTGTTTTCCTATTCGAAATTATCGACACCGGCGTGGGCATCGCACCAGCCGAACAAGCGCGGTTGTTTCGACCATTTTCGCAGGCGGACAGTTCGACCACCCGGCGATTCGGGGGCACTGGATTGGGCCTCGCGATCAGCAAACAGATCGTCGAGTTGCTCGGAGGACGTTGCGGCGTGCGCAGCGAATCGGGCGAAGGCTCCACGTTTTGGTTTACTGCGCGGTTTTCCAAACAACCCGAAGCGGTCCACGGCATGAGTGCGCCGACTGAATTTGCTAACGTGCGCCTGCTGCTGGTTGATAATTCCACCACGGCTTGCCGCGTGCTCGATCACTACGCATCGGCTTGGCACATGCGCGCGAGCGATGCGAATTCCGCAGCGGAGGGATTGCGGCTGCTGCGTGAGGCCGCATTGACAGACGATCCGTTTACGGTGGCGATCGTCGATTCGCAATTGCCCGATCAGGACAGCTTGGCGTTCGCGCGGGAAATTCGCCGCGAGCCCTTGCTGGCGTCGCTGCGTATTGTGTTTCTCAATACGATCAAGCGCGCGATCATGCCGGCGGAAATGGCGGAGATCGGTTTGGCGTCGTCGTTGCTCAAGCCAATTCGTCAAAGCGAACTACTTTCCGCGCTCATGCGGGTGCTCGGCGAAACATCAGTGGTAACGGGGGCCGATGCGCCTCCGCGGACGCGAGGTCTGACGGCGGTCGGCACTACATTGGTCACGCCGCAAGCGCCTGCGGCTTCATCGCAAAATCCAGTTGGGCTCCGGGTGTTGCTGGCGGAGGACAATCTCGTCAATCAACGCGTGGCTTTGTTGCAGTTGGCCAAACTGGGCCACGCCGCTACCGCGGCATCGAACGGTAACGAAGTGCTTTCTGAGATGGAGCGAAGCGTTTACGACGTGATTTTGATGGATTGCCACATGCCTGAAATGGATGGGTTCGAGGCAACCCGTAGGTTGCGAGCGGATCCCCGTTTTTCCAAGACGCGGATCATCGCGCTGACCGCGAATGCAATGCAGGGCGACCGGGAAAAATGCATCGCGACCGGCATGGACGATTACCTCAGCAAGCCGGTGCGCGTAGCCGAACTGCAAGCTGCGCTCGCGCGCTGCACTTCAGGCGTGGTGCGTTAATCAACGTTCCGCTTCGCCTTCGGGTAACCAGAAACTGGAGACGACGGCCAGCACGGCGAGACCGCTCGAATAGAGCAGCGCTTGCCGATAGTCGCTGACCGGCGCAGCCCAGCCGAAGACGACGGAAGCGACCGCAGCAGCAAGCCGGCCGACGTTGTAGCAAAAGCCAGCCCCCGTTGTCCGCAGCAGCGGCGGAAATAATGGCGGAAGATACATCGTGAACAAACCGAAGACGCCCGAGAAAAAGCCGGTCAG
>FTDT01000055.1_pt1 | contig 28799 bp, 18 predicted proteins | sample 1640021 | NCBI WGS metagenome assembly FTDT01 (sample SAMEA3914869, study PRJEB12502) | metagenome | biome: forest; material: soil | place: USA | collected 2012-03-12 | depth 0.1 m | reverse complement strand
GCAAAGATCAACACGAAGGCCGTGAAATGAGCGAGCACGTCGAACCGTTTCAGCACCGGCCAGACGGACGGTGTATTCACTGCGCGGTGACGGATTTCGTGTTCCTGCGGCTCAGGGATGTACCGAGCCACGCCCAGCGTGAAGAGCAGAAAGGTCGCGGCCGCAGACAGAAATAATCCAGAAAATGAATACGCGACCATGATCCACGACGCGATCGCAGGTCCGACCGTCCAGGCCAGACCAAAGAACATACGAAACGCGTTCATGTAGAAGGCGGTTTCGGCGCGGGGAATTTGCGTTTTACCCAGCTGCTCGCGGGCGAGTGCGAAGACCTGCGAGAAGGTGATGGAGGAAATGCCGAGCACGAGCGTTCCCACCAGAGTCAGCGGCCAAAACGTTCGAAAGTATGCGTAGCCGATGTAGCCGAGCATACCGGCGGTGCCGCCGAGCAGCAAAATTTTACGTCGGCTGAAACGCGTGTCCGACCAATGAGCGAGGAGCGAACCAAAGAGCACGCCCGAGAGCGCGGTTAACGTCATGAACACGCCGAAGACAAGCGAGTTCATGTGGCACTCCTGCGTACCAAACAGCGACATGAACGGCACCACGAACGAGTAGGCGAGCCCGAGTAAAATGTTCAGAACCAGAATAACGCGAAAATCGCGGTTCTGATAGAGAGGCCGGCAGCGTTCGAGGAACGTCATGAAAAGGCGAAGGCTGAAGGCAGAAGGACCGAAAGCTGAACGAATGGAGGCTGAATGGCTGAAGTCGGAAGAGTGTGAAAAGCTGGAAATCAGAAGGCTGAAGTCGGCGGGTGCTGCGCGCGAGCGCCTTAAGCCGGTGGTTCGGCCTCAACTCTCCACTCTTCAGTTTTTTCCCGTTTCAGCCGTTCAGCTGTCAGTCCTTCAGCCTGTTGCTTCCTACGCTGCTTTCACCTTCGAAGTGAACAGCGCAACGAGGGCGGCGCCGATCGACTGCGAGAGATCGCCAAGAGTAGCCGGGACGATGCGCAGGCGTTCGCGTTGGGCGGGCCAGAGATAGGGCTTGGCCGCGTCGCTCACGCCTTTGAGATAGCGATCGCGGAATTCTTGCGTCGTTGACTCTGGGTCCATCAAGCCGCCGCCGATGACGACGAATTCTGGATCGAGGGCCATGGCGAGATTCGCCACGTGGATGCCAAGCGCCTTCGCTTGAAAATCAAAAATCTCCAGCGCAAGGGCGTCTCCTTTTTGCGCACGGCCGCGGAGAGAAAGGACCTTGTCTTTCGGCGTAGCGGTCGAGGTCGCGAGTTCGTGGTCGGGATATTTTTTGAGAAAGTCGTTCAACAAATGCGGCAGGCCGGAAATGGTTGTATACGCTTCTACACAGCCCCAGGAGCGTCCGCAGCCGCACGGATACGCGCCGACGCCGAGCAAGTGCAGAGCGGCGGGCATGTGCGCGCCTTCCATGCCAGCGAGCGTGTCGCCGTCTAGCGGAAGACCGTTTGGATCAATATAAGCGCAGCCGAGACCGGAGCCCGGAGCGAGCATGACCACGCCGGCCTTGCGATCGCCGCGTACACGGTGAGCTTCGCCGACACCGCCGTAATTGCCGTCATTGCCGACGACGACGGGAATGACGCGGCCCGCAGCCTTTTCGAGAGCGTCGCTATAGTCTTTATAGAAATCCCAACCCTCGAAACTTTTCGGCAAATTAGCTGAGCGATCGAGCACGCCGTAGCGTTGATACGGTCCCGGGATGGCGAGACCGAGGCCCTGCACTTGGTCCCAGCTGAGCTGATTTTCGGCCAAGAAGCCGACCACGCCTTTGACCCAACCTTCAACGACGGCCTTGGTGCCGATCTGCGAATTGGTCGAGCTCTGGAGAAGCTTGGTCGAAATAATCGAACCATCGGCCCACACGCCTCCGGTTTTGGAAGTCGTTGCGCCGCTGTCCGTGCCGATAAACACGCCTGGTTTTGTCATGGGATGAATAACCCATCTTTGCGGGCGAGCCCCGCCGAGGCAATCCGATCCGCCACGAAAATACTCAAACGATTTAGAGAATGTTGCTGAGCAGGCTGGTGTCTTCGGCCAAGCGATGGAGAAACAGCGCCGCGATCTGGGCGCGCTCGGCTAATGAAGACACCAACACGTATTCATTTGGTGAATGCAGATGTCCGCCCACCACGCCGATTCCGTCGAGAGTCGAGAGGCCGGCCGCCGCCAGCAAATTTCCGTCCGAGCCTCCGCCGACATCGCGCCAGCCAAGTTGTACGCCGAGACTAGCGGCGGTCGTTTGCCAGGTCTGAAAAAGCGCTTGGTCCAATCCCGAAATTTCCTTCGGCAGTCGATTGAAGGCTCCCTCAATCGAGAGAGAAAAACCCTCGCGTTGGTTAATCGGCTCGGCGAGTGCGCGAAGGCGTGAGAGGACTCGCTCGGCATCGGTTGCACGGGTGATGCGGACGTTGATTTCTGCCGTCGCCAAATCAGGCACGATGTTGGCCGCCTCTCCTCCGGAAATGCGGCCGATGTTGATCAACACGCCGGGAAGCTCGCGGTTGAGTGCGTGCACGAGCGGCAAATATTCGGCGAGGGCGACGATCGCGTTGCGGCCTTGCTCGGGTGCGCGGCCTGCATGGGCGGCCCGGCCGCGGCAGATTGCCGAAAAAATTCCCGTGCCCATGCGCGCGCGCACGAGGTCGCCATTTTCGCGTGCGGGCTCGAAAACCAGAGCGAAGGCAAATTTTTTCGAACGTGCCGCTGCCTCGAGGATAGCGCGTGTTGCGGCCGAGCCGATTTCTTCGTCGGGCGAGAGCAGAATTTCTCCACCGATTTGGTCTGCCGACGGCGTCTCTAAGAAAGCTTCGAGTGCGGCGAGCATCACCACAAGGCCGCCTTTCATGTCGGCGACGCCCGGGCCACGCAGAGTTTTCGCGTCGATTTGTTCGCACTGTTGAAACGCATGCTGCGCACCGTAAACGGTATCGAAATGACCGCTGAATAAAATTTGGCGAGGTGCGCGGGGATGAAACGTGACGCGAATCGCCGGTGCGCCGTGCCCTCGCAATGAGACGAATTCGATCGCGCCTTGATGCGATGCGATGGACGCGAATTCGTTGCGCAACAAATCCGCCATCGCGACCAGGCCCGCAATGTTTTCGCTGCCAGAGTTCTGTTCGCACAAGCGAATCAGGCGATCGGTTAGTTCGGCGGAGCGATCAGAGAGGCGGTCGATGAATGAGGGAGGTGATCGCATGGAATCTAAAGGCGCGTATGTTCACAAAAAAGCCCCGAGGTTTTCCTCGGGGCGAAAGGGAGTTTGAATGATTTCAGTGGCTCAGGCGAAGGCCGTTCCAAACCATTTTTGGAAATTCGCGCCGAGGACGGGAATCGGTTTCATCTGACCGTTCAGAGCGCTGAGGAATCCGATGATCCAGAGGACGAACAAGCCGATAAAAATCAAGAACATCAACAGCCAGCCCAGGATCGGGATGAACACGAGGATCATGTTGATGGGCCAGCAACAGATGCCGAGGATCATCAGACCGAGCGATTGACGCAGGTGGAAGGCGACGAGAGCGGAACGGCGGTTACCGCGCATGACGAGCGCGATCACGAAGCCGATGATGGTGAGATAGCTAACGATCGCGACCGTCTTGTCGTCTGACGGAGCGGATTCAACAGCGGCGACCGGCGGCGGAGGTGGTGGTACTGTATCCATATTTTGATTACAGAGGAGTGGTGGGGGAACGCGGAGATGTTAATAGGGCGATCTCCCCATCGTCAATCGCGGAGCAGGAGAGATGCCATGGTGGCTGCCGTCCGGATAATCTGGATTGGGCGAAGGGCGTTACAAAAATTCTCGCCGTGGCCGCATTCTTTTGCGGGGATCAAAAGCCATGGATCGCGATGGCCCCGAAACAGTTGAATCGATTTTCAGTGCGCTCAACATGCCCGCGGCGCGTCGGCATGTTTTTCTCTGCGTTGGACCGGATTGCTGCGCTCCCGCGCAAGGCCTACAGACCTGGGAATTCCTCAAGCAGGCTTTGAAAGCGCGGAAGATCCCTGCACTGCGGACAAAAGCGGCTTGTTTGCGGATCTGCACCGGCGGTCCATGGATGGTCGTTTATCCCGAGGGAATTTGGTACGGCCAAGTCACGCCGGAGCGATGTGCCCGTATAGTCGAGCAGCATCTCGACGAGGGCACTCCGGTGAGCGAGTGGGTGGTGCAAGAACACCCGCTTCCTGCGCAAAGCCAGTAGACAATTACGGCGGCTTAGCCTATCCGTTTTGGCTCCAGTGATACCGACTCATGGTCGATTCTGCCCCGAATACTGAAAGCTTTCTACTCCAGCCCGGCCCTTCGCTTGTCGTAACGGCGTGGGAAAACGCGCACGGACAACTGCTCAAGGACAATGTTTTCCGCGCGCTCGGCCTCAGCGTGTTGGCGACAGGACGCGAGATCGCGAAACGCGCCGAAGAATTTCGCATCGCGCGCGAGCTCGATACGGATGTCCCGCGCTGGGCCTTTGCGCCGCCCACCGCGCTGAACGCCGATCGCACTCGCGCCGCGCTGCAAGCGTTGAACGATCCGTTTCGCCGGCTACTCGCGGAGATTTTTTGGTATTGGCCCACCTCGTATCCAGAAAGTGGATCGGACGAAGCTCTCCAGTTTCTCGCGCATGATGAGCCAGCGCGCGCGGTCGAATGGTGGGCGGAACGCCAACCCGCAGGAGACATAGCCGCTTTTCACAATCTAGCCGTCTACCATTTGATGATGGCGCTCGATCTGGAGACTTCGCCCCACCCGGGTCCGCTCGACGAACTGGCCACCTGGTGGGAAGCGGCGATTCGGTTTTGGCAGGTCACCGCTGAGCGCGACGATTTTTGGCAACGTATTGAGCGCCGCGTGGTCGATTTAGCCGAACCCCAAATGAAGCTCGAGTCGGTCGGGCTGTTGCGCGGCGTGTTTGCCGATGTGCTTGGCGGAATCATTGGTAGTTTGGCGCTGAAAGCGGTCGAAGCGAATCAACCGCGAACCGCCTCACGCCACGTGGTGCTGCTGGGAAAAATCTACGAGCAACCAGACAAACTCGATGCCGCACTCGCGCGCAGCGTGCGCTCCGTCGTGCGGCGCGTGGATGTCCACGTGGCCGATGCGTACCGCACCCTCGAGGACGGTAATAGAGAGGGGGTATCGATTGCGCGAAAGTTGATCGAACACGCTTCCCAGGATATTCACTCTTTGAATACACTGTGCGGTCCAGATTCATCGGTCGCCATGTCGGGGGTCACGGAGCTGTGCAAATTTATTCTCGAAGCACTCTCCTCGGCTGCAGTGGGATTGGCTAAGGAAGCGGACGCTCTGGTTGCGCTCGCCTATGCGCAGAGCCTGCGCGCGCCGGCCGACGTGGGTCGTCGGATACACGATTTTTATACCCAGTCTCTCGCTCAAGCCGCACGAACCGCCGCCGCGGCGGCCTCAAACGATCCCAGTTACGCGCGACTCTATAAAGTGGTCGTCGAAGAAATGCTCGCGGGTTGGACGATCTGGGATTTGGCACCGGCGGTCCGTCACGCCATCGCCAATGAAATTGCGGAGCAGCTGCGCGAGATCGGCCGCCTTGCGCTGGCCGAGCGCGACGACATCGCGTTTGCGCTTCATGCGCACGATCTTCTGCTTCAATTACCCTGCGAAGCGGTGGAGGCGGCGCGGCGGCAAAATGAACGCGATCAGGTCCAGCGCGACTTTGACAATCGTCGGACCCACGCGGTCAGCCTTTCGAAAGGCGGTTCGTTATTTGTGCTCGATCATCGCGGACTGCAGTGGAACGAGCATACCTGGCCCATCGAGGAAATCAGCGCGCTTCGTTTCGGGACGTTACCGTCGCGTGATCTCCGCGAGCGTCGACGGCTGGCGATGATTCGGGTCGGCAAAACCGAAATCGTGCTGGATGAGAGAAACTTTTTTGGTGGCGAAGGTGCGGCCGATGTTTTTGCGCGGGTGGTGTTGGCGTTGGAGTTCTTTGTGGTGCCGACACTCGTGAAAACGATCGTGACCGAGATTCGAAAAGGGGGCGCGCTGCAATTTGACGAGTTGACGGTGACGCGAGACGAAATTTTGGTGCGCTCTGCGGTGCGTTTGCGCAGTGAGCCCCAGTCGATTCCTCTTCGCACCCTTCAGCACCGTACTGAAAGCGATACTTGGACAATTACTGCCGGAGAAATGAGCGGGTGGAAACGAAAGTATTTAATTGTTGATACATGGAATGCCGTCATCATGGGCCGCGTGATCGCGACTTTGACCGAAGAGGCTGCCCCTCCGTCTTCGCATGAGTAATCAACCGCCCGGCCTTTGGGCACAAATTTTCGCGCGCGACCCTCGCGTGTTGGTGCGGTTTCCCGAGCTGCCAATCGACGCGGCGCTGGCTGAGCTCGCCCAGCTAACAGACGCTCCGGCGGCACCGAGCGATCGGACGCCACCGGCCATGACCGCCGCCGAAAACGATCAATTGCCGCAAGCGATTAGTTCGCTCGCGACGCATTTGTGGCGTGCGAAGGGCAAGCTGGTCGACCCGGCGACGGGTGAGCCGCGTGAAGAATCAAGGCGCATCTATCGTCACGTGGAGGCGGCCATCGACACGTTCACTAACCTCGGTGTGACGATGAATGATTGGCTCAACCAGCCGTACGATCCGGGCCTTCCGGTGAAAGTATTGACATTTCAACCCACGCCCGAGCTGACGCGCGACACCGTGGTCGAGGCGGTGCGCCCGACGGTGATGTGGAATGATCGCCTTTTGCAGTTGGCGGAAGTGATTGTTGGCATCCCGCCGGATAAAGTCTCATGACGCGCAGCACGATCGATTATGGAATCGACTTGGGAACGACCAACAGCGCAGTGGCGGTGCTGGCCGGGACATCGACGGAAATCATCAAGAGCAACGTCGACTCCGATATCACGCCTTCGGCAATCTATATAAATCGCGGCGGCAATTTATGGGTGGGTCAGAGCGCCCGTTCGAAGCTGGCCGACGAACGGGCGGAGGATGACGTTTTTCTCGAGTTCAAGCGCCGCATGGGCACGGGCTTTGAATACGTGTTTCGCGCCAGCGGCCGCCGGATGCGTCCAGAAGAACTTTCCGCGGAAGTCCTCAAATCGCTGCGCGCCGATGTCGCGCAAAAACGCGGCGAAGATATCGCCGAGGTCGTTATCACGGTGCCGGCGGCGTTCGAACTGCACCAATGTGATGCGACGAAACGCGCTGCAGAGCTAGCCGGTTTTCGCAACAGCTTGCTTCTGCAGGAGCCAGTCGCGGCCGCGCTCGCGTATGGCTACCAGCGCGCAAGCACGAAAAGTTATTGGATGGTTTTCGATTTCGGCGGAGGCACCTTCGATGCCGCCCTGATCCGTTCGGAGGAGGCCGGATTGGTCGTGGCCAATCACGGCGGGGATAATTTTCTGGGCGGCTCCGATATCGATTGGGCGATCGTCGAGCAGGTCCTTCGTCCGCGCGTGCAAGAGCAATTTGGCCTCGACGATTTTACGCGGGGAAGCGAGCGCTACAAATACGACCTTTTGCGTCTAAAGGCGGCGGCTGAAACCGCGAAGATCGAACTTTCTCGGAAGGATAGCACATTTCTAGAAGCGACGCTTCGGCGCGTGAGCAATGAAACGGTAACTTTCGAAGCAGAAATTCGCCGTGATGAAGTCGCGCGGGCCGCTGAGCCAATCATCGGGAAAGCCGTGGCAATCGCTAAGCGCGTGCTCTTCGAAAAAGGTCTTACGCCTTCAGCGATCGAGAAAATTATTTTTGTCGGTGGCCCGACGCTGGCGCCGTATTTCCGTGACTTGGTGCGCGACGCGCTCGGAGTGCCCTTCGATTTCACGATCGACCCACTGACGATCGTTGCGCGCGGAGCGGCGATTTTCGCCGGAACGCAAAAATTGACCAATGCGGGCCGCACGCGTTCGCCGCAGCCGAAGCAAACCTTTGACGTCGATCTTATCTATCGGCCGGTGGGCGCTGATCCAGAGCCGTTGATCGGCGGAAAAGTATTCGCTCCAGATAGCCACACCATCGCAGGCTACACGGTAGAGTTGACCAACGTTGGCACGAAATGGCGCAGCGGCAAAGTGACGTTGAAAGAAAACGGTTCCTTTCAAATCACCGCGCGCGCCCAGCGTGGATCGCAAAACAGATTCGCGATCGAACTGCGCGATCCGCTGGGAACAACCTGGGAGACGGATCCAGCCGAGTTCAAATACACCGTCGGCATGGTGGTCGAGGAACAGCCGATCATCAACAACGTCGGCGTCGCCACCGCCGACAACAAAGTCGGCGTACATTTTCTCAAAGGCCACGGCTTGCCTGCAAAGTACACGAAATCGTATCGCACTTCGACCAGCCTCAAGCAGGGTCACACTGGCAGCGTGTTGCGGATTCCGATTGTCGAAGGCAACCGCGATTTGGCCGATCGAAACGTGCTGATCGGCATGCTCGAAATCGGGGCAGAAAAGTTGAAGCGAGATCTACCGTCGGGCAGCGAGATGGAGGTCACGCTGCATATGGACACGTCGCGGTTGCTGACCGTGCTCGCGTACGTGCCGCTGTTGGACGAGGAGTTTCCTGCGAAAATCGAGCTAGGTGGAAAAGTCCGTCAGCCCGAAATCGAGTTGCTGCGCGCTGAGCTCAATCGTGAGCGCGCGCGGTTCGATCAGCTGCATTCGAACGCGTTGGCGGCTGAGTCGACTGGTGCAGGGGACGCGCTGCGCAATCTACAGGGCATGCGCGAATTAGTGGACCTCGAGCGCAAGTTGCAGCAACCGGCGGTCGACTTTGACGCGCTGCTTAAGGCCGAGCGAGAACTGCTCGACTTAAAAATCAAACTCGACGACATCGCCACCCAAGTCGTCTGGCCGACCGCGGTCAAAGAGTTGGATGACTGGCTTTCTAATTTGGACCGCATGGTTGAAAACAGCGGCACGCCCGAGGAGCGGGCGCGCGCGAAAACGTTGCGCGATCAAGTGAAGTCGATCGTGCTCGATCGGAATCGCGATCGACTGAAGCAGATGCGCGAAGAAGTTTCCGATATGTACTCGGCCGTTCTGTATCGGCAAAGTTCATACTGGATCGAGCACTTCGAAGGCCTCGCGGAAGTTCAGGCACAGATGCGCGATCAAACGCGAGCAGCCGAACTGATCCACGAAGGCCGTGAGCACGTTGCGGCGAATCAATTGGCAGAATTGAAGACAGTGGTATTTCAACTGCAGGACTTGCTGCCGCGCTCAGGTCTGGACGATACTGCGCGCGGATATGGGTCCGGATTACTTACGTAGTGCCATGTCGAATACAGCGAACCCCTCTCTTTTAGCGAGCTTGCGCCTGTCGAAGGCGATGATGCTGGCGCGTCGTGGCAAATGGCGCGAAGCAGAAGTTGCCATTACGAACGGTAATACAGAATTTACCGATGCCTACACGCTTGAGGCGGTGGCGGCGTTGGTGACGTCGGAGGGGGATTATGTGCGCGCGCTAAAACTTTGGGAACAGCTTCAACGGTTAGATCCGGACAATACTGAAGCGCGTCGGATGGTCCCGGCGATCGAGCTTTGGCTGACGCGACCGGGTTGGGCGCCTTATTTTCCGTATATCGTCGGCACCCTCGCAGCGGCGGTGCTGGCGATCTTTTTGTATATAACACTTTCAGGCCCGGCGTATGTGCCGATCCATCATCCGGCCGCAGTTTCGAGCGCGAATCCGGTGGAAAACGGAGGCGCGTTGAACGCATCTTCTGCCGCGAATTCTCCGAAGGCAGAGCCCGTTGCCGCGCCGACCCCGATTCCGATCGTGTCTTTTCCCACGGCCGCCACGCCGGCGAAGAAACATACGACGCACTGAGGGTTCGTGCTTGGGATACAAATCCAATTTTGATTCGGTTTGAACCTAGCGTGTTCGTGAGAGCGCAGGCCCTGGGCTCTGACACGTGCAACGCCCGCGTTCTCACGAGCGCAACTATGTTTAAAGCCAGCGCGGTGACGTTTCCCGCGGCTATATTTCGGAACAGCGGATGTATGAGCGGGGCGCACGCCGTAGCCACGCTTGATTGGATGTATCGTTACTGCACTTCGAACAATTCAGCGAGGGCGACGCCGCTGGCGCCGTTCACGCCCGAGACGACTGCGGTGTAGCCGCCAGGAGACAGTGTGGTCAGAATGACGGAATCTTTTGAACCGGCGTCGAGAGTCGTGGCGCCCACTTGCGTCATCGCAGTCTGGATATCCGACAGATTTGGTGCGTCGCCCCAATTGTCGTTTATCTGAACCGTCGAGCCATCGGCTTGATTGACCAGTCGAATCGTCGGATCAGCGAGAACGCCGTTGACGCTTTGTTTGGTGAGCTGCGGCCCGAGACCGCGAATCAAAACTTTCACCGGCGAACTGCCGCCGATGATGAAGCCGACGATGAGGACTTGATCACCTTGGCCAACGTGAGCGCGCGCAGAGATGTTAGTGAGCAGAGGAGTGCTTTCGTCGACGGAAGTTGAGCCATCGTAGAATTCAGCGAGCGCAACGCCGCCCGCGCCTTTGCTCGAGGAGCCGTTGACGATGTGAGCGGTGTAGCCACCCGAAGTGAGATCAGCAACCAACGCTGTATCAAGTGAAGTCGTGAAAGGTACTGCGCCGACCGATGAGGTCAACGCAGGCACCGAGGGGTCGTCGGCCCAGTTGTCATTTTTGCCGATAACGGTGCTTCCACTATAGAGAGTCAGCGCCGGGTCATCGATAAATGTTTTCACGCCGCGCACTTGAAGCGAGGGCCCGATGCCGCGGACAAGGATGGGCTTCGAGCCGCTGCCGGGACCGACGATCAAACCAACGATCAGCGTATTCGCCCCCGTGCCGGTGTAGGCACGTGCGGAGAGATTGATGATGCGGCCCGGACCGTTGCTGGTATTGACTGGCGGCGGAGGTGCGCCCTCGGTGATGACCATCGGGCTGCTCGTGATGGAACCATATTGGTTCGTCACCGTGACTGTATATGTTCCGGCCACACCGGAATTCATCGCGAACGAGAGGGACGATTCGGTGGTCCCAATCACGTTCCCATTAAAGCTCCATGAGTAGGTGAGGGGGCCCGCGCCTTCTGCGATGACCGCCAGCGTGACCTGCCCGCCGTCACTTACGGTTTCTGAAGCGGTGGAAGTGTGGATGATCGGTGCGAGCACGGTTGTCTTTGCTTGACCGGTGTGAGCGGCGTCGCCACGAAACATCGGCCATGGTGATGAAGCCAAGCTCGCCGTAGTCGGTATATAGTAGACAAGGTGATCAATTCCGCCGAACGCGATTGAGCCCCTGCCGACGACCGGAGAACTCAGAATCGAAGCGTGTGTCGTCCAGTTTTGGACCAATACGCCCGCGCTCGAGATTTGATAGAATTTCCCGTCATTTGCTCCGAAAACGATACTGCCATCGGACAATAAAGCGGGAGTCGAATAGATCGCTGATCCGACCGAATAGGTGAACGCGGACGTGCCAGTGCTGGTCAATTCATAGAGATTTCCGTCGGTGCCCCCGAAAACGGCGCGACCATTCGCGGTGATCGCAGCGGACGAATAAATTTCGTCGCCGGCGGTGAACGAGTACACCTGCGTGCCATCCGGCTTTAAACAGTAGAAGAGTTTGCCGAGCGTGCCGAAATAAATTTGACCAGACGCATCGATTGCCGGAGAGGCCTCAATCATATCTCCGGCGTCGAAGGTCCAGGCAACGCTTCCGTCAAGCGGCCGAATCGCATAGAGAAAGTGATTCTCCGAACCAATGTAGATCGTGCCATCTGCCGCGATCGAAGGAGACGAGGAACCGCTGCCAGGGACACTCGCGGTCCAGCGTTCGTATCCGTGGGATGTATACGCATGGAGCACGCCGTCGTCAGAGTGCACATAGACTGTGCCGTCAGCGGCGATGGCGACAGAGGCAGATGATCCACTCGTTCCAGCGTAGGTTTTCGACCAGTTGATAGACTGGGCTGGCGATACATTGTAGAAACCGGTGGTGGAAGTGACGTAGAAAGAACCGTCGCTGCGAAACGTTGGCGAATTGAATGACACGCTGCCTTGGAAGAGTTGGTTCTCCCATGAGCCTGAGCCGAGCGAAGGTGCGAGGTAGGCGATGACCGACGCGGCGTCGATTGCCGCGAGATTGCCTGCGCTGTCGATCGAAGGGGACGAATAGATTTGCGTGGCCAAGGGGGTGGCATTCGAAAAGGAATCGAGCGCCAACGAGAAAACGCCGAGCTGGCCGTTGCCAGAATCTACTTTGATATAGTATTGCGTGTTCGCGGTGGCCTGGAAGGTTGCGCTTTCCACGCCCGTCGTGACTTGCGTCAAATTAGCCAAAGTGGTTCCGGTGTAGACGCCGACCAGCGATTCGATGCTCCCAGAGAACGAGCTGACCGTGCGCACGCCGCCGGTTGGAGCGGTCCAACGATACCAAAGGGAATTTCCCGCTGCCGTGTATGAATCCTGGCTGACGCTAGGCTCGCCAGATTCGCTGGTCGCAAAACGAGTCGAACCCCACACGGTGCTAGAGCTGATGATCGAAGTGACATCGAGCGCGTTCGCGAAATTATCGTTCGACGGAACATAGTCGACGGCCAGTCCGACTTCGCCGGTCGCGCCGTTTTTGCCGTCAACTGCGATATAGTATGTCGTGCCTTGAGTGGCAGTGAAGGAAACGCGGCTCGTGGTGCGTCCGGGAGCGTCATCGTTCGAACCAATTTTCGTCAGCGCGTTCAGGCTTGAGCCAGTATACACTGCGATCGTGGTGTCGAAATCACTGCCCAACGTGTCCGCGTAAGCGGGGCCGCTTTCCGGAGCAGTCCACGTAAACCAGATTGAGGCTCCGCCAGTCGCTCCGTGCATTGGCTCGTTGGCTTCAGCGGTGGCCCCTTTAGAAGAAGCTTTGGTGAAGCCGTAGTACTGTGGTAGCGGAGCCGCGTTGGCGAAATTGTCGTTGAACGGAAGATTGCTCGTGCCGCGAAGCGCGCTGTTGAGATCGAGGCGGCCGCTCGTGGTGACGGATCCCGCGTTGTTCGCACTCGTGGTGACGCCTCGCAGAAGGCGGTTGATCAGCTGGCGGTAGTTGTCCGTTGGATACTGCGCGGCCAGCAGCGCGAGGGCGCCTGAAACCGTGGGCGCGGAAAAGGAGGTGCCGCTCATCGTGCCGTAGGACGAATCTCCATCCTTGGTGCACACCGGAACGTCAGTGCCGGGGGCGGCCAGGTCGACCAGACCGCCGTAATTGCTGCTTCCGACGACTGTGCCGGTGGTGTCGTTGTTGGCCACGGAAACGATGTTGTCCAATAAGAAGCTGGCTGGATAACCGCGAATCAACTCGGTGGGCGCGCCGTCATTGCCAGCGGCGGCGACGAAGATCACGCCGGCGTCGCGTGCGGCCTTGATCGCGTCGTATTCGGACTGCGAATACTCAGGGCCGCCGTAGCTGAAGTTGATGATCTTTGCTCCCTTCGCGATCGCGTAGTTGATGCAAATGATCTCGTTGCTGGTGGTCGCCACTTCAGTTGCGTCGTTAAACTTTAACGGCATGAGCTGCACCTTCCAGGCTACGCCGCTGATGCCTTTGCCATTGTTACCGACTGCGCCAACAACTGACGCAACAGCGGTGCCGTGGCCTTCGTTATCGCTGATATCGCCATCGGAGCCACTGCCTTTGGTCACCATCGTGTTGATACCGTTGAGGTCGTTGGCGAAGCCATCGCTGGCTGGCTGTGGATTGACCCAGAGATTGCCGGCTAAGTCCTCGTGCGTGGGGCGCAGGCCTGAATCAATAATCGCTACGATTACATTCGGAGCATCATGTCGCAGGTCCCAAGCAGCCTCGGCGTTAATTCCGCCGCCGGTACTTAAATTCCATTGCGTGCCGAATTGCGGGTCGTTGGGCGTGGCAGTGGCGTGACGGATAAAGTCTGGCTCAACGTATTCATAAAGTCCCGACGCTTTCAGCTTTGCGGCGGTCTGGCGGACGTCGACCGTTTTGGAAAACTCGAGCACGCGCAGAGACACATGCCCGTTGATGGCGTGCTTCAGGTGCATGCCGATGTGTCCTTCCTGATCAGCTAGGTCGCCACTTTTCGATGTGGCCTTAGGTTTCGCGATGAGGCGGCCATTGAGAAAGCCTTGTTTGAACTCCTGACCAGTGAGGGCGGCAGTAGTTTGCGCTGATGTACTAGCCTGGAAAAACGAGGCAGCGAGAACGACGCCAATGAACAGACGAAGACGTGAAGCGAGAGACATGCGAGTTGAAGTGGAAAACGTCTGCGCGGCGCGCGGACTCGTCCGTTTTCCCAAGCAGGCTTGGGTGTTCCGTTACGTTGCCGCCACAACCGTGAAACGATCGGGCGACAGACGAGAGATTTTCGCCGCTAAAGCAAGCCTCTGCTGTTCGGCGCGGGTAAAGGCTTCGCGCCGCCGCGCTGTCGCACTCACCAAAATCGCGATCACCGCGAACTTTGATGAGTCGATGTTATGACTACTGCACTTCAAACAATTCGGCTAAGGCTACGCCCGTGGTGCCGTTGACGCCCGAGACCACCGCGGTGTAACCGCCAGGAGACAGCGTTGTGAGAATCACTGAGTCTTTTGAGCCGGCGTCGAGAGCGGTAGCGCCGACTTGTGTCATAGCGGCTTGCACGTCGGAGAGATTTGGCGCGTCGCCCCAATTATCATTGGTTTGAATCGTCGAGCCATCTGCTTGGTTGACCAACTTCATGGTTGGATCAGCGAGGACACCAATCACACTTTGCTTAGTTAACTCCGGTCCTAAACCGCGGATTAACACTTTCACTGGTGTGCTTCCGCCGATGATGAAGCCGACGATGAGTACTTGCGAACCGGTGCCGACTTGAGCGCGCGCAGAGATGTTGGTGAGTCGCGGCGTGTCTGTCGTGAACGCCCCCGAAGCGTCGTAGAACTCAGCCAGCGCGACGCCCGATGGGCTTGTGCTGCTGGCACCAGGAGTGACTTGCGCGGTATAGCCGCCGGCGGTCGTGCTGAGCACGAGTGCCGCGTCTTTCGCACTCGTGAGCGCAACCGCTCCGACTTGGCTCGTGACGGCAGGCACCTCTGCATCGGTGCCCCAATCGTCGTTGTTCGCGATCTGCGTGCTGCCGCTGAAAAGTTTCAACGAAGGATCGTCGAGGTAACCAGTGACTCCACGCGCGGCCAAGGAAGGTCCGAGGCCCCGGACCAAGATAGGTTTGGTGCCGCTGCCACCGCCGACGATGAAGCCGACGATTAAGGTCTTTGCACCGGTCCCAGCGACGGCGCGCGCTGACAGATTGATGATGTGACCGATCCCGCTCGCTGTTGCGATAGACACCGTAGCCGCATTGCTCGTTACTGAGCCAATGGAGTTGGTAATGACCACGGTGTAGCTTCCCGTGTTCGCGTCGCTCGCGTTGGTGATTGTATACGTCGCTTGCGTCGCGCCCGCGATGGCGGAGCCGTTTAGATACCATTGATACGTGATCGGAGATGGTCCCGAGGCGCTCACGCTCAAGGTAACGCTGCCGCCGGCGACGACCGCCGTCGAGGCAGGTTGCGACGTGATGGACGGCGCCGTCGAACTGCTCACAGCGCGGCTGGTGCGCTGTGGATTTTGTTTAAACATCGGCCAAGGGGAGTTCGCTGGACCAACTGAGCCGAGGTCGATGAAGTATTCGCGAATATCTTCGCTACCGAAGGCCAACCCTTGCGTGGCGTCGATTAGTGGGGACGACCGAATCGCCGCGCCGGTTGTATATATACTCTTCTGGGTGCCTGTGGAAGTTACGCCGTACAGATTTCCATCGTACGAACCGATATAGATGGTCCCGTCCGACGCGACCGCCGGCGACGATGCCCGGATCTGATCGCCCGTGGTGAAGGTCCACTTCAGTGCACCCGCCGAACTCAACGCGTAAAGCTTTCCGTCATAACAACCGAAGTAGATGGTGCCGTCGGTACCGATCGCCGCGGAGGAACTGATATTGCCTCCGGCAGTGTAAGACCATTTAAGTCCGCCTACGGAAGTCAGCGCGTAGAATTGATTCGAAAGCGTGCCGAAGTAAATCGTCCCGTCGGAATCGATCGCGGCGCTACTATATATTTGTCCGGCGGCGGCGAAGGTCCATTTCACAGAACCGTCGCTCGGATTCAGTGCGTAGAATGTATTGTTGTCGGAACCTAGATAGATCGTTCCGTCCGCGGCGATCGCTGGAGACGCATAACTGACGCCGGGGATCGAAGCAGTCCATTTTTCGCTGCCGTCTGCGTTGAGTGCGTGGAGGACGCCGTCGTCGCTGTGAATATAAATGGTGCCGTCGCTGGCCAGGGCCGGCGAGGAGGCCACGCCGCTGTAGGTCTTAGACCAGGTGGTGGTTCCAGATATATTGTAAGCATAGAGCCCAGTTGTCGTGCTGACATACATCATGGTAGTGCCGAGAACCGCTGGCGTATTCACGTCGAGACTACCGCCGACGTGAACGGAGAACTCATGGGAGCTATCTCGAAAAAAGATAAGATTGGAATTGTCATCCATCACCACGAGAGAACCGTCGGTCATCAGCGCAGGGGATGGGTCCACCTTATCGCCGAATGGGATCGCGTCGCCCTTCAAATAGGTAAGCGCGAACGAGCCGGAATTACTGTCGGAGCCGTCCACGGCGATATAATAAGTCGCATTCGCAGAGGCGGTGATCGTGACGACGTCGGTGTCGGTTTGCACATTCGTCAAGGCGCTCACTGATGTGCCTGTATATACACCAATGATCGGAGAGAAACTGCTGGTGAAAGTTGAGAATGAAAAATCGCCCGCGGATGGCGCGGTCCATTTATACCAAACTGTTTTGCCGACGCCGGTGCTGCCGTCGCCGCTCAGCGTGGGTTCGCCGGTTTCTTTGCTGGCGTTGAGGTTAGTGCCGTTGACTTTGCCCGTTTCACCGGTGATCGCAGTTGCGTTGGCAAAATTATCATTTGCGGGAGCGAGACCGACGCTGAGCACCACCATGCCGACGGCGCCGTTCTTGCCATCGATCGCGATCGAATAAGTGGTGCCCGCTACTGCGCTGAACGTGAGTCGACTGGTCTGCGAGCTGTTATAGTTATCGTTAGTCGCGACCTGGCTCAGGCTGCTAAGCGTCGTACCAGTGTAAACCGTGGCGATCGTGTCGAAATTGCTACCTGTGGTGTCGACTACGGTGGCGCCAGAACTCGGCGCCGTCCACTTCCACCAGAGGGAGGCGCTACCGCTAGTGACGGCAGGTTCGCCGGTTTCGGTAGTCGCACCGATCGACGCAGCGCGCACAGTCGAGGAGGCACCCGAAATCACCGACGCGTTGGCAAATGCATCATTAAAAGGCGCGTTGCTTGTCGAGGTGAGCGCTTTGTTAAGGTTGAGGCGGCCACCTGTGGTGACCTTGCCGGATAAAGCCGGAAGTTGATCAACAGAACGCAGGAGGCGGTTGATCAACTGGCGATAGGTGTCGGTCGGAAATTGCGCCGCCAGCATCGCGAGCGCGCCGGTTACGTGCGGCGCGGAGAAGGAAGTGCCGGTTTCTACGGCGTAACTCGAATCGCTGTCTTTGGTGCAAACGACGATGTCGGTTCCAGGCGCCGCCAAATCAACGAGGCCGCCATAGGTGCTGCTCGCATCGAGGTGGTCGGTGCGATCGGTATTCGCGACCGCGACGACGTTTTCCAATTCATAGCTCGCGGGATATTCGATCACTGTGTCGTTGCTCGCGCTATCGTTGCCCGCGGAGGCGACCACGATCACGCCGGCATCGCGCGCGGCTTGGATCGCGTTGTATTCAGATTGTGAATATCCGGAGCTGCCGTAGCTGATGTTGACGACCTTGGCGCCGTTGGCGACGGCGTAGTTGAGACAAAGAATTTCGTCGCTGACGGTGGCGCCTTCGGCCGCGTCGTTAAATTTGAGAATCATCACCTGCGTCTGCCAGGCGACGCCGGACATGCCTTTGCCGTTGTTGCCGGTAGCGGCGATGACTGATGTGACGGCAGTCCCATGGCCTTCATTGTCGCTGATGTCGGCGTCAGCGGCGGTGCCTTTGCTGGCTAGCGTGTTGATGCCGTGGATGTCGTCGACGTAGCCATTGCCATCGTTATCGACGCCATCGCCGGCGGTTTCGTGTGGGTTAGTCCAGAGTTCGCCGACGAGATCTTCGTGGGTAGTGCGCACGCCGGAATCAATGACCGCGGCGATGACGGAGCCCGTCGTTGTGCGTGTATCCCAAGCGGAAACAGCGCCGATATCCGCGCCGGCAGTCCCGCCGCTTTGACCCGTGTTCTGCAGATTCCATTGCGAGCTGAATTGCGGATCATTTGGCACCTTATGCGGTTTGCGAATGTAGTCGGGTTCGACGTATTCGTAGAGACCGGTCGCGCGTAACGTTTGAGCAAAGTTTCGCACATCAGCCGTGCGTGCGAAATCGAGTACGCGAACAATGCCGGCGGAGTGGAGTTCGCGGTGCAGGGTGGCGCCGTGCGCGTTTTCTTGCTGCTGTAGGTCTGTCGTGGAGGCGGTGGACTTCGGCTTCGCGAGGAGGCGACCACTGCGAAAGCCCTGTCGAATTTCTTGCTGTGAAAACGCGTTGACCGAGCCTGCCGCGTGTACGCGTGCAAAGCTCAGCCCGAGCGCGACCAAAAGTGACAACACTGTACGCAACCGTGTGCTGAACATAGAGGGGAATGCTTTTCTAAACGTCGACGAGATTAGAAGTCCTTGGAAAAACGCGGCTGTTCCGACTTTGTGGCGCGGCCGCGCGACGCTTGGGTGGAATCGTCACTCCTCGCCGATCGATTGAGGCGTTTCGTGGCGAGAACTAGCGCCTTTATCCAGCCAATTCGCCAATGCTACGTCGTTGTCAATTTCTACACCCGATTGATACTCGGGCGCGAGCAACGATGCGAAAGCGGGTTCAGCGAATCGCCTGCAGTGCAGCAGCACCCGCGCATACTGACCAGGGGCGCGCACCAAGCGGCCGAGCGCTTGATTCACTTTTTGTAAACCAGGTACCCGATAGATGCGGTGAAACGCGACATCGCGCGCCACGCTCCCAAGCGCCGTAACGCGTGCGCGCTGCACCGCGTTGACCTCCGGCAGCGCCGGTCCCACGACCATCGCGGTTTCGATCCGGCCGCCGAGGACATCGATGCCTTCCGCGAAGCTGCTGCCGAGCACGAGGAAAATCGCATCGGATAACAGCAAGGTTTCTTCGATCCATTTGCGCTGCTCATTCAGATCGCTTAAGCGCGGCTGAAGATTAACGCGCAAAGATGAGCCATGCTCGCTGAGTTCACGCAGGATCGCTTCCGCGTATTGATAGCTGGAAAAAAAGACGGCCACACACGGGCTCGCCAATGTCGAGGCCGAGGCGTGGGCGGCGCGCGAAAGTGTCTCGATCGTTTCCGCGGTGGTAGGATAGCAGCGCGCGCGATTTTGAAAACTCGTGTCGACTCGCAAATCCACCGCCACGTCATAAGCATGATCGCGCCAGGGCGTCGCCGCGCGCACGAAAGCGGCTTCTTGCGTCGTGCGATGCTGATCGACTTCCAACAGATTCGCGCCGGTCGAAAGTTGTTTAAATAGCTTCGTCGTATCGCGCTTGTTGAGTTTGCCAAATCGCCCGGGCGATTCGGCGCGCACCGTCGGTAGCGACGCGGGGTCCAATTTCAAACCGCAGCTTTCGACGAAAGTCTGCGGCGGTCCGAGCGTCGCGGATGCGAGGATGGCGGCGCCGAATTTTCGCAGTGTTACGCCCATGGGCTGGGCCGCGTCGAGACACGTGACCGCAAGTTCGCCTTTGCGTGGTGACCACCACAGACGCGGCACGTCTAGCGCAAGATCTTGTTGGAACGAAGGCATCCGCCAGAGCTGCTCGGATGCTTCTGCGCCGAGTTCAGAGTAGTCGAGCGCGGTCGCCATCAGTTGCTTGCAGACCAGGTCGACCAAATGGCGCGCGTCGTCCTCATATGCGAGATCAAGTGATTCGCAAATCGGCAGCCGACTCAAAAAATGGGACCATTGCTCCCAGACGTTGAGCAGTGAGGACATCGCACGAGTGCGATAAAGACTCTCGGCCGCGAGTGCGGCGTCTTCCGCGCGAAACACGTGCGAGTACGCGTCGGCGACACGACTCGGTAAGTTGTGCGCTTCATCGACGATCAGCAGCGTTTGCGCCGGATCGTAGCCGGGCTGGCCGTTGAATAGTCCCTGGCTCGATGGCGAGAAAACGTAGTTGTAGTCGCCGACCCAGACATCCTGAAACGCGAGCGACGTGCGTGTGATTTCGTAGGGACAAACCAGCGCGTTTTCGCCGGCGCGGCGCAGCGCGTCGATCGTGCGCTTCTCGGTTTCAAAAAGATTAAATCGCGACAAACTGCTCGCGGCCCAACGCGCTTCAAGGTCGTGCAAGTAGCGGCAGTTTTCGCGCACGCAGTGGAACGTTGTGTTGATGCAGTGCTCCCGGCGATTGCGCACATGCCAGATCGCCAGACCCTGACTGTTTGCGGACGTTGTCAGCGGCGTTTCGGAGTCGGGGAATACGCCTGCGCTGTTTGCCATGGCCGAAAGTTGATTCACCACCTGCAGCTGTCCGGTCGATTTGCTCGTCACATAAACGAGACGAGAAAACTTTCCCGCACGCATTTGTCCGAGGGCGGCTTCGAGTAAGGCACCCGTTTTTCCAAAGCCAGTCGGCGCTTCGAGCAGAACGATGCGATGATCGGTGAGCGCGTTCTGCAGATCGTTCTGAATTGTTTCTTGCCCCGGGCGCAGTTGCGCAAAGGCGGGGGCAAAGCGCAGTGTGCGCAGACGCTCGCGCGCGCGCAGTTGAAGATTTAAAAATTCGACGATCCGTTCGAGTTGGACGTTGAAAAGATTTTCTTCGGCGGCGGTGACCGCAATGGCCTGAACAAGTCCGCTGCCTGCCTCGACAAACACGAGTTCACCGTGAACCGGCGTTTCCGTCGCGAGCGTTTGGTGGATCGGAGCGTGCAATCGAGCCAGCGCTAAGTAGGCCGCGAGCTGCGCGAAATACGACGGGTATTCCGCTCGCAATTCATCTTCAGGCGCGGGGAGCGCACGCAAAACTGTTTTGATCTCGCGCAGGCGCGCGGGCGCGTGGCCGCGTCGTGCTTCTGTGGATACAAGCGCGGGTGGGATCAGTTGATCAATTCGCCCGGTGACAGTGAGCCGCCAGCCGCGATGAAACACTTCGCCACTGACAGGAATCTCGAATAGCGCGGCTGCATTTTCTGAACCCATCTGGGTGCGGAGTTGTTGGTGCCAATGCGTGCCGAGTTGCGCTCGCCAGAGCCCTTGCTGGCCATCTCCGCTCTCGCGCGGTCCAATCTGGAAATCGGCCAGCTCGCCGACGCTCAAACGAGCCGTGCGATTTTCGAGAGAGAATTCCATGTCGCGCCGTTACGTTCGCCGAGATGGCTCAGCCCTCAAGCTGGATTTCGGTTTCGCCGCGCAAGTAATCTTCGAGGCTGCGTTGGAGCCGCGCGACAATTTTCAAATCGGCGCTTTGCGCGTTCACTGGTCGGTTCAACAGTTCGGTTAAGTCCCCGCGATCAGCACTTGGTAAAGAAGGCACCCACGCTTGTTTAAGCGGGTAACCTTCATCGCGGCAAAAGCGGTAAAGACTTTTCAAATACACAATATCCGGACGCGTGCTTTCGGCAAAGGCGCGCAACGCATCGCGCAGCAAATCGTAGATCGCCGCGCGGCTTTCTTCGGCGACGGGATTGCGTCCGACCAGCTGGGTCAGGGCAGCGGCGCGCTGCAGTGTTTCGTAGTTTTTTCCCAATGCGGTCTGGCGGGTGAGAATGCGCGCTTCCTTGATAAAAACAGCTTGGCCTTGATTGGGCTCTTCCACGATCAGCGCGGCTTCATCAAAAAGATCGAGGCCCGCATTTACGGAATTTTTCTTCGACAAGCGTTGCAATGCGAGCTGCGCACCGTGCGCGACGGAAAAGATCGTGAGCGTTTGAAACGACTCCGCGGGCGGCCGGCGAACAAGGACCCAAGCATCGAATGTATGTGCGGGACCAGCCACTCAGAAACTCGAGACCGTTTCGGCGGCCGGTGCCGCGGGTACCCACGGCGGCACGACAGCGCCCCCGGAAATAATCATCTTCATGCCATCGCCGACGGACATATCCAGCTCCGTGATTTGCGATCGGGGAAGTAGCAAAAGAAATCCGCTAGTAGGATTTGGACTGGTCGGCACAAAGACGGTCCAGAGTTCGCTGCCAACCTTGGCCTGAATTTCGCCCTGAGATCGGTTGGTCAGGAAACCGATCGAGTATACACCAGGTCGCGGAAATTCGACCAGGACAACTCTACTGAAGAGCTGGCGATGCTGACTGCTGAACGTGCTGACGATTTGTTTGACCGTGTTGTAGACATTGCCGACGCCGGGCACGCGTTGGATAAAACGTTCTGCCAAATTGCCGAAGTACCGGCCAAGGACGTAACGCGAAACGTAGCCCAGGGCCGTCAACAAAATGACCACAATGAGCGTGGCCAAGATATTGAAAAGCAGATCGAGCGAAGGAAGTTTGCGCAGGTCCTCCGGAACGAAAAAGAAAAACGTGTCACGGAAACTTCCGCCGACGCGTTCGAATAATGCTGAAAACACCCACCACGTGATCGCTAGCGGCGCGAGCATGAACACGCCCGAAATGAAAGCATTTCGGAGTGATGCGAAGACCGAAGGTCGCGGCGAGGAGTCAGCGGGCATTGGCAGCAACCTAAACTAATTCCCCGGCGTCTCCAAATTAAAATGCAGCGGCCAACAAAGGGTAAAACCATAGCCGACTCATAAACGATGCGGTCTCACCTCTGTAGAACGGAGCGCTCCCAGTAGAGGCATCCCTTCAGAGGGAGTCGATGTCTCAACTCACGGCACGTCGTAGACGTCTAGGATCACTACGCCGCTTTCGTCTTTCGGGGCAGAGACTTGGGCAGTGTAGGCGCCGGCCGGGACGGTGTAGAGCTGCACCACGTCTCCGGCGTCGGGTTTGATGGGAAATGCACCGGAGCGGAGCATGGCGTCGGCGATCGCGAGTGCGTCGGCCTCGTTCGGCTGCACGGGTTCCCCTCGCGAATTGTACAACTTCAGCAGCGGGTGCATCAAGAATCCGGATACGCCAAAGCTAGCCAAAGTTGGGCCGACGGCGCGGACTAAAATGCGTTTGGTGGCGGACGGTTCGCCTTGGGTTGTACTAACGATCACACCGGCAACCAAGGATTCGTCGCCACTGCCCGCGACCCCGCGAGTGCTGAACGTTTCGAATTTTCCGCCGGTCTGGTTCGCGTTGGCGACAGTCAAGATCAGCGCTTGCGAAGCTTGGTTGCCATCACTCGCATACGAAAGCCGGTATACTCCGGTATCGGCGGGTGTTGCGGACTCGATGGTCATCGTTTGCGTACTCGCACCGGGAATAGGATGGCCATCTTTGAGCCACGCATTTCCAGAAAGCACAGGCACGGTCAACGTGACGCGTTCTCCTGCGGGCACAGTGATCTGTTGCAGGTCAAGCGCCTCCGAAACGCTCGTCTTGTTCAAGACGATGCGAGTTTCCGCGCCTAACGTACCGGCGAGGAATGGCGCCAAAACTAGCAGGGATGCGAATCTCATGAGGACCAGCCACGCTCAGCGAGCCAACTTTCGCCCTCGCGGTCGAATGGAAAAATCAGGTACTGCGTCGGCACGATGCAACAAACGCATGGCGCGTTTTTCAGCGGCTCGCATCAAACGTTTCTTCGCAGGCACGAGATCGTCGTATCCGGCTAGGTGCAGCCATCCGTGCACCAGATAAAGCGTGAGCTCCTCGGAAAAATCCCGACCGTGCTGTTTGGCGTAGGTCAGGGCGGTGTCGACCGACACGCAAATTTCACCGGCGATGCCGAAGTCGGTTTCGCCCTCGAAGGTGATCACGTCGGTTGTACTCGGATCCTCCAGAAAATCAGCGTGTAGCTTCGCGAGCGCTCTATCGGTCAACAACGCCAGCGACAATTCGCCGGCTGGGCAGCCTTTCCGAAATTTCTCCGCATGTGTATCCAGAATCTGGATCACGCGCACGATCGCGCGGCGCGCGACGTGTAAACCAGGATAAGCCGCGTGAAGAGTGACTTCGCGGCTTTCAAGCGGCGAGACTAACCTCACGAGCTCGCGGGCTGAACCTTCGGAACGATGGGCGCATCCGCCTCTTCCGCCGGCGCGTATCCAACTCTTGAATGCAACATGTTCAGCAGCGTGAACGTGAAGCTACTACGGATCTTGCTCAATTCTTCGAAGGTGATCGGCGCTTCGTCAAGTTGGGTATCGTCGATACGCTCACGGAAAATTTGATCGATCAATTCACCGAGATGTTGCGGCGTAATTTTGCGCATCGAACGCGAGGCAGCTTCAATGCTATCGGCCAGATGAATGATTGCGCTCTCCTTGAACTGCGGCTTCGGCCCGTCGTAGCGATAGGTCGTCTCGCATACTTTCTGAGGTTCGAGCGGACGCGGGAAGCTTGGATTGCTCGCAGAGACAAGGCGCGAGTCGTTGACTGCGCGTTGAAAGAAAAAGCGGATTAGCGTCGTGCCGTGATGCTGTTGGATCACATCGATCACGGCGCGCGGCAGACGATGCTTAAGCGCGAGATCGATGCCATCTTTCACGTGCGATTTGATAATCAGCGCGGAGAGCGAAGGATTATTTTCGTCGTGTGGGTTGGCGCGCTCGCGTTGGTTTTCCGTGAAGTATTCGGGCTTTTTCGTTTTGCCGATGTCGTGGAAAAGAGCGCATACCCGCGCGAGGAGCGGATTTGCGCCGATCGCGTTGGCAGCATTTTCAGCGAGCTGCGCGACCACCAGCGAGTGGTGATAGGTCCCCGGCGCCTCCATCTGCATGAGGCGAAGCAGCGGGTGATTATAGTCGGTCAACTCGAGCAGCGTAATGTCCGTAGTCCGTTTGAAGAGACCTTCTAAAATCGGGAGCACGCCGACCACGATGACGCCGGTGACGAAACCCGTGCAGAGACCCGCGGCCATCTGCTTGAGGATCGTCATCCAAGAAAGTTGCTCGACGACACTGCCCATCAGCAGAACGAAGGCGGCCACGGTGACTCCGCCTAAAACGGCAGCGCGCACGAGGCGTCCACGCTTGCGGACATTGCGGCATGAAAAAATGCCGACCATCGATGCGAGGAAGGTCAGTACCAGCAGGTCGAGCCGATTTCCGTAAATGACGCTCGTGAAAATCGAAATCAGCAGCGCCATGAAAATGGCCGAGCCAGCATCGATCAGCACGGCGACGATCAGTGGCGCGAGCGCGGTCGGCGCGACGTAGGGCAGGAGCGACGCGGCGGTCGTGTTGTTGATGAAGAAGGGCAAATCACCGAGCCAATAGGTGATACGAACAAGACTGAGGTTGAAGATCACCACCAGCGCGAGCAGACCGAGCCGGCCGTTGCTCTGCAGGGTTTCGCGATCTTCCAAGCGAATATAAAAACCGCTGGCCAAAACCATGCCGAGTACGAGCAAGATGCGGCCAAAAAATTGCAGACCTTCCGCATTTTCGCCGTCACCACTTTCGAGTACGTGCTTGCGATGCGCTTCGAGCAATTCGAACTGCTCGGGATTCACGACCGAGCCGGCTTCAACCAATACCTGGCCTTTTTCAACGTGTTCTTCGACCGGGCGAATATCTTCAACCGCTTGCGTGCGTAGACGCGTGGTCGCATCGGAGTCGAACACAACGTTTGAAGTCAGGCCGTAACGGAAAATGCGAAACAATGCATTCGACACGTCGCGGCCCGTTCCCTCGGCCGTCAGATTAATTCGCAGAAATGTAAGCGCATCTTCCATCGACTGGACTGGACGCTGCGAAATTTCGCCGGTCGGCTTGGTGATTTGATAAACGGTCATGCCACTCGCACGCCCGTTGAGACCCACGCTGCGGCCATCTTCGACACCCTCGTTATAAATTTCTTTAAGGGAGAGCAGTCCATTTTCGAGGAGTTCTTGGCGCATCTTCGCATCACCCGCTGTGAGCAGCGTGGTTACATCCTCGACGGCGACGTGAGAATTTCCCCGCGCGTTGAATGCTTCCACCGCCTCAGTCAGCGCTTTGCGCCGATCTGGCGTATCGCGCGCAAAGTCGTGATCGATCTTGTCGAGCCGGCCGAAAAGCTCACGCAGATTGGTCTCAAACGCGTGCAGCGGCTCCATTTCCAAACGATAAACGGGCGGTAGGCGGTCGAGACGTTGTTGTCGCGTGAGCCGAGTTTTTTCCGCGCTGATATAAGAGAAGGGCGAATTCGCCACCATACGCGCGGGCGCGATTTGATTGGGCAGCAAAGGCACGGTGGCCGGATTGATGCCGACGAAACTGATTAGCACGATCGCTGCAACCGTGGCGAAAAAGATCAGCGCCGCGACCAGGCGGCTCGTCTCTAGAAACTCCACCGTACCGGAAACCTCAGCCGTTTTCCGCTTGCGAGGCGGGGGCGGCGTGAGTCCGGGCAATAGCCTGAGGCGATTGAGGATGGACATAGCTGGAAAATAAAACAGATCGGCAGACGGACTGCCAGGTTGTTGATTATACCATGCTCGGCCAGGCCGGGGAGCATTTTAAGCGGGCGGCTGATCTGAAATCGGGTTATTGTAGCGCTCGTACGCCTCTATGATCTTGAGTACCAACGGGTGACGCACGACATCGCTGCCACTAAAAATATGGAAATCGATGCCCGGAATATTCTGAAGGATCTGTTGAACCTCGATCAAACCAGAGGTTTTAGAGCGTGGGAGGTCGACCTGGGTGATGTCGCCCGTGACCACCATGCGTGAGTCTTCGCCAAGGCGCGTGAGAAACATCATCATCTGCTCGGGCGTAGTGTTCTGAGCTTCGTCGAGCACGATAAAGGCCCGACTGAGTGTGCGTCCGCGCATGTAGGCGAGCGGGGCGATCTCAATAATTCCTTTCTCCGTCAATTTTTCGACATCTGACATGTCGAGCATGTCGTGCATAGCGTCATAGAGCGGCCGCAAGTAAGGGAGGATTTTTTCACGCAGATCGCCCGGCAAGAAACCCAGATTTTCGCCTGCTTCGACGGCCGGGCGAGTGAGGATGACGCGATCCACCTGGTTTTTGAGCAACGCCGAAATTGCTGCCGCCATCGCCAAATACGTTTTGCCTGTGCCCGCTGGGCCGACGCCGAAGACGATCGGGTTCTTCAAAATAGATTGAAGATACAATTTTTGGCCGAGGGTTTTCGGAACGATCGTTTTTCGATTGGTCGTAACGACCAGCGGTTCGCCGAAGAGCGAACGCAGCTGATCCGATTCGCCGCGTGCGACCATTTCCGTGAAGCGCACAAAGTCGGGCGTGCGGATCGACAGGCCTTGAGTGCGCGCTTCGTTGAGAAACGAAAACAGCGTCTCGACTCGATGTACCGCGGCTTCGGGGCCGTCGATTTTGATCCATTCGTCGCGCGTAACCACGGTCACGCCGAGCAGTTTTTCCACGAGCGCCAGGTTTTCTTCCCGGGATGCGTAGAGCTGATGAAGATGGCGTGGACTCGGGTACCGAAGCGTTTGAGAACTCATGCGGAAAGTGCGGCTGGAACCGCTTTGGTGAGACGATCCCACATGGACTCGAGCGCCAGCGGAAGCACCCGAGTTTGGCCGATCACCGGCATGAAGTTATTGTCGCCGTTCCAACGCGGGACGAGATGGCCGTGCAGATGAGGAATGCTCCCGCCAGACGCTGAGCCGAGATTGAAACCAATGTTCACGCCGTCTGGTTTGAGCGCCAGTCGGAGAATTTTTTTCCCGGTTGTGATGATTTGAAACAGGTCCGCACTTTCTTCAGCAGAGAGCTGTTCGATGTCGGTGATTTCCCGAAAAGGAATCGCCAGCAGATGCCCCGGATTATACGGAAACCGGTTCAACATCAGATAGGACAGGGGGCTTCGATGAACGATCAACGCTTCGTGGTCATTACCCAGCGCCGGCAACTCCGTAAACGGCCGTTTCATCGCCGGCATTTTCGGCGCTTCGATATAATCCATCCGCCAATAGGCGTGAAGCTGGTCCATGAGAAAAAGACCGCCAAGTAAATGTGACCGAGAGGCGATGTCAAAGGCCGGCGCTGGCCCGGCCATCCGATCATTTCTGCTCTTTTTCTGGTACCACTGTGACTTGGGAGACTTTGCCAGGCGCAAAATACGTCTTTGCGAGCGCGTCGACCTCACCCTTGGAAATCGATTCGAAATCTTTGTAGCGCGACCGACTCCAGTCCAGGTGCTCCGGATGTTCCTGAGCGCTTTCCAAAACCACCGAAAGCCAGTAGGCGTTGGTGCGTGAGGATTCGCGCAGCGACGTAAGCACCGGCTGCTTGGCGCGGGTGAGTTCCTCGTCGGTCACGCCGTTCTCATATAAATCTGCGGCGATTTTTTGCACGGCTGCCGCGACCGCCGGCGCTTTGGCCGGATCGACTTCCAGGTAACTCATGAAGAAGCCGTAACCCGGGTAAATCTCGCTGGAATTATTTCGCGCGAAAGGCGAGTAGGCGTCGCCTAACTTGTCGCGTACTTCAACGCGTAGTCGGTCCGCGAATACTTGCGCGAGGAGCGTGTTGCGGCGTTGCACGTGAACGTCATGCGCGTCCGATGTGGCCCAAAACAACGCGAGCAGCCCGCGCGGAATTTGCGTCTCGACCGTAAGATGGTCGTCGAACG
>FTDT01000135.1_pt1 | contig 29393 bp, 21 predicted proteins | sample 1640021 | NCBI WGS metagenome assembly FTDT01 (sample SAMEA3914869, study PRJEB12502) | metagenome | biome: forest; material: soil | place: USA | collected 2012-03-12 | depth 0.1 m | reverse complement strand
TCGCCGCGAGCGCGACCACGCCGGTTTGGTTTAACGTCCGAGATTTCGGGGCCACCGGCGACGGACAGACGCTTGATACGCCGGCGATCAATAAGGCAATCGACGCCGCATCGGCGGCGGGCGGAGGCACGGTCGTATTTCCCGCCGGAAATTATCTCAGCGCTTCGATTCATCTGAAAAGTAATCTCACGCTTTATTTAGGCGCCGGTTCGTCGCTGATCGCGGTTACTCCCGACATCGCTCCCTACGATCAACCGGAGCCGAATGAGTGGGGCGATCAGTATCACTACCAAGACTACGGGCACAGTCACTGGCACAACAGCCTGATCTGGGGAGTGGGGCTAGAGAATGTTTCTATCATCGGTCCAGGGTTGATCCATGGGAAAGGCTTGAACCCCGGCTTCGACCGTTTCGCGAAAAGCAATGATAGCAAAGATCATCGTTATCAGGACGGCGGTCCGGGGAACGGCAACAAGGCGATCGCGCTGCGCGACTGCCGGAATGTCATCTTGCGCGATTTCTCCATTTTGCATGGCGGCCATTTTGGCATTCTTGCGACCGGCGTGAGCAACCTCACGATCGACAATCTCAAGATCGACACCAACCGAGACGGAATGGACATCGACGGATGCCTGAACGTTCGTGTGACTCACTGCACGGTTAATTCACCGTGGGACGATGGCATCTGTTTAAAGGCGTCTTACGGGTTGGGCCGCGTCGCCCATTGCGACAACATCACGATTTCCGACTGTTATGTCAGCGGGAGCTTCGATGAGGGAACCGTCCTCGATGGCACGTTCAAGATTAGCGCTCCTGAATATCGCTCCTATCACACGGGCCGGATCAAACTCGGCACGGAGTCGAACGGTGACTTCAAAAATATCGCGATCACTAATTGTGTCTTCGACGGTTGCCGCGGCTTCGCACTCGAGAGCGTGGACGGCTCGCATATCGAAGACGTGGCCATTTCTAACATCACGATGCGCCACATTGCGAATTCACCGATTTTCATTCGCCTCGGTAGTCGCATGCGCGGACCTGAGAACACGCCGATCGGCTCGATCCGGCGCATCAGTATTCAAAACGTGGTGGTGTCGGATTCCGATTGGGAAGTTAGCAATCTGATCAGCGGAATTCCTGGTCATCCGATTGAAGACGTGCGCATTAGTGGATTCCGTATGGTTTCGCAGGGCGGTGGGTCCGCGGATCTAGCCGCGCTCGAGCTCCCAGAAAAAGAGAAAGCGTATCCGGAGCCGAACATGTTCGGCCGAACCTCAGCCTACGCTTTCTACATCCGCCACGCGTGCGAGATTGAGATAGCCGATGCCAAGATCAATTATACAAAACCAGAGGCGCGTCCCGCGTTTGTATTGAGCGACGTGCAAGATGCGACCTTCAATCGACTGAACGTAGAGCGCGGCACGGACCACGCTGTGTTATTCGATCTGCGGGATGTCAGCGGCTTTTCCGTGCAGGATAGTCGCGGCGTGGAAACGACGCGGATCGACCAAGCCGTCACTCGGCAGAAGCTTTAAATTTCTTTCCGATCAAACGACCTCAGTAAAGGGCCCATAAGGCTATTCGGCTTAGCCAGGAGAAAGAGTGAAAAGCGTCTTTATGAACAGAATTTAATCTGCTGTTCCGGGTCTGTTAATGAAGTTTGTGTATGCTCGCGGGCGTAAATGCCTATGCGAATGTCAAACTCTGCGGCCCCTTCATCCTCAATTGTCTTGGAGCCGAGTTCGTTTTCCTCGCATGCGCGCGCTTATCCGTGCCCGGGCGTGCGGTTGGCGGTTACCGCTGCGCTGACCGGGTTCGCTCTTCTCTGCGCCTGCCATCGTGAAGCCGCCACGCCGGTGACTGCCTCTCGGGTGGTCTCGGTCGCGAAGGCAATACGTACCCAACTAGCGGATACGATGACGATGCCGGCAGAGTTTGAGCCTTATCAGGACATTTTAATGCACGGAAAAGTTTCCGGCTATATTAACGCGATCAATGTCGACATCGGTGATCGAGTGAAAGCGGGCGATTTGATCGCCACCGTCGAAGTGCCGGAATTGCACGATCAATTCGATGCCGCGGTCGCGATGCAGAAAAAAACGGAAGCCGATTTCCAGATTGCTCGACTCAACCATCATCGGCTATCCGGAGTGAATAAAACCCAGCCGGGCTTGGTCGCTCAACAGGATCTAGACGACGCTGAGGCGAAAGAAAACGCCGCCGCTGCTTCATTCTCCTCCGCCAAAGCGGATGCTGATCGCTACCGCGCGATGGTGGCTTATACTCAAATCACTGCGCCGTTCAGCGGTGTGATCACGAAGCGTTTCGTGGACCTGGGCTCTTTAGTGCAGGCCGGCACGTCGTCGAACTCCGGTCCGATTGTTGAATTAGCCGAGGACGATCGGTTAAGACTGCGCTTTCCCGTTCCGGAAGCGGAGACGCCCGGACTCAAAATCGGCCAGGCCGTGCAGATTCATGTTGATGCGCTGGAACGGAATTTCATTGGAAAAATTGTGCGTACGGCGAACGACATCGATCGCTCGACCCGCACGATGACCACCGAGGTCGACGTGGAAAATCCCGATGGCCGACTCAAGTCTGGCATGTATGCGTCCATTGTGATGGCGCTCCACCAGACGGAGGACGTAGTCGCAATCCCACTACAGGCGCTCTCGTCGGGCGACAAGCCGGTCGTGATGCTGGTCAATCGGCAGGGAAAGTTGGAAGAACGCCCAGTGTCGGTGGGTTTGCGCACCGCAGATCAGGCGGAAATCAAAACCGGGCTCGTAGAAGGCGACCGCGTGGTGATGGGTGATCGGGGAGGCTTGCGGACGGGAGACACTGTTTCCGTGAAGGAAATGGACGTCGCTTCTGCCTCGAACCGCTAACGAACGCGCCATCATGTCACGTTTTTCGATCAAATATCCTTATCTCATCGTCGTCATCTGTCTGATCATCGCGGTGGTAGGGCTGTCGAGCGTGGTACGCATGCCGATAGATCTTTTTCCACCGGTGAAAATTCCGGTTGTGGTCGTGGCTACGTTTTACTCAGGCATGCCGCCGGAACAGATCGAGAACGACATCACCGGCACCTACGAGCGCTTCTTCACGCTTGCGAGCGGCATCAATCACATCGAGTCGCGATCGCTACCTGGTATCAGCCTGATCAAAATCTATTTTCAACCAGGTACGAGCGCCGACTCGGATGTCACGAGCATCACCAATCTCGCGATGGCGAATTTGCGCCGCCTTCCGCCGGGAACGCTGCCACCCGTGGTGTTGAAGTTCGACGCGTCGAGTTTGCCGGTCTGCCTCGTGACGTTGAAAGGCGAGGGGCTCAACGAAACGCGGCTTCACGACGTCGGCCAATATAATGTGCGCAACCAGATCGCGAGTGTACCCGGTTGCGCGATCCCGCCACCTTTCGGCGGCCGCTTGCGCCAGATCCAAATTTACCTCGATCCAATGAAGATGGAGGCGCGTCAGCTGAGCTTGATGGATGTAGTCCATACGGTGAATGACGCTAACTTGATCATGCCGGCGGGCGATGTGCGTATTGGACCGTTTGACTACAACCTCTATACAAACAGCCAGTTGGCGACGGTGGATGAGATTAATCATCTACCGTTGAAAATGTTTCGGGGCTCAGCGGTTATGGTCGGCGATATTGGCAAAGCGGTCGATGACGCTGCGATTCAAACGAATGTGGTGCGTATCGATGGTCAGCGGTCTGTTTATTTGCCGATCTTGAAATCGAGCGCCGAAGCGAATACGATCGCGGTCGTCAGTGGCATCAAAGACGCGGTTTCGCACCTCCTCGATATTCCGAATTCGCTCGTGACGAATGTGGTTTTTGACCAGTCGGTATTCGTTAAAACCGCAATTCACAATCTGATCAACGAAGGCGCGATCGGCTTGGTTTTGACCGGCTTGATGATTCTAATTTTTCTCGGAAACGTTCGCGCGACATTCGCGGTTTTCCTTTCCATTCCGCTCTCGCTGCTCGCAACTTTCATCGCTCTCCAGTTCGGCGGCAGTTCGATCAACGCGATGATCCTCGGCGGGCTCGCGCTGGCGCTATCCCGCTTGATCGACAACTCGGTCATCGTGTTGGAAAATATTTTTCGCCATTTGGAAAACGGCGAGTCCGCAGAAGTCGCCGCGGAAAAAGGCGGCGAAGAAGTGGCGCTCGCGGTGTTGGCCGCCACGCTGACAACGGCGATCGTATTCTTTCCCGTGACGCTCCTCGCAGGTGTGAGCAAATTTCTCTTCACCGCGCTCGCGCTCGCGGTAGTGATTTCGCTTTTCGCATCGTACTTCGTCGCAATGTCGGTGGTGCCGCTGTTTTGCTCGAAATTAATTCGCTCCTTTGAAACGGCTCATGGTGAGCATGGCTCGGCTCCGCCGAAGACGCTAGCTGGCCGTTTCAATCACTGGTTTAACGGTTACTTCCATCGCTTTCTCAAACGCTTCGATCGCGCGCAAGCGGTCACGCTGGCACGTCCGATCAGCACACTCATCGGCATCGCGGGGATATTTGTGCTCAGTCTAGGCCTGATCCCTGCGGTGGGCTTGGCTTATTTCCCGCGCACCGATCCCGGACAATTTGTGATTAATGTGAAAGCCGCGCCGGGTACGCGTTTGGAAGTCACAGAGCAAGAAATCGCTAAGGTTGAGGACATCGTGCGGCGAATGGTCTCTCCGCACGATCTGCGTCTGGTCGTTTCCAACCTCGGCTCCACGCCGGACCTGTCGGCGATTTATACAAGTAATTCCGCGCCGAATACGGCCTATGTTCAAGTCAGCCTAGTCGACGAACACAAGGTCGGCAGTTATGAATATATGGACAAAGTGCGCGCCGCGCTGCGCAAAGAAACGCCGGAGCTCTCGGCGTACTTTCAATCCGGCGGCCTCGTCGACGCAGTACTCAATCAAGGCGTGCCCGCGCCGATCGATGTGCAGGTGAGCAGCTCGAATCTCGATGCGGCCAGCGACGTGGCGCAGGAAATTCGCCACCAGGCGCTCGATTTACCAGGCGTGAGCGATGCATTTATCCCACAGGACACTCATGCACCGTCGCTCAAACTTGATATCGATCGCTACCACGCGATGGAGATGGGTCTTTCGGAACATGAAGTGGTTAATAACGTGATAACCGCGCTCACCTCCGATGGGATGATCGCGCCGAGTTACTGGGTTGATCCGAAGAGCGGTAATCTCTATATGATGACCGTCCAGTATCCGGAAAACACGGTAAAGACGTTCGCGGATTTAAAGAGCATCCCGATTCGCTCGAGCACACAGAAAAACACCACGCCGCTTGATACGGTGGCGGCCATTTCTGAGATTCGGAAACCAACGGAGGTTGATCATTATCAACTGCGCCGCGTCGTCGATGTCTACGTGGCTCCGCGCACCGAAGAGTTGAGCCACGTCGCAGAGGCGATTTCAAAAATCGTCGAGCAGACCAAAACGCCAGGCAACGTTGTCATTCACGTGCGTGGGATCGTGAGCGCGATGAACGATTCTTTTCACTCCTTTGGCGTCGGCCTCATCTTGGCCGTCATTCTGGTGTATTTAATTTTAGTGGCTCAGTTCAAATCTTTCGTTGATCCGTTTATTATTCTTCTGGCGGTGCCTCCTGGAATCACGGGTGTGCTGCTCATTCTCACGATGACCGGCACGACGCTGAATATCATGTCGCTGATGGGCGTGGTCATGATGGTCGGCGTGGTGGTTTCAAATAGTATTCTGATCGTCGAGTTTACCCATCGGCTGATTGAAGAAGGCATGGAACTGAGAACGGCCGTCGCCTTCGCAGCGCGCGTTCGTCTACGTCCGATTTTAATGACCTCGCTCGCGACCGTGATCGGCCTGATCCCGATGGCACTCGCGCTCGAAGCGGGAAGCGAGTCGTACGCTCCGCTGGCGCGTTCGATTATCGGCGGGATGGTGGCGTCTGTGGCGCTGACTGTTTTTTGGGTGCCGGCGGCGTTTTTTGTCTATTATCGCCGAAAAACGCGGAACGTTCCCGCGGTTGCGGTTGCGATTTCGGGAGGTGCGCGATGAATTATTCCCCTGGAGAAAATCGTATCGGAATTGTCACTACGACCTCGACTTCTGTTCTCCCGTGGCGGCGCTGCTTGGCAACGTTGCTGGCCCTAAGCGCTATTATGAGCGGCCCAAAATTGTTTGCGGAAACCGTGGGATCTTCGCCAACGGGCATGCTGACGCGAGCTGCTCCCGGTGAGACGGTGAGGCTGACGTTGGATGACGCTGTTCGCACCGCGCTGGAAAATCACCCGCAATATGCTGCGGCGCAATTGGCAGAATTTCTCGCGCAGACTCAGGTGCGTGAGGTGAAGGCGAACTATTTTCCAGTGGCCACGGCGTTTATCACCGCGGGCGGCGCGACTGACGATGGCACGCGTTTGTTGGCGGGTGGATTGAATGTGCCATCTGTGTACGATCGCGTCGGCGGAGGTGTAGCTGTCACGCAGCTGGTTACGGACTTCGGTCGGACGGCAAATTTAAGCAAAGGCGCGCAGGCTCACGCTAAAGGGGCGGCCTCGGCGGCGGAGGCGACGCGCGAACAAGTCATCCTCAACGCAAAGACTGCGTACTTCGCGGCGTTGCAGGCGCAGTCCGTTTTATCGGTTGCCCGTGAGACGCGGAAAGAACGCGAACTCGTCGCGCGGCAAGTGCAGGCGCTGGCCAATAATAAATTGAAATCTTCGCTCGATGTGAGTTTTGCCCAGGTTTCGCTCGAGGAGGCGGACCTGATCGTGCAGCAAGCGGAAGGGCAGAGCGACTCGGCGATCGCTGCTTTCTCTTCGGCGCTGGGCTATCGGCGGCGGCGTAATTTTGTGCTCACGGAAAAGCCCGTGTTGGCCGGTGCTTTGCCGGATTTGAATACAGCGATCGATCAGGCGTTGAAGCAACGGCCCGATCTCGCGCGTTTACGTTACGAGCGAGATGCGGCGGAACGCGTCGCGCAGGCCGAGCACGCGACGAATTTTCCCACGCTCTCTGCGGTTGGTACTGCGGGCAATGCGCCATGGCGTGACGGCCGGATTGAGGCGAACTACGCTGCGGGCGCGGTGCAACTGAGCGTGCCGATTTTTGCGGGCGGGGCGTATCAGGCAAAAGAGAAAGAGGCGCGGATTCGGGCGGAAGTGGCGGGTCAAGTATTGCGCCAAGCAGAGGACGACGTCGCGCGCGATGTGCAGATTGCGTGGGTGTCGGCGCAGACCGCGCTGAAACGTTTGGGGACGACAGATCAGCTGGTGAAGCACGCCCATGAGGCTTTCGCTCTCGCACAGGCGCGCTACCGCGCTGGCAGTTCTTCAGTCATCGAGTTGAGTCAGGCGCAGCTGAGTGAAACATCCGCATCGATCACTCAAGTGAACGCGCGCTACGACGCGCTGATTGAAAAAGCCGTGCTCGATTATCAAAGCGGCGTGATGAACACGTCCGCGGCGCAACTCTAGCGGTTAGGCGTTGCCAGTGGCAGTTTGACCCGAAACGCGCTGCCCTGGCCGAGTTCGCTGACGACTTCTACGGTGCCGTCATGGGCGGCGCAGATCGCTTTGACGATCGCGAGGCCGATGCCTGCACCGCCGGCATCGCGATTGCGCGCCTGGTCGACGCGGAAAAAGCGGTTGAAAACTTGGCTCTGCGCTTCGGAAGGAATGCCGATACCGGTGTCTTTGACTTCAAGCACCGCAAAAAGTCGTTCGGCATCGACGGAGTTGTTGCCGATATTTTTTGACGCGCCGTAGCTTGAGGTTTCTGCGCGGACCGAGAGCGTGACAAATCCGCCGGCCGGTGTGTACTTGATCGCGTTGTCGAGGAGGTTGACGACTACCTGCTTTAAACGAGATCGATCACCTTCGACCAAGACAGGCGCGTTTGCCGTAGAACGAAGCGATACCTTTTTATCTTCGGCCAAAAGCTCCATTTGTTCAGCGGTGCTGGTCGCGAGTTTTGCCAAATCGAAACAAGTAAACTCTTTATTTGCCTCACCGATGTCGAAACGCGACAAGGCGAAGAGCGTCTCAACGATCAATACAAGCCGCTCCACTTCTTCGAACAGAGTTGTGGTGGTGACACGTAGGTCGGCCGCCAAATCGGGTCGCTGAAGGACGGTTTCGAGTTCACTGCGCAAAATCGTCAGCGGCGTGCGCAGCTCGTGGGAAGCGTCGGCCAAGAAACGGCGATTGAGTTGGAAGGCGTCGTCCAAGCGCGTGATCATCCGGTTGAGCGATTGGCTCAAGTGCTTGAACTCGTCTTCTGTTGCGGGTACCGGGAGGCGCTCGCTGAGATTGCGCGACGTAATATTTTCAGCACTACCGATCATTTCCTTAACCGGCTGGAGAGCTCGGCGAATTAATAAAAAACCACCCGCTAGCGCGACCGCCGCGACGATCAGAAATCCGGCGACTAACGAAAGCAGGAGGCGGTCCAGTTCTTTAAAAGCGGGTTCGAGTGATTCTCCCGACTGCACCATCGTGCCGCTCGGCGTGAGCACGGTGCCGATGGCGAGTTCAGCGCCTTTCGGCATAAGTTTGCGGACGGTCCCGGTCAGCGGCTTCGCGGGTTCAACGTAACGTGGGTCGAAGGAGGCATCCGCCGGCGCTCCTGATTCATAGAGCACCCGACCGTCGGCCGCAGTGATGCGGATAAATCGGCTCGTCGCCTCGGGAGCAAAGTCGCTGCCGATCCGCGCGCTGATGGCGTCGATGGGAAATGGCTCGAGTGAAGGCAGGAACGAAGCGATGCGCTGAGCCCGACGTATTTGCGTCTCCGATACACTGGCCTCTAGATAGTGGCGGACTCCGTTGTAGAGAAACAAGGTCGCCAGTCCAAAGACAAGCGCGATGCCGACCGCATACCACACAATCAACCGAAATCGGAGTGAGCGCGTTTCCATGTTACTGTGGCTCGTCGCTCAAACAATAACCGGCGCCCCTCACCGTGCGGATCAGTTTCAATTCGTAGCCGTCGTCGATCTTCGTGCGCAAATGACGCACGTAGACGTCGACGATATTGGTCAATCCCTCGAAGCTTTCGTCCCAGACGTGCTCGATAATCATGGTCCGAGTAAGCACGCGGCCTGCGTGCGTTCCCATATAAACGAGCAGACTATATTCCTTTGACGTCAAATCGATACGCTTGCCGGCGCGACGCACTTGCTGGCGGAGGCGGTCGATTTCGAGATCGGCGATTGTAATGACATTGTTGCGCCCAAGCGGCGGCCGGCGCAGCAGTGCGCGCACGCGGGCGAGCAGTTCGGCGAAAACAAAAGGTTTGGTGAGATAGTCGTCAGCGCCGGCCTCGAGCGTGTCGACTTTCGATCCCGTCGTGTCGCGGGCGGTGAGGACAAGAACAGCGGTGTTCGTGTTTTTATCCCGCAGTTTTTTCAGAATCTCTCGCCCGTCCATTCCTGGCAGCATCAGGTCGAGAATGATCAGATCGTAGTCCACGCTCGCGGCGAGACTCCAACCGGTCGGTCCTTCTGACGCGATATCGACCGCAAAGCGTTCTGCGCGCAGGCCGCGCGCGATGATTTCGGCGACCTTCTTTTCGTCCTCGATTAGGAGCAAGCGCATAGGATGAACCAGACTATAACAGAGCGCGCATTAACGAGAGTTGAATCTGAGATTAAAAATTGTTCAGAAACTTTTCTGGAAGGTTTGCCTAGTTCATAAGTGAGGGCATGAAAACTCTCTTTTTGACAGCTGTAGTGGCAGCGTTGGGCACGGTGGGTTGTGCGCAAGCTAGGGTGCAAACAGTCGCGGAATTGGTCGGACCGGCGCCCGAAGTAAGCGTCACGGCAGACCATCGCGCGGCTGGTACCTTGATGGTATACTCGGCGTTCGAAACCAACTCGCTGGGAGCAAGTCCGTTTGATGATATTCGTCCGCATACAGCGTATGAAGTGCTCTCAGAAAGCGGAACGCTGCTCCAGAAGATTGATAATCGCGAGGGAGGATTGGACGAAGGGCCGACCGCCGTTAAACTCGCACCAGGGGTCTACCGGGTCATCGCCCGGGCCAACGGTCATGGCGCCGTTAGTGTTGCCGTGAAAGTGGAAGATCACCGGGTTACCAGCGTGCACCTTGATGGCGAAGGGGCCTCCATCGCCGATCAAAATAAGGCGATCCACTTGGCCAGCGGAGAAACCATCGGTTGGAGCGCCGCGCGGTGAGTTTACCGTCACCAGAAAAGCACTACAGCAAGTTCACTCTTTTCGCTCAGCCCGTGCTTTCATGCTGAATCGGACGATCCATTCGAAACCAGTTGAAGCGAGTTCTCCGGCTCAGCTGATTGAACTGTTGGAAACCCGACTGCGCGAACTTGAATCTGAAAACAAGTCGCTCAGCCGGCAGTTAGAAAAGTTAAGCGCCGCGGTCGCTCCGCGCTTTGCACTTAGCAGCGAAGAACGCAGGATTCTGGGATATATAAAATGTGCTGAGCAACCAGTCGGTGTGCTCGAGTTGTCGAAGCTCGCGGGCATTTCCGAGCTGCGGTCGCATTTCCTGATCGAAACGCTGATGAGGAAGGAGACGTTGGGAAAAAAATGTGAGGGTAGCCAAGGCGAGCCTGTCTATCAAATGAGCGTTTTGGGGCAATGGCTGCTCGAAGCTAAGGTGGCGGATTGACGGCGGTCGCGTCTGAGGAAAATCGAAAGACGTGACGCTGCAGACACTTTATAAATCGGCCCGTTTTTTTGGGCCACGTTATCTATATAGAAATATAACGAACGACAAACACAAAAAATGAACTACTTAAACTCTATCCGCGGTGCACTGCCTTTCGGGCAGGCGCGTATCCGAATCGTCGCGACGGTGCTGGCTTTTGCCTCCGTGGCGAGTTGCGGATTCGCTGACAACGATATCGACACCACGGTGTCGACCTACTTCAGCACCTGGTCGGACCGCGTGGCTGTGGCGCAGGCTTCCCAGCCTTCGTGGATTACCCCGTTGGCGACGACTACGCCGCGGCTCGAACAAGAATTTCGCTACGACCAAAATCGCCAGACTCTGCGCAATGGCAGTCGAGTGGATATCTACGATAGCGGCAAAGGCTTCGAGTTTATCCCTACCTCTCGCACAGAAGTGATTATTAGCGTCCCGGCTTACCAGGAGCGCCATGGAGTAGGCGCAGCCTCTGGGTTCACGGACTGGCCTGGAATTTTGATTAAATACCGGCTGATCAGTGCGAACAAGTCGCGAGGTGACTATATTGTTTCCGTTTTTGCGCAGTATGGTTGGCCCACCGGTGTTGACGTGTTCACGAGCCACAATCACGTCTTTACACCCACCCTAGCCGCCGGCAAAGGATTCGGTGATTTCGACGTCCAAGCAACGATCGGCCAGGCGATTCCCACCGATGATCATAGCAACACGGGCCGCTCACTTCTTACGAACGTGACCGCTCAATATCATTTTGCTAAATATTTCTGGCCTGAGGTGGAGATGAACCGCACTGACTGGGTCGGCGGAGCGCGTGATGGACGTTCGCAGACACTGGTCACTACTGGTGTTATTCTCGGACGTTTCGTTTTGCCCAATAAAATGAAACTGATCGTTGGAGTCGGTTATCAAACGCCGGTTTCGCACAACTATCCGGCCAATCCGTCCACTCCGACCTTTAATCACAACTGGCTCGGGTCGGTTCGACTCGCTTTCTAATCTCAATCAAAACCTCTGCCGACGTCCGCCAGATGCGCAGTGACGTCGGCAGATTTTTTCGGTTTAGCTTGGGCATGCTACGATTCGAGCTTCATCCTCGTCTTCGCTTTCCCGCGTCGGGCCCGCATAATTTTGGGCCGGGCAAAGCCGATCTGTTAACCGAGATCGAACGCAATGGTTCGATCCGAACGGCGGCGGTGGCCATGTCGATGTCTTATCAGCGCGCGTGGAATTTAGTGAATGAGATGAACAATCTTTTCAGCGAGCCATTAGTCGAGATGTCGCGTGGCGGCGAATCGGGCGGAGGGGCTCAGCTGACGGAAACTGGGCATAAGGTTTTAGAGTATTATCGGAAAATGCAGCAGAAGTGCCTCGAGGTGACCGCGCCGGAATGCGAGCAGCTCAAAAAGCTGCTGCGGTAACCTCGTCGTAACCTACTTCACAGAATTGTCACACAGGCCGCATTAAATCGTCACAGAGCGGCCATAGCATGGGCCATCTCTCGGCACTACTACCTCGAGAGATTTCTACACCATGCTATCACTACACTGGAAAAAATGGAGTTGGGGTCTAGGCGCGGCTGCGCTTCTTGCGAGCAGCTTAGCCACTCCACTAGCAGCGCAGTCTTCCGACGCGATTTTGAACGCGTTGATTAAAAAGGGTATTTTGACCCAGCAGGAAGCGGATGACATTCGCAAAGACGCTTCTGCGAAGCAGGTGGCTACCACCGCGATCGCGCCCGCGCACGGGATCACCTTTGCGGATTACATTCAGTCCTTCAAACTGTTTGGCGATATCCGTCTTCGTTATGAAGATCGCACCGCGCGCCAAGGCGAAGATAGTATCGAGCTCGATCGTTTCCGTTATCGTTTGCGGATGGGCGCACTTGTTCAGGTCTCCGATGAGATTTCATTTGGTCTTCGCTTCGAAACCAATACGAATGCGCGCAGCGGCAACGTGAATTTCGGCGCTGGCAACGGCTCGAATCCGACGACGGGCCCGAATGGTCCGTTCTCGAAAGACTCTTCCGGTCTCTACATTGGCCAAATTTACGTTCAATATAAACCGACTGCAGACATTGTACTCACGGCAGGTCGCATGCCGTTGCCCATCACGAGCACCTCGCTCGTATGGTACCAAGACGAGAGCCCGGAGGGCTTGGCGGAAAAGTTCAAATTCAATGCCGACAATATCGAATTCACCACGAATCTCGCACAGTTCGAATATGCCGGCACCGGCATCCACAACAATCTCGGTTCTGCCGCTAACACTGATCCACTCCTGATGTTCGCTTGGCAGGAATCCGCGAAAATCAAATTGGCCGACAACACCGCGATCAACGTCAGCCCCGTTCTGTATAATTACGTCAATACGAGCCAGACCCAGAATCCGTCACCTTTCAAAGGTGTCTATAAGCCGGGTGCTGAAATCCCGCCGAACAATCTTTTGGTGCTCGAAGTACCGATCGATTATACGATGACGGTCAACGGCATGCCGCTTAAATTCTTCGGCGATTATGCGCATAATTTTGACGCTGACGCGCGCGCTCGGAAGTTCGGTCGTCCCGATTTGAAGGACCAGGATAACGCGTTCCAGATCGGAGTTCAGTACGGTGACGCCAAGAAAACGGGCCAGTGGGATGCTCGCGCGTTTTACCAAGAAACGCAGATCTTCGCAGTCGATACCAACTTGGTTGATCCCGATATCTTCGATTCTCGCGCCAACCTGAAGGGTATTGTTCTTCAAGCTCACTATGCGATCAGCAATGGCGCGCAAGTCGGCGTTACTCTTGCTCGCGGCACACCCGTCAACAGCAGCGTGATTACTCCGGGAAGCTCGGGTGACACCCTCGCGCAGAATGTCCGCTGGGATAACTACAGTTTAGCCCAGTTCGATCTCATCGTGAAATTCTAAACCTATGTTTTCTATGAAATATAAAGCTCTTCTCTTGGCTGCGCTCGCGGCGATAACCGCGACCGTGGCAACCGCTGCGAAGCTCGTGATCAAAGGTTCCGATACGATCGGCGCGAAACTCGTGCCGATGCTGGCGGAAGATTATAAAGCGCAGAACGCCGGCACGACATTTGAGATCGCGGCAGAGGGTTCTACCACGGGCATCTCCGCGATTATCGACAGTACCGCCGACATCGGCATGGCCAGCCGCCCTGCGAAGGCGACTGAAGTCAGCGCGGCGGAAGCCAAAGGCGTAAAGATGACGCCCACGGTGATCGCGTTTGACGGCATCGGCGTGATCGTGAATGCGAAAAACCCGCTCACATCACTCACGCGTAAACAGATCGAGCAGATCTTCACCGGTGACGTTACCGACTGGAGCGCGATTGGCGGCACGCCGGGTCCAATCTCACTCTATACACGCAACACGTCGTCGGGCACTTATTCTGAGTTTAAAGAACTCGCGATGAAGAAGCGCGATTATGCATCGAGCTCGCAGAAATTGGCCGGCAACGAACAGATTTCTTCAGAAGTTGCTAATAACCCGAACGCGATCGGCTACGTCGGGTTGGCTTATCTCAACGTTCCTGGCATCAAAGCGGTCGCGATCGACGGCGCCAGTCCTTCGATCGAGAGCGTGCAGCAGAAGCAATATCCGTTCTCTCGTCCGTTGTACTATTACACCAACGGTGAGCCCAAGGGTGAGGCGGCAAAGTTTGTTGAGTTCACACTCAGCCCCGCGGGTCAGCAGACGGTGACGAAGGTTGGTTTTGTTCCCGCGAAGTAGTCTGTAGATGTAGTTCCGTGGTATCGTTGCCACGGTTGGCCAGCCCACCGTTTTTACACGGTGGGCTGTTTGTTTTTGGCCGCCAATTCCCAGGTAGTGTTGCACGAACGTAACGGAGCCCATCTTGACCGGTTTGCACGGCGGGGGAGACCATCACTACGCACGCATAGCGTGATTCGATGCCCACACCAGTCGCAGATTCTCAGACCACGTTTGCCATCCACCGCTCGAAGACGCGCTTTTTCGGACTGACGTCGGATGAATGTGTGCAGGCGTTTTTCGGCGGTAATGCGCTCATTGCGGTGGTCGTACTCGCATTGATTACGGTTTTTCTTTTTCGCGAAGGGCTCGATTTTTTCCACGAGCAGCGCGTGTATAATTTGACCGTTTATCGCAAGGCCGGCCTCGAATTTGTCGATTTTGCTAAGCAGGAAGAAACTGACCATACTGCGCTCACCCGCTTCCTCTCGAATATACGTGCGAAGTCGTTCGCTGAGCTCACCACGCAAGAGCACCTACCTTTGGCGGAGGCCAATCATCGGCTGGCTGCGTTCGATGCCTTTGCCGACAAATTCAGCGACGCCGTTGATCCAGTTCGTTCGATGGTTTCGGATTGGACCGATTTCGTAACTGCGCTGAAAACCCGCTACGGGGTAGCGCAAGAAGGCGCGCAAGGCGAAAAGACGGCTTCCTCGACGGCTGCTGCCGTGCAGCTCGCAGCGATTGATCCGTCGAAAGAATTGAAGCCGCTCCTCGATGGGCGTGCAGCTTTCCATTCCGCGAATCAACAAGTTGCGGCTTCGCTGCGCAACCTGGTGCGGCAGTTGCCGACTGTACCTACTCCGGCACTACAAGCAAAACTGGTCCGATTTGGCGAACTCACGAACGAGTTTGTTGATAGCTTCCCGCAAGTGGAAAACCAGATGGCAACCTGGGACTATAACAAGCCGATCCCATTTTACGCTGCTTTCACCTCATTTCTTTTCGGTCGTGAGTGGCTGACCGCGAGCTTTTGGCAAGACTGGTATGGGATCGTGCCACTCTTTGTTGGTTCCTTAATGGTTTCGATCGTCGCGTTGGTCATTGCTGTGCCCCTCGGCGTTGCCTCCGCGATCTACGTGAGCCAAATCGCGCGTCCCGCGGAGAAGCGCTTTGTGAAGCCGATGATCGAATTCATCTCGGCATTCCCTTCGGTCGTCTTGGGATTTTTCGGGGTCGTCGTATTGGGAGAATTGATACGAAATGTTTCTCACGTTTCCTGGCTGAGTTGGGTTCCCGGGTTTCCGATCGCCGAGCGCCTCAACGTGCTGACGGCCGGATGTCTGCTCGCGCTGATCGCGGTGCCGACGATCTTCACGCTGGCGGAAGATGCGATTCACAATGTGCCGCGCTCTTTCAAAGAAGCCTCCTTCGCGCTGGGCGCGGGCCGTTTGCAGACAATTGTGCGCATTACGGTACCGGCATCGCTCTCGGGTATCGTTTCGGCGGTACTACTGGGATTTGGCCGAGTGATTGGCGAGACGATGGTGGTGTTGCTTTGCGCAGGTAACCGCATCGCGATCCCCGATTTCACGCAGGGCTTAGCGGCCTTCACCCAGCCCGTACACACAATGACCGGAATCATCGCGCAAGAGATGGGCGAGGTCGTGCGCAATAGTCTCCACTACCGTGCGCTCTTCATGGTGGGCATCGTCCTTTTCTTTCTGTCGCTGCTGATCAACTACCTGGCGCAGAAAATCGTTCACCGTTACCGCCTGCCCGTCGCTTAACATGTCCGCAACGGTCCCTAATCCTTTCGCCACTAAGTCATCCTGGACTCGCATCGTCGAAGGGTTCGCGTTCTGGATTTTTCGAGCCGCGACCTACCTGATCCTCGCCTGCGGCCTCTGCATTTTTGGCAACATTCTCCTCAAAGGAGCGAGCACGGTTTTTTCCACGCAGGCGCCGTTTGTGAACACAGATTTCTTCACGAAATCGCCGGAGACGCTCTATCTTTTTGAGTATTCAGGAAAGAAATACGAACTCGGCAACGCAGAGTATCGTGAGTTTCTGACCAAAGAAACCGCGGCGGCCAAAGTCGCGGGAAAACCCGCACCTGCATTCCAGAACGTTCAGACCATCGTCTATTCCGCGGGCGGAATTCTTCCGTGTATTTTGGGCACGATTCTATTGGTGGTTGGCTCGATGACGATCGCCTTGCTGCTCGGTGTCGCCAGCGCGATTTATCTTAGCGAATATGCAAAGCAGGGGGCGTGGGTCCGCTTCATTCGCCTGGCGATTCTTAACCTCGCCGGTGTGCCATCCATCGTGTTCGGACTTTTTGGTTACGGCATGTTCGTAGTATTTTTCGGCTGGAATGTGTCGCTTCTCGCGGGCTGGTTCACGTTGGCTTTCATGGTTCTTCCGGTGGTGATCACCGCGAGCGAAGAGGCGCTTCGTGCGGTGCCGAAAGGGTTCCGCGAAGGCTCGCTCGCGCTAGGCTCAACGAAATGGCAGACGATCCGTACGGCCGTGTTGCCGTACGCGCTCCCCGGCGTGTTGACCTCATCAATTCTCGGCATCGCGCGCGTCGCCGGGGAGACCGCGCCGATCATGTTCACGGCGGCATACGTGATGCGCGACAAACTTCCGTGGCAGGTTCAGGGCATCAAAGACTTTTTTCTGCAGGGCGTGATGGCGTTGCCGTACCACATCTACGTGGTGAGTTCGAAAATCCCGCAGAACGAATACACCGAGCGCATTCAATACGGAACCGCCTTGGTGTTTCTCCTCATCGTCGCAGCGATCGCCGCTGTTTCCATTACGCTGCGCAACCATCTCCGCCATCGCAATCAATGGTAACCACCACTTCCACCATGCCATCCTCCGAAGCCATGAGCGAAACCAGCCGCTCCGTTCCGACTTCGCGTCCGTTCACCGTAAACTCGAATTCCATCAAGGCCGATCCGACGCGGCCGTTGATCGAAGTAGCCAATCTCGATTTCTGTTACGGTGAAAAACAAGCGTTGTTCGATATCAACCTCAATCTCGACGAGAAGCGCGTTACCGCGTTTATCGGACCATCCGGTTGTGGAAAATCGACCCTCCTGCGCTGCTTCAATCGCATGAACGATCTGGTGGATTCCGCGCGAATCAAACGCGGCTACATCAAGATCAATAGCCACAATATATACGACTCGAATGTCGACCCAATCCGGCTCCGCAAACGCGTGGGCATGGTTTTTCAAAAATCGAATCCGTTTCCGAAATCGATTTATGAAAACATCACCTACGGCCTGCGCATTCAGGGTGAAAATAATAAATCTCGACTGAACGAAGCAGTGGAAAAAAGTCTTCGTGGCGCGGCGCTTTGGGACGAAGTAAAAGATCGTCTCCATGAGAGCGGCCTAGGACTCTCCGGCGGACAACAACAGCGTCTCTGCATTGCCCGCGCTATCGCCGTCGAACCAGAGGTAATCCTGATGGATGAACCGTGCTCGGCGCTTGATCCGATCGCGACCGCGAAGGTCGAAGAACTTATTCACGAGCTAAAGCGCGATTTCACCATCGTGATCGTGACACATAGCATGCAACAAGCGGCCCGCTGCTCGGATAAAACCGCATTTTTCTATATGGGTCGCCTGATCGAATATGCTCCAACGCAGACAATTTTTATGAATCCGGGTAATCCGCAGACCGAGGCTTACGTTTCGGGTCGCTTCGGATAATAGAGAGTATTGATTCGAATCGTGCGCAGCAGCAGTGAGTTGAAATAATTATATATGAAACGCTTTTTTGATTCGGAGCTGGAGACCTTTCGTTCAAGGCTCGTGCTAATGGGCGAAAAATCCATCGAACAAGTGCGCCTGGCACTTCGCGCCCTGGTGGAAGAAGATATCGCCTTGGCCGATCAGGTCATCGCCGGTGACGACGAACTCGATAAGCTCGAAGTCAGCATGGACGACGAAGCCATGCGCTATATGAATCTGCGCAATCCGGTCGCCACGGAGCTGCGCCTTTTGATTGTCGGCATGAAAGCGTCGCACGATCTGGAACGCGTGGGCGATGAGGCTACGAATATTGCGAAACGTGCGATCAAACTCGCGGCCGAGCCGCGTCTAAAGCCGTATGTAGATATCCCGCGGATGGCGAACATCGCGATGGAAATGCTGCGCGGCGCTTTGGAGTGTTTTCTCACCGCGGATCCAGAAAAAGCGCTCGCGGTAGTGCGCCGCGACGCGGAAGTGGATTTGATCAACAAACAACTCTACCGCGAGCTATCGAGTTTTATGATCGAGCGCCCTGGCACGATTTCACGCGCGTTGGAATTGATGTTTATATCTAAGTCGATCGAACGCATCGCGGATCATGCGACGAATATCGCCGAGGAGATGGTGTTTCTCGCGCAGGCCAAAGATATTCGCCACGCGGAAGAGTTGAAAAAATCTGCACTGCCGAGCGCGTGAGATTAAACTTATGCGCCCGGCCTTTGAGCACCCGGGAATGATAAAGGGTTAGTGCAGACGCACAATCTGGGCGAGCTGCATCAGCGTATAACCGAGCACGCCAGTCACGGGCAAAGTCAGCACCCACGCCCAGACGATGCGGCCGACGAGTCCCCATTTCACAGCGTCGAAGCGCCGCGTCGCACCCACGCCCATGATCGCAGTGGAGATGACGTGCGTCGTAGAAAGCGGGATGCCGTAATGCGAAGCCGTTTGAATAATCAGCGCGGCCGTCGTTTCGGCGGCGAAACCGTTCACCGGTTGTAATTTCACCATCCGGTGACCCATTGTGCGAATGATACGCCAGCCGCCAGCGCCAGTGCCGAGTGCCATCGTTACGGCGCAAGTGATGATCACCCAATCAGCCACGTCGAGTGTTGGTGTATTCAAAAAGTGGAAATAGGGCGGTAAATGCGCAAAGGCGCCCGCTTGTGTGCCGGTGTAGAGCGCGAGCGCGATGATGCCCATCGTCTTTTGCGCGTCGTTCGTTCCGTGGCTCAGCCCCATCCAGCCGGCAGACAATAATTGCAGGAAGCCGAAGGTAGAGTTGACGGTGCGCGGCCGCCAATTTCGCAGCAGCACGTAGAGAATAAACATCACGATTCCGCCGACAAAAAATCCGATCAGCGGCGAGAGAAACATTGGGAGCACCACTTTCGGCCACAGACCGCCGTACGCGTGCGTGATGGGATCGTGGACGGACCATTTCAACACGGTCCAATCACCATGCGATGACGAGAGAGCGGCACCGCAGAGACCACCGATCAGCGCGTGACTGGAACTGGAGGGAATACCTAGCCACCAGGTCAGCAAATTCCAAAAAATCGCAGAGATCAGCGCACAGAGGACCGTCGGGATCGAAACAACTTCTGTATCGACCAAGCCACTACCGATGGTTTTGGCGACAGTGGTACCAATGAAGATCGCGCCAATTAGATTAGTCACCACGGCCAGTAGAATCGCCTGGCGCGGCGTGAGCACTTTGGTCGAAACGACCGTGGCAATCGAATTGGCCGTGTCGTGGAAACCGTTGCTATATTCAAATATCAACGCCACCAAGAACACCAACAAGAACAGCGTCATGGCGGCGCTTAAGCGTATTTCAATACGATCTGAAAGATGACATTGCCGGCGTCGCGGCAGCGGTCGATCGACTTTTCCAGCATCTCAAAGAGGTCCTGCAAAATAACGGTTTCCTTGGCGTCGTAAGGCCCTTGATAAAGGTCTTTCAACAGCTCGAGCATGTACTTGTCGGCTTCGCCTTCGGCGAATTGAAGGCGATCGTTGGCCTCGGTGATTTTGTCGATGTTGGCACCGTGGCGCAGTTGCCCGACCATGAAAACGACAGCCTCGGTGGCCTTGCGCAGAAATTCCGCTTGGCGGAGCAAACCCTCGCGTGGGACTTTTCCGCGATAAATCGAAAGACGCTCGACGAATTTTTCGATCACCTTGGGAATGCGATATAGCGCCAGCGAAAGCGCCTCGATATCTTCCCGGTCCAACGGAGTCACAAACGTACGGCAAAGTTCTTCTGTCAGTCGGGACGTGATCTTTTTGTCGCGCCGGCGATTCTGGATGAAATCCTCGAGGTCGCCCGCGGTCTGATAGGCCTCGATCCGTTGCAGATAATTGGCCAACAGTTTAGCGCTGGTGAGGGCCTGTTCGGCACTCGCCTCGAGCAATTCGTAGAATTTCTGATCTTTGCCGAGAATCTGCGAAATGGAGAACATGATCGGAAGTGTTACAACGTGGTGACCGAACACAAAAACTGCCCGACCGAGTTCTGGCGAGTCTTTGTGGCGGGAAGGCGCCGGAAGTAGCGAAGGGGGAAAAACAATTTCTGCAGCCCCGCTTCCCCCCGGGATTTCGGGAGATTCCCGATAGAGAATTTTGCGTGGTTGGGCGATGCTAAGAGCTATGTCGAAGGACCGAAACGCTGAGGAGAATGCCGTGCAAACTGTGGGGGCTCTGGTTGAAAAGACCGGTGTTTCTTACCGTATTTGGGCGCCAGACCACCAAAAGCTGGCGGTTCTCGTTCAAGGAAAAAAGTCGGACGAGGATGCCGTTGCCGCGCGGGCAAAGAATGCTACCGGTGAGCCGCCCGGGCCGCGCGACTTCCAGCCGGCCCGAAAATTGGAACTAGAGCGGGACGACGCGGGTTTTTTTTCCGGTTTCGACGCCGAAGGACGCGCCGGGGATCTGTACTACTATGAAGGCGCTGACGGTCAGCGGTTACCGGATCCGGCCACACGTTTTCAACCATATGGCGTGCATGGACCTTCGGAGAGTGTCGACTCAACCGCTTACACTTGGCGGACCGAGAACTGGGAGCGTCCGGCGTGGAAGGGACAGACGATCTACGAACTCCACGTCGGCACCTTTACCGAGGACGGCACCTTTCTCAGCGCGATTGAGCGGCTAGATCACTTGGTCGAACTGGGGGTGCAGGCGATCGAGATTATGCCGATCGCGGATTTCGCTGGTGAACGTAACTGGGGCTACGACGGCGTCTGCCTCTATGCACCGGCGCATAGTTACGGAAAGCCGGAAGAGTTGCGGGCTTTGATCGACGCCGCACACCAGCGTGGTCTGCTCGTGATCCTCGATGTCGTTTATAATCATCTTGGACCCGACGGAAATTACCTCGGCGCTTTTTCCGCGGGCTACTTCAATCCGAAGCACCACACACCATGGGGCGCCGCTTTTCATTTCGACGGGCCCGGCAGCGGACCGGTTCGCGATTTTTTTGTGGGCAACGCGGCGTATTGGCTCGACGAATACCGTTTCGACGGGCTTCGACTCGATGCGACTCACACGATCGAAGACCATTCCGAAGTTCATCTGCTGACCGAAATCGCGCAAGCGGTGCACGCCCGCGGTGGCTTCCTGATTGCCGAGGATGAGCGCAACTGTAGCGCACTACTCGAAGAAACGGGTCACGACCTCGATGCAGTCTGGTCGGATGATTTTCATCATCAGGTGCGCGTGGGCCTGACCTCACTGCGCGAATCATATTTCGCCGCCTATTCAGGAACCTCCGACAGTTTGGCGACGACCCTTGATCAAGGCTGGTTTTATACGGGTCAGGCGTTTCCATTTTGGGAAAACCGGGGCCGTGGCACTGACGCGCGTCATCTGCCTCCGCACGCATTCGTTTATTGTATCGAGAATCACGACCAAGTCGGAAACCGGGCGCTTGGTGAGCGATTGGAACATCTGGTCATGCCGGAGCAATTTCGCGCCGCGAGCTTGCTGCTCTGTTTAAGTCCGTATGTGCCGATGATTTTCATGGGCCAGGAATGGGCCGCGAGCTCTCCGTTCCAATTCTTCACGAACCATCACGGCGAACTGGGCCGAGCCATCTCAGCGGGTCGTCGCAAAGAATTCGGGAAACTCCACGGAAATCTGCGCGACGAAGACGTGCCCGACCCGCAGGAACTCACGACGTTCGTGCGCTCGAAGTTGAATTGGCGCGAGGTTTTACAAGAAGGGCATGGCCAAGTTTTCGCGCTCTATCGCGAAGCGCTCCGACTGCGGCGGATTTGGGTGCAGGCATTTACGAGCAGCCGGGATCATTGGTCGGTAACTGTGGTCGGTCCGGCCGTGGCCATTCGATATCAGCAAGATGATGAGCCAGCTGCGTTGTTGGTGGTTTCGTTTACCACTGGCGAAATCAGCTCGGCTGAAGATTATCCGCTCTTGGCGCCGACGCCGGGTCGTCGCTGGCGCGCGCTCGTGCAGACGGAAACGCCTCGCTTTGGCGGGGCGGGCCGACTGACCGGCACGGTTCTGTCGAGCGAAGATGTCCAACGGCCTTGGTTGAATTTCGCTGTTCCCGGCGCGGTGTTTCTAGCGGAGGAGACTTGCTGATGCCTCTCCGTGACGCGCGCCGAATTCCGCTCGCGACGTATCGTCTCCAACTCCAAGCGGAGTTTACCTTTGCCGATACTGCCAAGCAGATTGAATATTTCAATAAACTCGGAATTTCGGATTTGTATCTCTCGCCGATTTTCCGCGCTGCTCCAGGCAGCACGCATGGGTACGACGTCGCCGATTATCGAAAGATAAATCCCGAGCTAGGCGGAGGTGAAGCGTTCTTTCGTCTGACCGATGAGCTTAATGCTCGCGGCATGAATGTGCTGTTAGATTTCGTGCCCAATCACATGGGCATTCAAGGCCCGTTCAACGCGTGGTGGCGCGATGTTCTCGAGTGCGGACCGTATTCTCCCTACGCGAATTTTTTCGACATCCATTGGAATACCGATCGCGACATGCTCGCGCAACGCGTCCTCGTTCCGATTCTCGAATCGCACTACGGCGAAGTCCTCGAGCAAGGAAAGTTGAGCCTCTCCTACGCGGATGGCGCCTTCACGATCAATTATGCGGACCTGAAATTTCCGGCCAGCCCCGATTCCTATCCGTTGATCTTGGCGAAAATTCTTCAGGTCGACGGAATGCCGCCGGAGACCCACGCGGCGCTCGAAAAAGTTGTCGATACTCTCGCGAATCTGCCTTTTGAAGAAGGTGACAACGACGTCGCGAAGGCGACCGCGCGCGCTCAACAAATTGAGCAGATCAAGCGTCAGCTGAAAGAGCTCGTTGATCATACCCCTAAGTTGCGGCAGCTGGTCGAAGAACAGCTCGTGCGGTTTAACGGCAAAGTCGGCGATCCCCATAGTTTCGACGAACTCGATCGCTTCATCGATCATCAGCATTATCGACTCGCGCGCTGGAAGGCGGGCGTTCACGAAATCAATTACCGCCGTTTTTTCGCGGTCGACTCACTGGTCGGATTGCGCATGGAAACACCGAATGTTTTCCACGAGAGCCATCTCTTGCTGCGCCATCTTTTGCGCGAAGGGCGGGTTAAGGGGCTACGCATCGATCATATCGACGGGCTTTGGGATCCGGATGAATATCTCAAAAATGTGCAGTTGTTGACGGTTGACGAAAATAAGCCGGAAACAGTGGCTTCGACGAAGCCGCTTTACGTATTGGTAGAAAAAATACTGGAGCGCAGCGAAGACGTGCCGGCGGACTGGGCCACTCACGGCACGACCGGATATGAATTTATCGCGCAGCTCGCGGGCGTGTTTGTTGATCCGTCGAATGAACATCGCTTCACCAAGCTCTATCGAAAATACACCGGCGATAACTCGACGTATTCGGATATTGTATACACGAAGAAGCGCTTGATTCTCGATGAGATGTTTGCCAACGCGGTGACCAACTTCGGCACCGAGCTGTCCGATTTGGTTAACCAAGATCGGCGTTGGCGCGATCTGACGCGGCACGAGCTAATCACGGCGGTGCGCGAGATCATGGCATGCTTGCACGTTTACCGCACCTATCGGCGCGGCGACAAAATGAGCGCGGAAGATAGTCGCATCGTCAGCGAAGCGGTCCGGCGAGCGGGCGAACGCAACCCGCGTTTCGATCCGCAGCCTTTCGAATTCGTCGGCGCACTGCTTCGCGGTGAGTATCCACCGCCCGAAGCCGATGAAGAGTATCGCGGACGATTGCGCAGATGGGTCTTATCGTTCCAGCAGTACACCGGAGCGATCATGGCGAAGTCGCTCGAGGATACGGCGTTTTATACTTACTGCCGCTTCATCGCATTAAACGAAGTCGGCGGAGATCCGTCGGTTTTCGGGGGAACTGTCTCGCAATTTCACGAGGCCAACAAACGCCGCCTCGAGCGCACGCCGCAGGCGATGGTGACGACGTCCACGCACGACACCAAACTTTCGGAGGATGTACGCGCGCGCCTTTACACACTCTCGGAATTGCCCGCGGAGTGTGAAGATTGGTTTGGCGAGTGGCGTCAGATCGCGACGCCGTTTCGCACCGCGATCGATCAAACGACGGCGCCGAGCCCGAGTGACGAATACCGCATTTATCAGATTCTTCTCGGGGTCTGGCCGTTGGAAACGGTCGATCCCACCGAAGCGTTTCGCAAACGCATGCGCGAGCACGTCCGCAAGGCGGTCAACGAAGCTAAGGAATTCACTTCTTGGATACATCCTAACGAGGCCTACCTCCAAGGGTGCGACAAGTTTCTCGATGCGCTGCTCACGCGGCCGAAGGGCGACGCTTTTCTGGCCAGCTTCATTCCGCGTGCGCAACGGATCGCACATCTCGGTATGGTCAACTCGCTTTCGCAGGTCGTGTTGAAAGGAACCGTCCCCGGCGTGCCCGACTTTTATCAAGGATGCGACCTATGGGATTTCAGTCTAGTCGACCCGGATAATCGGCGTCCGGTCGATTATGCGGCGCGTGCGAAATTATTGGAAGAAGTCCAAACGCGGACGCCCCTCGAGCTGCTGCGTAAATGGACCGACGGCGGCATCAAGTTGTGGTTGACGCAGAAATTGCTGCAGGTGAGAGCAGCCTATCCGGACGTTTTTCAGCACGGGGACTACGTCGAACTGACCTGCAGCGGGCGTTTTCAGCATCATGTCGTGGCGTTTCGTCGAGCTCATGGGGCGACCTCGATTGCCGTCATCGTGCCGCGCACGAGCGCGCTGCTGGGCTGTCCGCCGACTGGTTTAGTTTGGGACGACACCAAAATTAATCTCGGGCTTACTAGCGGAACGTGGAAGGACGCGTTTACTGGTCGTAGTTATGCCGCCACTACAGATTTGGCGCTGATCGACATCTTGGAAGAACTGCCAGCGGCAATCCTCGTGAACCAGCCGCAAAATGGTTGAACACGGTTGAAGCTAGACATCGAGTACGACCTGGGTAGCGATGGGAAGTTTGTGGGGCGCTTACGCTCCTGTGAACTCATGACTACATCCTCCCGCATCCTACTCGCGGCCGGCGTTTGCTCCGCCTCCGCAACCCTGGCTCTGGCGCAATCGGTGCCGCCGACGAACGATCAAACGGTTCAAGCCGAACCTTTTGAAGTTTCTGCGACGCGGCTGCCGGCCTCGGCTACCACCACGACGCAAGTAGACCTGCTCTCGCAGCGCGACGGCAATGCCTCCGCCACCAATATCAATGGCGAAGCGGCGAATTTCTACGTCGCGACCAGCGGCGCGCGTTCGTTCAACGATACGTTTGCACTGCGTGGCCTTGCGAACACGCCTATCTTCGGCGACCCGGACGTGACTGTTTATTTGGACGATATGCCACTTGCCAGCGGCTTCACGTTTCCGAATGACCTCGTTGGTTTCAACTCCGCTAATCTCTACCGCGGCCCGAGCCAAAACACGCGTTTCGGCCGCGCCGGCACGATCGGCGTACTGCAGTTCTCCACCGATTCCGGCAGCGGCGTAGTCAACGAACTGCGCGCCCATTACGGCAATTACAACGACCGCGGCTTCGAGATGCAGGGCAGCGCTCGCGGGACGGACGGCGTCGATCTGTATGCGGCGGTTGGATACGATGCGCGCGACGGATATATCACCAACACGACGTTGAATCGGCGCATCGATGGCCGCGAATCGACTTCGGGTTTGGTGAAACTCCATTTCGCGGAAGGAGCGAATGGTGACTGGAATTTTCTCGCGACCGGCCAACGCGTGCGCGATGGCGTGCAGCCACTCGTGCCTCTCGACGGCCCAAAGTATTCCGTGCAGCGCACGGAAGAAGGCATTACCCATCTTGATGACTACGGCCTTTCGTTGCGTGGGTCCTTTGATACGGAGATCGGCAAGCTCAGCACGACGACAAGCTACACGGATTGGCGCCTTGGGCCGGCGACGAACGCGTTGAACTTCGGCTTCGCGGAGCTGGAAGATAACTCGATCCTTCACGAGCACGCATGGACGGAAGAAATTAATTTAGTTTCGACCGGTCACGACCGCTGGCACGGCTCGGTTGGATTATTCGCGCTCGATGGCAAAACGAACGGCGCTTTTATCCGCGGATTTTCCGGCGCGGTTTTTGAAGATTCGGATTTCACCACCGATCACCGCTCTTTGGCTGCATTTGGAGAAACCGATTTTCAAGTCAGCTCCGCGCTGACGTTGACGGCGGGTCTGCGTTTCGAAGGAAATTGGAAAAAGATCAATCGCCTCGAAGTCGTGCCCGCGACCAACAACGTGATTGATCGCAGCTCTTACTCCGGCGCGGCGCTGCCGAAACTTTCGGCCAACTATAAAATCGACGAGCAGACGGAGGCCAGCCTTGGCTTCACGACGGGTTATAAGCCGGGCGGTTTTTCTTCTTTTACCGGGAATCCTGCGCTCGTGAAGTTTGGGGCGGAACGGTTGCACGGTGTCGAGGCGGCGATAACGCAGACTGACCATAAAACCTGGAGCGCGACCTTGCGCGGATTCGCGTATTGGATCGACGGCTATCAGATCGAGCGTTCTTTCCAAACCGGCGACCAGACCGATGATTATATCGTGGTCAATGCGCCACGCGCTCGTTCGTACGGCACGGAAGTGGAATTGACGCACCAGTTGGGCGGAGGTTTTTCGGCCGGGGCAGATTTTGGCTATACCAACGTGACCCTGCGCGACTTCGTCGACCCATATGTCGGCACGGTCTACAACGGAAAGCGTGCGCCTTATGCTCCGTTATTCAACGGCAGCGTGCATCTCGAATACCGCAACGTTTCCGGATGGTTTGCGCGCCTAGAAGAAGTTGGCAACGGCCGCGTGTTCTACACCGAGGGCGAAGATCCTACCTTCAGCCAAAAATCATATTATCTTTTAAACGCGCGTCTTGGCTATGAAACGCCAAAGTACCGGGTGATGCTTTACGGCGACAATCTGACGAACCGCGAATATTTCGCCTCGATCACGCCAGGCACAAATCACGGCACTCCGGGCGATCCGCGCACCTATGGCGTCGAGGTCGAGTGGAAGTTCTAATATTCACTCCGAACAACTCGGCATAAAAAAAGCCGCCACGATTCAAGTGGCGGCTTTTGTTTTTCAAAACGAATCAGTGGCCGAAGAGGCCGCCGAAAGAAGGCATCTGCATTTCTTCGTAACCCGCTGAGCTGAACGTGCTGTCGGAGACAGAGTTCTTGTCGATTCTCACGACTTCCATTTTCATGGTGACTTTGCCGCTTTTGTCTTGAGTCGTCATGCGGAGCGGAAAGAAACCAGCGGTCGCGGCGAAGTTCTGCCATTCTGCGGGAATCGCTGGACCCGACGAGCGGCGACCGAAGCCTCCGCCAACGGCGCCGGGGCCCATGAATACGCCGAGGCCCTTGGCGAGCCAAAGATCGATTTCTTCGCCGTTTTTGTCGGTCATTTTATACTCCGCGGCTTCGTAGCCAGCGATCGTCTCGGTACGTCCCGTCGGCGTGGGCGGATGTACGTCGGATAAGTTGGACGCCTTGTCTCCCTTGGCCTGGTTGCCTGAAGCGGCCAACGTTTTTGGATCGGGCATCGCGCGGCGCATAGCCATCTTATGCCCATCGCCTGAGTCCATGAGGATGAGCATTTGATGCGTGTCGTTATCGACGACGAGGGCGACGGAGCCCTTATCGTGGCCGTGCGATGCTTGGGTGGGCATGTCGAAGCGCAGCTTCTGCCCTTTGAGCGTGTAGTGCATGACCATCGCCTCATTTTTTTTCTGAGGATTGGTGATCTGCATATCGACCTGGCCTTCGAAGGCGGAGGCAGTTTGTAGCGTGCCGATCAGACCGAGCGCGGTCGCGGCGAGGAAACTAAGGATGCGTGCAGGGCTCATGACGTTATTTATTGGAGAACGTGATCGTGACTTTGGTGCCGCTTTTCTGAGATTCGGCACTGATCGCGAAGGTGCCGCCGCCGTCAGGGCGATTGGCGACAATCGTGCCGGTGGGGCCGAAGTCGTTCGCGTCGGAGTTCTTCGCGGCGATGTTGAAGTTTTGGGCAGTCAGTTTTTTCTCATAGAAGTCCGTGATCGTATCCGGCTTGTCACTACTGTAGAACTCGTAGTTGCCGATAGAGATGCCGCCAAAACTGTTGAGAGAAGCGGCAGTGACCTTGGCGCCCGGATAAGCGGACACATAACTCGGGAATTTCCGGACTGCGGCATTTAGCGCGGCGCTCTTGGCGGGTGGAACCTGAGGTACTGAACTTTCCGAGTCGTTAGAAGAGCTGGGGCTAGCGGCAGCGCTCGAGTTGGCCGGCGAAGAACTATCGCTAGTGGAGTCCGACGACGGAGCAGGCATATCGTTGGTGATGGGAGCGGGCGGCGGAGCGGAGTGACCGCTGGCAGCGCGCTCGATAGCAGCTCCAATATTATCGCTGCTATATTGATTTGTATCGATATCGGTGATCTCACCGGTGCGCTTGTTCTTCACCTTGATGTGGCCGGTGTTTTCATCTTTCGAGACTACAGTCAGATCGGGTTGGAAAGCGACTGCGGTCGATACAGCCAGCATGGCCGGATTGCGATGAGCACTGGCGCTCAGCTCCTGGGCTTTCTTTTTCACGAGCAAGGTGCACGCGATGGCGCAGCCGCCAACGAGCACGAAGAGCCCGAAGAATATACAGAGTAGAATGATGATGATCTTCTTGCCAC